>ENA-OPYY01000230-OPYY01000230.1-human-gut-metagenome-genome-assembly--contig:-NODE-230-length-22485-cov-3.346811_pt1 | contig 22485 bp, 19 predicted proteins | sample MGYA00242472_ERZ504481 | MGnify/ENA primary metagenome ERZ504481 (study PRJEB26092, sample SAMD00036265) | human gut metagenome | host: Homo sapiens | study: EMG produced TPA metagenomics assembly of...
TGAAAAATGAATGGAGTCCGGCAAAATTCTGGCAGATGGGAGTGCCAAAGAACTGTGCGGTGACGATTGTGGAAGTAGAGGGAGGCATCCCCCAAATTATCGAAGAAGACAAAATATATTATTAAAACAAAAATACGGAAAGAACCCAACATCCGGGGATTCTTTCCGTATTTTTAGTGTTCTAATCTTCCTCTTCTGTTTCTACAGAGTATGTCTGGCGTTTTCTTGCCATTTCATCACTTTCGAGATATTCATCATAAGTTGTGATCTTGTCGATCAGCTTTCCGCCCGGTACGATTTCCATGATACGATTTGCGGTGGTCTGCACAATCTGGTGGTCACGGGAAGTAAATAAGAGTACTCCCGGGAATTTGATCATACCGTTGTTCAATGCAGTGATGGATTCCATATCCAAATGGTTGGTTGGTTCATCCAGCAAAAGAACGTTCGCTCCGGAAATCATCATTTTAGAGAGGAGGCAACGTACTTTTTCACCACCGGAGAGAACTTTTAATCTCTTCACACCATCTTCTCCGGAGAAGAGCATTCTTCCGAGGAACCCCCGCACATAGGTGGCATCCTTGTTTTCAGAGTACTGTGTCAGCCATTCTGTGATGGTGTAATCGTTATCGAACTCTCCGCCGAAGTCTTTCGGGAAGTAAGCCTGTGAAGTCGTGATTCCCCATTTGTAAGTACCTTCATCCGGTTCCATCTCACCGATCAGGATTTTGAACAGAACTGTTTTTGCAAGCTCATTTCCGCCTACAAATGCAACCTTGTCATCGTGGTTCAGTGTAAATGTCAGGTTGTCCAGAATCTTGACTCCGTCGATGGTTTTGGAAAGTCCTTCCACGGTCAGCACTTCGTTTCCGATGTCACGGTTTGGACGGAAATCAATGTAAGGGTATTTACGGCTGGATGGTTTGATCTCATCCAGTTCAATTTTTTCCAGGGCACGTTTTCTGGATGTTGCCTGTTTGGATTTGGAAGCATTGGCGCTGAACCGGGAAATAAAGTCCTGCAGCTCTTTGATCTTTTCTTCTTTCTTTTTGTTGGCTTCTTTCATCTGACGGATCAGAAGCTGGCTGGATTCATACCAGAAGTCGTAGTTTCCGGCATAGAGCTGGATCTTTCCATAGTCGATATCCGCGATCTGTGTGCAGACCTTGTTTAAGAAGTAACGGTCATGGGATACCACAATGACTGTGTTCTCAAAGTTGATCAGGAACTCTTCCAGCCATGCGATCGCATCCAGATCCAGGTGGTTGGTCGGCTCGTCAAGAAGCAGGATGTCAGGATTACCGAACAAAGCCTGAGCAAGAAGAACCTTTACCTTTTCTGCACCCTTTAAGTCTTTCATGTATTTGTAGTGGAGGTCTGTCTCAATGCCGAGTCCGTTGAGCAGAGTTGCAGCGTCAGATTCTGCTTCCCAGCCGTTCATGGTTGCGAATTCTGCTTCCAGCTCACTTGCTTTGATTCCGTCCTCATCTGTGAAATCTTCTTTTGCATAGATGACTTCTTTTTCTTTCATGATCTCGTACAGACGTGCATTCCCCATGATGACGGTGTCCAGTACCAGATATTCATCGTATTTGTAGTGATCCTGCTGCAGGAAAGAAAGACGCTCTCCGGGAGTGATGTTTACTTCCCCTTTGGTAGGCTCGATCTGTCCGGACAAAATCTTTAAAAAAGTAGATTTTCCGGCACCGTTGGCTCCGATCATACCATAACAGTTGCCTTCGGTAAATTTAATATTGACATCTTCAAACAGCGCTTTTTTCCCGACGCGCAGAGTGACATTGTTTGCACTAATCATATTTTTTACTCCTTATTTATTATATAAAGTAATAATTCCAACGCTTATCTTAACATGAGAACCCACGACATGGCAAGGTCAGGAGTATGCTTTCTATGAAATAAACAAAGAAATATTGTGTTTTTGCAAAAATTTAACAGGATTAGGAGTTTGCGAAAAAGTGGAAAAAGTATATAATGGAACAAAGAAAGTGAGGGATGGATATGCAAAAAGCAACTTTGGTATTAGAAGGCGGAGCAACAAGAGGCGTATTTACATCGGGAGTACTGGATTATCTGATGGAGCAGGAGTTTTACACTTCTCATGTGATCGGTGTTTCGGCAGGAGCCTGCAATGCGGTGGACTATGTGTCAAGGCAGCCCGGACGGACAAGAGACTGTATGATCCCCACAGATAAGAATCTGTCCTATTATTACGGGGTGCGTAAATTTATAAAAGAAAAAAGTCTGATGAATATGGATATGATTTTTGATATTTATCCAAAACAGATTTATCCCTTTGATTTTGACACCTATTTTCGATCAGAGATGAACTGTGAGCTGGTCACGACAAACTGTGTGACGGGAAAAGCGGAGTACATGGATGAGGCGCAAGATCCCGACAGGCTGATGAAAATCTGCCGGGCATCCTCCAGTATGCCGCTGCTTTGTCCGATTGTAAATATCGATGGGATCCCGTATCTGGATGGAGGACTTGCGGATTCTATTCCGATTCGGAGAGCGATGGATATTGGAAATGAGAAGATCATCGTTGTTCTGACAAGAAATCGGGGATATCGCAAGAAGGCGGTTTCAAAAGCGGTGGAAAAGATGTATCGCAGAGCCTACAGATCTTATCCGAATCTTCTGCGGACTCTTTTGCGGCGTGCACCGTATTACAACCGGACGCTGAATGAGCTGGAGAATCTGGAGAGAGAAGGAAAGATTTTTGTGATCCGGCCGCAGGTAAAGCCGGTGTCCAGACTGGAGAGAAGTCAGGAGCATCTGATGGCATTTTATCATCACGGATATGATCTGATGGAAAGAGAGTATGACCGTCTCATGGAGTATCTCGAAAAATAGGTATATTTTGCATGGAAAACATGATACAATGTGGAGTATTCATGTGAAACCGGCAGAAGGAGAAACATATGAAAAAAGAAATTTTGAATTACACACAGAACAGGGAATTGTCGTGGCTGCGCTTTAATCAGAGAGTGCTGGAAGAAGCGCAAGATGAAAGTGTTCCGCTTCTGGAGAGGATGAAATTTGTATCGATCTTCACCAGTAACCTGGATGAGTTTTTTATGATTCGGGTAGGAAGTCTCTACGATATGGCATCTGTGGACAGCAAGACATTAGACAGCAGATCGGGGATGACTCCGAAAGAACAGTTAGATAAGATTTATGAGGCAGTGGCCCCGCTTTATAAAGAGCGGGATAAGACGTATGCGGAGATAAAAAAACAGCTGCATCCATACGGGGTCTGTGGGCTGGATTTCAAAGAGCTGGAGGCACAGGAAAAAAAGTATGTCAAACATTATTTCAAAGAACAGGTGCTTCCACTGCTTTCCCCACAGATCGTAGACGCAAATCATCCGTTTCCACATTTGCTCAATAAAGAACTGTATGTGATCGCAACGCTTCGTTTTGAAGAGAAAAAAATGATGGGGATCGTTCCTGTTCCTCAGTTTATTTCAGATGTGATTTATCTGCCGGGACATGACATTCGTTATATCCGGATGGAAAAAGTGATCATGGAGTATCTGGATCTTGTGTTTGAACAGTATCAGGTATCGGATATCACATACATCCGTGTCACAAGAAATGCGGACATTTCTCCTGACGATGAGAACTATGCGGACAATGAAGACTTTCGCTATATAATGAAGGAGACATTGAATAAGCGCAGAAGAATGGCAGTGGTACGTCTGGAAGTGGCCAATCCGCTGAATAAAGAGACAGAGAAATATCTCTGTGAGAAATTCAAAATTACGCCTGCCTGCATTTTTAGAACGAAAATTCCGATGAAACTGGATTATATCTTTTCAATTATGGATAAAGTACCTGTTTCCATGAAACGATCATTGGTTGATGTACCATTTGCTCCACAGCCTGCCGCACAGGTGGGAGAAGGAAGCGTGATGGCTCAGGTAAAGAAACGGGACATTCTTCTGTCCTATCCATATGAAAGCATGGATCCGTTTTTGAAGCTGATCAAAGAGGCATCCACAGATCCGGATGTGATGACCATTAAGATCACGATCTATCGTCTTGCCAAAAAGACAAGACTGGTAGAATATCTGTGTGCAGCGGCAGAAAATGGAAAAGAAGTGACCGCTCTGATCGAGCTGCGGGCCCGGTTTGATGAGCAGAATAATATTGAATGGTCAGAACGGATGGAAGAGGCCGGCTGCAGGGTACTTTATGGGTTTGACGGATATAAAGTACATTCCAAAATTTGTCTGATTACATACCGCAGTAAAAATGAGATCAAATATATCACACAGATCGGAACCGGAAATTACAATGAGAAGACCGCAAAATTGTACACGGATTATTCGCTGATGACTGCGAATCAGTCGATCGGAGAGGATGCAGCAGTATTTTTTAAGAATATGTCCATTGGGAATCTGGATGGAACCTATAAGAATCTGATCGTATCTCCGACCAGTTTGAAGCAGAAGGTTCTGGCGTTGATGGATGAAGAGATTCAAAGGGGCGAACAGGGACGGATTGTGATGAAGATGAATTCTGTGACGGATATGGATTTTATCCGGAAGGTGGCAGAGGCTTCCAGAGCAGGTGTGAAGGTGGATCTGATCGTGCGTGGAATCTGCTGTATTCTGCCGGGAATTGCACAAGAGACAGAGAATCTGACTGTGACCAGTATTGTAGGCCGCTATCTGGAACACCCGAGAGTGTTTGTGTTCGGCACGGGAGCAGAGCAGAAAGTGTACATCGGTTCTGCGGATATGATGACCAGAAACACGGAGAAACGGGTGGAAGTGGCATGTCCGATTCTCAACGAGGAGATCAAAAAACGGCTGGTGAGAAACCTGCATGTAATGCTTGCAGATAATGTCAAAGCAAGAGTGATGACAAGTGACGGAACCTACCGCAAAAAGAAGGTAGAAGGAAAAGCCATCAATTCACAGGAAATCTTCATGAAAGAAGCACTGATGGCAAAACGAGTGGAGAAGAAACCACAGAAACAGACGTTTCTTCAGAAGATGAGACGGTTGTTTCAGAAAGAATAGAATAAACAGAAAGATGATTGTATAAATAAGAATGGGGAAAGCAGTATATATCGCAGAAAAGCCAAGTGTGGCGCAGGAGTTTGCAAAGGCTTTAAAATTAAATGCAAAGCGAAAGGACGGGTATCTGGAATCAGAAGAAGCCATCGTAACCTGGTGTGTGGGACATTTAGTGACCATGAGTTATCCGGAAGTGTATGATCCGGCACTGAAAAAATGGAGTTTGAACACACTGCCGTTTCTTCCGCAGGAGTTTCAGTATGAAGTGATCCCGGGAGTGGCAAAGCAGTTCCAGATCGTCAGCTCCCTTTTAAACAGACAGGATGTGGACACGATCTACGTGTGTACCGACTCCGGACGGGAAGGAGAGTATATCTACCGGCTGGTGGAGCAGGAAGCACATGTGACAGGAAAACAAAGAAAACGGGTCTGGATCGATTCGCAGACGGAGGAGGAGATTCTTCGCGGGATCCGGCAGGCAAAGGACTTATCAGAGTATGATAATCTGAGCGCTTCGGCCTATCTCCGCGCAAAAGAGGACTATCTGATGGGGATTAATTTTTCCAGACTTCTGACATTAAAATACGGAAACAGTATTTCCGGATATTTGAAGACAAAGTATGCGGTAGTCTCAGTGGGACGGGTGATGACCTGCGTGCTGGGGATGGTAGTGCGAAGAGAGCGGGAAATCCGTGAATTTGTAAAAACACCATTTTATCGTGTGCTTGCGACTCTGGAAGCTGAGGGAAAAACATTTGAGGGAGAATGGAAAGCGGTCAAAGGCTCCCGCTATTTCGAATCGTTTGACCTATACAAAGAGAATGGATTCAAACAAAAAGAAAAGGCGCAGGAGCTGATCGCATATCTGAAGGAGAAAGAGCCTGTCACAGGACAGATAGCGGCGATCGAAAAGAAGAAAGAGAAGAAGAACCCACCGCTTCTTTATAATCTTGCGGAACTGCAGAATGATTGTTCCAAGCGGTTTAAGATCAGTCCGGATGAGACACTGCGGATCGTGCAGGAATTATACGAAAAGAAGCTGGTGACCTATCCGAGAACAGATGCCAGAGTGTTGTCTACTGCTGTTGCAAAGGAAATCAGTAAAAATCTGAACGGGCTGTCAAAATACGGGTCCGTGGCAGTATATTTAAAAGAAATCGCGGCTATGGGAACGTATAAGAACCTGGTAAAGACCCGTTATGTCAATGATAAACAGATTACCGATCATTATGCGATCATTCCGACCGGACAGGGACTTTCGGCACTTTCGTCGGTCTCCCAGGCGGCAAGGAATGTGTATGACTGTGTTGTAAAACGGTTTTTGAGTATTTTTTATCCGCCCGCTGTATATCAGAAAGTAGCGGTGACTGTAAAGATACGGGAGGAGAGCTTTTTCTCGAATTTTAAGGTTCTGGCAGAAGAAGGGTATCTGAAAGTAGTGGGAATTCCGCAAAATGGAGGAGAACAGAGCATGGATCCACAATTTTTCCAGGTGGTGCAGAATCTGAAAAAGGGAGCAGTCCTGCCGGTTTGTGCGCTGGATGTGAAGGAAGGAGAGACTTCTCCGCCGAAGCGCTACAATTCAGGATCCATGATCCTTGCAATGGAAAACGCGGGGCAGTTGATCGAGGATGAAGAGCTGCGTGCCCAGATCAAGGGAAGCGGTATCGGAACCAGTGCCACCAGAGCGGAAATTCTGAAAAAGCTGATCCATATCAAATATCTGAGCCTGAATAAGAAGACCCAGATCATCACTCCGACTCTTCAGGGAGAGATGGTGTATGATGTGGTGAACCAGTCCATTCGTTCGCTTTTGAATCCGGAACTGACGGCCAGCTGGGAGAAAGGGCTGACGTATGTGGCGGACGGAGAGATCACTCCGGATGAGTATATGCAGAAGCTGGATCATTTCATTATCAGCAGGACAGAAGGCGTAAAGCGGCTGAACAATCAATATCAGCTGAAAGGATTTTACGATGCGGCTGCAAAATATTATAAAAAACCGGTATCGTCAAACCGGACATCGCGCAAAAAAGAGAATTAAAAAGGAGAGAGTTAATTTATGAAAGAACTGACAGTAAAAGAACTTTATACATTGGATGAGACAATTGCAAAAGATATTTTTGAGGGAGTGACCTATCCGTGGGAAGTGCTTCCGAAAATCTCCCGGTTTATTGTGGAACTGGGAAATACACTCAGCGAAGAGGAATATGAAAAACAGGGAGAGAATATCTGGATCGCCAAAACAGCGAAAGTAGCAAAAAGCGCATCCATTACGGGACCGGCGATCATCGGAAAAGAAGCAGAGGTCAGACATTGCGCGTTTATCCGTGGAAATGCAATCGTGGGAGAGGGGGCAGTAGTCGGAAATTCGACAGAACTGAAGAATGTGATCCTGTTCAATAAAGTGCAGGTTCCGCATTACAATTATGTGGGAGACTCAATTCTCGGATACAAATCGCATATGGGTGCTGCATCTATTACATCCAATGTGAAGTCAGACAAGAAGCTGGTAATTGTAAAAACACCGGAAGGTGAAATCGAGACCGGATTGAAAAAATTCGGAGCGATGCTTGGCGATGAAGTAGAAGTGGGATGCGGAAGTGTCTTAAATCCGGGAACCGTTGTGGGAAGCCATACGAACATTTATCCGCTTTCTTCTGTGAGAGGATTTGTACCGGCGAAAAGCATTTATAAAAAACAGGGTGAAGTTGTAGAAAAACAATAGTGAGGGAAAATAAAATGAAAAAGATCGGGTTTATCGGAGTCGGGATCATGGGAAAATCCATGGTGCGGAATTTGAAAAAGGCAGGTTTTGATCTGCACATTTATGCAAGAACAAAAGCAAAGGTAGAAGATGTGATCGCAGAGGGTGTGACTTTTCATGACAGCATTGCAGACTGCGTGAAAGACTGTGAGGCAGTGATCACCATTGTGGGATTTCCGCAGGACGTGGAAGAAGTGTATTTCGATCAAGGGAATATTCTGGACAGCGCAAAAGAAGGTGCGTATCTGATCGATATGACAACCACCAGTCCGCAGATTGCCCAAAAGATTTATGAAGAGGGGAATAAGCGGGGATTTCATGTTCTGGATGCCCCGGTAACCGGAGGAGATACCGGTGCAAAGGCAGGAACACTTTCTATCCTTGTGGGTGGAGACAAAGAAGATTTTGAAGCATGTATGCCTCTGTTTGAAGCAATGGGAACCAATATTAACTACCAGGGAGCAGCAGGATGCGGACAGCACTGTAAGCTGGCGAATCAGATCATGATCGCAGGCGCGCTCTCCGGAGTATGTGAAGCACTTGCTTATGCACAGGCGAAAGGTTTGGATCTGCAGACAGTGCTTCATTCTGTGTCTACAGGTGCGGCAGGAAGCCGTCAGCTGGATCTGTTCGGACCGAAGATTCTGGAAGGAGATTACCGCCCGGGCTTCTTTATGAAGCATTTTATCAAAGATATGAAACTGGCGCTGATCGAATCCAATATAAGCGGTCTGGATCTCAATGTCTTAAGTCAGGTGCTGGCAGAGTATGAAGAGCTGCAGGCAGAAGGTCTTGGAGACGAGGGAACACAGGCATTGTTCAAATTGTATACACAGGAAAAAGCAGACGAATAAAGAGTTGACAAACAGAAAAGATTTTCGTATTATTGTATCAAATCAACAGTACAATGAACGGGAATCTTTTTTGCGTGATAAGCCGTAATTGGTGTGACCAGTAATGATAGACCCGTCAGACAGCTGCTGTGTCTGCACAGACAGGCTGTGAGCTGTGTAAAACACGATGGAGGAAATGATATGCTGGAAGTTCAGAAATTAAGTAAATCCTATGGAAAGTCTCTGGCGGTGGATGAGGTCAGTTTTTTTGTACCGGATGGTACAGTCGGGATCCTTCTGGGACCAAACGGAGCCGGAAAATCGACGATCATCAAAAGTATCGCAGGTCTGCTTCGGTATCAGGGGCGGATCGGAATTCAGGGACTTCCTGCCAGAAGTGTGGAGGCAAAGAGACAGTTTGCCTATGTTCCGGAGATGCCTGCCATGTTTGATGCACTCAGCGTCAGAGAACACATCGAATACATGAGAAAAGCTTACAACAGCGGGATTACGGATGAAGAGGTGGAAGCGCTGCTTGCCCGGTTTGACCTGGATGACAAGCAGGATAAACTGGGAAATGAGCTGTCCAAAGGAATGATGCAGAAGGTGAGTATCTGCTGTGCGCTTGCCATCAGGCCGAAAGTGCTGCTTCTGGATGAACCGATGGTGGGGCTGGATCCAAAAGCGATCAAAGAGCTTAAGGAGGTCGTGCTGGAACAAAAAGCTCTCGGAGTTACAGTACTGATCAGCACGCATATGCTGGAGATGGTAGAAGAGCTGTGGGATATGATGTTTGTGATGGAAAAGAGTAAGATCATTGGTTCTTACCGGAAGGATGAGGTGGGAGACAAGGATCTGGATGCGCTGTTCTTTGAAATGACAGGTGGTGAAAAATCGTGAGAGCGCTATTGTATCTGACAAAACGAAGTATGATCAACAATTTGAAAAAAGCAGTGAAAAAGCCGCTCACACTTCTGGTTGTGTTAGCCTGTGCGGCATATGCTGTTTTTCTGGCTGTGATGCTGGCAGAATTAGCAGTGCAGATGAAGTTTGACAGTGCAAAAGGAATGGTGATCATTCTGACAGTCTGGTCGTTGTATCTGTTTTTGCTGAATTTTATGTCATATGCATCCAGAAAAGGAATTCTCTTCCGCCCGGCACATGCACATTTTATCTTCAATGCGCCTGTGGATCCAAAGGTCGTGCTAATCCATGGAGCCTGGATGAATTATCTGAGCAGTGTGGTGTTCTTTCTGATATTTATTATCGCAGGAATTACAGTTTTTGATGTCAGTCCGTGGAGAATTCTGCTGTTTGCGGGAATCTGTATCTGTAATCTGGCATTGGAGATCAGCCTGATGGTCTGCCTGTATTCCAGTGAACGGATTTCGGAGAAGGCAAGAGAGTGGATCGGCCGTGGGATCAAGGTGTTTCTGCTTATGGTTACAGGACTGATCGTTCTGTATTTCTGGAAAAAAGGCGTATCTTTTGCAGCAGTTTCTGCATTTTTTGACTGGCCGATCCTGCGGATGATTCCAATTATTGGATGGGAGATTTCTGCATTTCATCTGATTCTTTTAAGTCCGGATCTGCTCAATGCTGCAGGGATGGTTCTGTACCTTCTGACGACGATCCTGCTTGTGATCCTGGCATACCGGATGCCGTGTAATGGAGATTATTATGAGGACGCGGCAAAATTTGCAGATACCTATGCAGAAATGATCAAGCGGAAGAAAAACGGCGAAATGGTCATGGGGCTGGAGGAGAAGAAGAAAAAATTCCGCCATATGACAGTCCGTTATCAGGCAGTCGGAGCAAAGGCAATCTTTTACCGCCAGCTTTTGGAATATCGAAAAGAAAGAACGTTTATTTTCTCGAAAATGACACTTTTGAATCTCGGGATAGGCATCGTTATGGCATTTGCGATGCGAGAGACAGCACAGGAAAGCGGGATTCCTCAGATTTTTCTGCTTGGAATTCTGACGTATATGACCCTGATCTTCAGCGGATATCTTGGAAAGTGGGAGACTGAGATTAAAACACCCTATCTTTATCTGATTCCGGACAGTCCGGTGAAAAAGCTGTGGTACTCGACACTGATGGAGCATGTGAAAGCATTTGTAGATGGAGTTTTACTCTGTGTGCCCATCGGAATCTTGTGGAAGGTAAATGTGCTGGAAGTAATCCTGGGGATCCTGATCTACACGATACTTCAGGCGAACCGGATGTACAGTAAGGTGCTGGCACAGTGCGTGGTGGGAGATGTGCTTGGACGTACCGGACAGGATGTGGTGAGAGCTTTTTTCCAGATGTTCGTGCTGGGAATCGGGGTGATGGTCGCAGCGTTGGCAGGAATCTTTATAAGTATGGATTTAGTCTTTCCAATCGCTCTGATTTATAGTATGATAGTAACTGTGATAATCGGTCTGATCGCAGCCATCCGTTTTGATTCCATGGAACAGATGGCGTAGACGGATGAAGCTGCACAGTGAAGGTAAAAGACAGGAGGAAAAAAGATGCTGAATGATAATTTTGTGACCATGGAAATCGGCAAGGCAAAGCACATTGCGCTGGTTGCTCATGATGGAAAAAAGAAAGAACTTGTAGACTGGTGTGACAGAAATAAAGAGATTTTGAAAGGACATTTCCTGTGCGGAACAGGAACAACGGCAAAACTGATCTCAGAGCGTACGGGACTTCCTGTGAAAGGATACTGCAGCGGTCCTCTCGGAGGAGACCAGCAGATCGGAGCAAAGATTGTGGAAGGACAGATCGATTTTATGATTTTTTTATGGGATCCTCTGGAAGCACAGCCTCACGATCCGGATGTAAAAGCACTGCTTCGAATCGCGGTTGTTTATGATATTCCGATCGCGAACAACCTTTCTACAGCAGATTTTATGCTGCAGTCAAAATATATGAATACGTCTTATGAGCGTAAGATTGAGAATTTCAATAAGACGATCCAGGATCGCGTGAAATCTATGAAAGAGTCAAAATAAATTTCTGAGAATTTAAATGTGAAGATTCTTGTAAGCCATTTCGGAAACGAAATGGCTTTTTAGATTGAGAGGATAAGAAAATGGAGTATTTATATACGAAGATCAGCATTATGACAAATATAAAAATTTTTGAATGGGATTGTGAAACGGATGAAATCAGTTGTTATGGGGTATTAGCAGAGCAAAGCAATCCACTGATATTATCAGAAGAACTTCGCGAACTTCTGAAAAATCGAATCATGAACCAGAAAACACCGGTGATTTATCAGGATGAGAATAAAGTGATTTTTTGTGGGATGAGAGAAAAAATGACGAAGATGCTTCTGCTGGGACCAATCTGTATTGAGGATATGTCTTATGTAGAGATACACCGATACTGTAAAGCTTATCAGATAGAAAATGAACAGTGTCCGCCCAAACTAAAACTGCAGAATCTGTTAGCTTTATTGGAGCTTTTATCTTATATAAAAATTGAGGAGAAATACGAAGATGAAGAAATTTTGGATGCGAATGGTCTGATCGAGAAACAGGAGATTGGACTTGAAGCGGATGTAAGAATAGATACAGAGGATATATATCATCATACTTATCAGGAAGAAGTAAAAACGATGGATTATATTCGTGAGGGAAATCTGGAGGAGGTAGTAGGGGCAGTAGAATTATTGGCAAGTACTGCGGGAAAGCTCTCGGAAAATGAAATCCGAAACGAAAGAAATCTGGGGATATGTTCGATTACGTTGGCAACAAGAGCAGCAATCGAAGGTGGGGCAGCTCCTGCCAAAGCGTATAAGCTCAGTGATCTTTATATCAATAAGATAGACCAGTGCAAAAGAATGACAGAAATTTTTGAATATAGGAAAAGGAGTTTGTATGATTTTGCAAAACTGGTCGTAGAAGAAAGAGAAAAAAGAGCAAACTCAAGGTATACGGAGCAGTGTAAGGAATATATACGAAAATATTATCATCAGAAAATTTGTATACCGGATATTGCGGAGGCGCTGGGAGTCAGTGAAAGCCATTTATCCAGGATATTTAAAAAAGAAACGGGAGAGAGTATTCAGAAATATAGTATGCACATGCGGATTGAAAGAGCAGAAAACTTGCTCAAATATTCCGAAGCATCTCTAACAGAGATCAGCGAGTATCTGTGTTTTTCCTCTCAGAGCCACTTTGGAAAGGTATTTAAGGTGTATAAAAATATGACGCCGAAGCAGTACAGGGACTATTATAAAAGTCCGGAATTTGTTTCAAGAGAAGAAATTTAATAAAAATGATGGAAATATAATAAATAAAGCAGAAATATGATATAGAAAAAAGAGGAAAGCAGATATGATAGCATCATCAAATGAACCGGCCGGTCATACAGGAAAGAACAGTGGAAAGGACTGAAATGTAGTGATGATGAAAGAAACAGGAACAAACAGTAAAAAATTTATCTGGCGTCAGAGGATTGGGTTTGGTATTTCAGACTATGCCTGTAATCTGGCGTATTTAATGGTAAACACATATCTGCTTATTTTTTATACCGATGTGGCAGGAATACCGGCGGCAAGTGCTGCGTTTATGTTTTTGATCACAAAGTTTATTGATGCATTTACAGATTATATGGTTGGGGCGCTGGTTGATCGGACCAACACTAAAATGGGACGAAACCGACCTTGGATGCTGGCAGGGGCTCCGGTACTTGCGGTTGGAATGGTACTGGTATTTACGACACCTGATTTTTCAACAGGTGGAAAACTGGCATGGGCGTATATTACATATATTATTTTTTCTTTTGGATATACGCTGGTAAATATTCCGATGGGGTCCATTTTGCCGACTTTGAGTGCAGATGCCACGGAACGTACTAAAATTGCCACTACAAGAACAATTTTCTCGAATCTTGGATCTTTGACATCTGCATCTATGGCATTGTGGCTGATTGAAAAACTGGGACATGGAAATCAGGCGCTGGGATATAGAAATACAAATATTGTGTTTGGAATCATGGTGTTTTTGATCATGCTGATCTGTGTGGCAAGTATTCGTGAAATCAATTTGCCGCCAAGAACAAATCAAAAAACAAGTATTATCAAAGATATTGGATACCTGATAAAAAACAAACCATATATGTTAATGATTACCTATACGTTCTTTTTATTTTTGGGATATCTTGGCATGTTTGCAGCGATTGCATATTACTTCAAGTATATTGTGAGAAATGAGATGATGACTTCTGTGGCAGTGACGATCACAACGATTGTTCCGATTTTTTCAATGTTGATTGCAGCACGTCTCAATGCAAAATACAGTAAAAGAAATATTTCGATTGTGGGAACTTTGATTCAGATTTTGGGGTCTTTGATCATCTGGATAGGCGGCAGCAATGTGGCGATTGTATTCCTGGGAGTGGGACTGATGGGATTCGGAATGGGATTTCGTTCCAACATGTATTTTTCTATGCTGGCAGATGTGGCAGATTATGGAGAATGGCAGAGCGGAAGGAATCTTGCAGGAACACAGATGGCAGTCAATGGATTTTCCAATAAAGTTTCCAGTGCATGTGCGAGTGCGATTGTAGCAGGTTTGCTTGCATGGGGAGCTTATGACGGAACGGTGGCAGTGCAGTCATCAAAAGCGAATATGGCAATTTTATTTGCATTTGTTATTCTTCCGATTATTGCAAATATCGTAAGTATTGTTGTGATGTATTTCTATGATCTGGATAAACAGTACGACCAGATGGAACGTGAATTGAAAGAGCGGAGAAAAAAACTGGCAGAACAAACTGCAGAATAAAGGATAGAAAATCTGTTTTGAAAGCGGAAAAGATAAGGAGGAGAAGAGTATGTGGAAGTATGCATATCAAGTACCGGAAAATAAAAAAATAAGAGTGATTGTTCATACGGATTGTAAAAATGAGGCGGATGATCAGTTTGCGCTTGCACACCATCTGATGACTCCCAAGTTTGATGTGCGGGGAATCGTAGCGGGACATTTTTGTAAAAATCCCCAGGAATACGGAGAGGAGAATACTGCAAAAGCAAGCTATGATGAAGTAATCAGGATGATGGAGCTGATGGGGATAGAAGGAGAATATCCGGTAGCTCTGGGCGCTTCAAAGGGAATGGAAGACGAGCAGACTCCGGTAGAATCAGAGGGCGCCAGATTTATTATCGAAGAAGCTTTGAAAGTGGATGAAAGACCATTGTATATTGCTTGTCAGGGAGCTGTTACGGATGTGGCATCTGCTTTGCTGATCTGTCCGGAAATTGCAGAAAGGATTACGATTATCTGGATCGGAGGAGCCGCCTATCCGAATGGAGGATTTGAATTTAATCTGATGATGGATATTCATGCGGCAAATGTAATTTTTGCTTCAAAAGCGGAACTATGGCAAATTCCAATGGATGTATATAAACAGTTTGGTGTTTCACTGGCAGAATTGCAGTTGAAAGTGCATCCATGTGGAAAAGTAGGCAAATATTTGTTTGAGCAGTTAGAAGAATTTAATCATAAGGCGGCAGTTTACAATATGGCATGGCCTCATGGAGAAGTATGGGGGCTGGGAGATCAGGCGACTGTGGCAGTTCTTATGGAGGAACTGGAAAAAGTAAGCTATGAGATGATACCGGCACCGAGAGTGGCTGATGACATGACCTATATTCACGGGCAGGATTATCGAAAGATCAGGCTTTATAAAACAGCGGAAGTCAGATTGACGTTAGAAGACTTTTTTGCAAAACTGGCGATCAATTTTGGATAGTAAGGGTGAGGGTAAGATGAAGAAATATCTGGTGATTGATGCAGGCGGTACAGCTGTAAAATATGCGCTTATGAATGAAAGTGCCAAGATATTGGAAAGAGGCAAATTTCCGACGCCGGGATATGTGGATCATACGCTGGAAGACTTTTTGCAGAGACTGGATGTTGTTGTAGAAAAGTATCAGAAACAAATAGAAGGAATTGCTGTCAGTATGCCGGGAATGTTGGACAGCCGGAAAGGCTACTGTGTGACCGGAGGAATGTTGGCATATTTTAGTGAAGTTCCGGTCGTGCAATTACTGGAACAAAGATATAAACTTCCGGTGACGATTGAAAATGACGGAAAGTGTGCGGCACTTGCAGAAAAATGGAAAGGTAGTCTGAAGGACTGCAGAAACGGAGCGGTTGTAGTGCTGGGTACTGGTGTGGGCGGTGGGATAATCATAGACCACAAATTGTACAGGGGAGGGCATTTTACAGCCGGTGAATACAGTTATATATTGACAGATCAGAAACGATCAGAGGAAGCGAAAGGATACTGGGGCATGGCAAACGGCGCAGAGACCCTTGCCCAAAAAGCAGCTTTTTATACAGGAGAAGATCCGGAAAAATTGGATGGGATTCAGATCTTTGATCGTGCAAACAAGGGAGAAGAAGCGGTATTGAAAGCACTGAAAGAATTTACAGATACGCTGGCAGTTCAAATTTATAATTTAAATGTGATACTGGATTTGGATGTGGTGGCAATTGGCGGAGGAATCAGTAAACAGCCGCTGCTGCTGGAATATTTGAACAGAAGCATGAATGAATTAATGGAACATCATCCGATTCGTAAAATTACACCGTATGTTCCGAAACCTGAGATAACAAACTGTAAGTTTTACAATGATGCAAATTTAATTGGAGCCTTGTATCATTATGGTGTATTAAAAGAAGGGAGAGTGGAAGAATAATGTTTCCGAAAAATTTTTTGTGGGGAGCGCAACAGCAGCCAATCAATGTGAGGGTGCATATCTGGAAGATGGAAAAGGGCTAGATATCCAGGATGTGACACCAAAAGGAATTGTGGGACCAAGAACAGAGGTTCCGACAGAAGATAACATGAAGCTGGTGGCAATAGATTTTTACCACCGATATAAAGAAGACATTAAATTGTTTGCAGAGATGGGGGTTAAGGTTTTTCGGCTGTCAATTGCCTGGAGCCGCATTTTTCCAATGGGAGATGAAGAGCAGCCAAATGAAAAAGGGCTTGCGTTTTATGATGCGGTATTTGACGAATGCCACAAATATGGAATAGAGCCGTTGGTTACGATTTCTCACTATGAGACACCATTGCATTTATCGAAAGAATATGATGGATGGGTAAACCGGAAAATGATCGGTTTCTATGAAAAATATGTCAGAACGATTTTTGGCAGATATAAAGAGAAAGTGAAATACTGGCTGACATTTAATGAAATTAATTCGGTTTTGCATGAACCGTTTTTGAGCGGCGGGATTTATACGGAAAAAGAAAAGTTATCGCGCCAGGATCTGTATCAGGCAGTTCATCATGAACTGGTGGCAAGTGCACTGGCAACTAAAATTGCTCATGAGATGATGCCGGAGGCAAAGATTGGATGTATGGTACTTAATATTCCGATTTATCCTTTGACACCGCATCCGGATGACATGATAGAAGTGATGGAAAGACGGCATATGAATGATTTTTTCCTGGATGTACATGTAAGAGGTCGGTATCCGGGCTATATGAAGCGCTATTTTAAAGAACATAAGATTCAGGTGCAGTTTGCCCCGGAAGATGAGGAAATTTTGAAGCATACCGTAGATTTTATTTCATTCAGTTACTATATGAGTATCTGTGCTTCTGCAGATCCGGATCAGGGAGAAGCAGGACGGGGAAATCTGATGGGTGGTGTTATGAATCCATATCTGGAAGCTTCAGAATGGGGATGGCAGATCGATCCAAAAGGTCTTCGATATGCACTCAATGAGATGTATGACCGTTATCAGAAGCCTCTTTTTATCGTGGAAAACGGTCTTGGTGCGGTTGATGAACTGGTAGAAGGAAAAGATGGAAAACTGACAGTGGAGGATGATTACCGGATTGCCTATTTGAAAGAACATCTGTTACAGGTTGAAGAAGCAATAGAGGACGGAGTTGAAATCATGGGATATACATCATGGGGATGTATTGATCTGGTAAGTGCTTCTACAGCAGAGTTGAGAAAGCGGTACGGATATATTTATGTTGACCGCAATGATGATGGAACAGGAACTTTGAACCGGTATAAGAAAAAATCGTTCTACTGGTACCAGAAAGTGATTGAGAGCAATGGAGAAATTCTTCATCAGGAATTAAAATAAATAGATTGCATCCCGGGCGGCCGCATGATAAGATAGTTCTGTAAGTTATAGAAAACAGAACTTTATCATGCAGCCGCCTGTGCTGTATCATACTCGGTTATAACCCAGACGTTCAAGGAGTTCTTCCAGGTCTGTTCAAGAGAGTTTCCCCTGTGATGGATAAAAAGAGGATATTCTATGGTTTTATCATCTCTGTTTTCTGTAGAAAAACAGTAACGAAAGGAGGGGGACGGAGTAGGATGGAAAAAATTACTTGACAATTCAAGGAGCATATAATAGTATAATAAACAGAAGCGAACAACTGTTCGGGTGAAAAGGAGAAGATTCGGTATGGCAAGTGATGAAAAGAAAAAAGCGCTGGATGCGGCGATTGCAAAGTTAGAGAAGGATTTTGGAAAAGGTACTGTGATGAAGCTGGGAGAGGGCAGTCATGTTGCTGTAGAGACGGTTCCTACAGGGTGTCTGAGTCTCGATCTGGCACTGGGACTTGGCGGTGTTCCAAAGGGACGTGTGATTGAGGTTTATGGTCCGGAGTCCAGTGGTAAGACGACAGTGACACTCCACATGATCGCAGAAGTACAAAAGAGAGGCGGGATTGCAGGATTTATTGATGCAGAGCATGCGCTGGATCCTGTTTATGCGAAGAAGATCGGAGTAGATATTGATGAATTATATATTTCACAGCCTGACAGCGGAGATCAGGCTCTGGAGATTGCTGAGACGATGGTGCGCTCCGGAGCAGTGGATATTATTGTGATTGACTCTGTTGCGGCCCTCGTGCCAAAGCAGGAGATCGAAGGAGATATGGGAGACAGTCATGTCGGCCTGCAGGCGAGACTGATGTCGCAGGCACTGCGTAAGCTGACACCGGTCATCAGCAAATCCAACTGTGTGGTTATCTTTATCAACCAGCTCCGTGAAAAGGTAGGCGTAATGTTTGGAAATCCAGAGACAACGACAGGTGGACGCGCATTGAAGTTCTACGCTTCTGTTCGTATGGATGTCCGCAGGATCGAGACGCTGAAGCAGAGCGGAGAGATGGTCGGCAACAGAACCCGCATCAAGATCGTGAAGAATAAGATTGCGCCTCCGTTTAAAGAGGCAGAGTTTGATATCATGTTTGGAAAAGGAATCTCCAAAGAAGGAGATGTTCTGGATCTGGCAGTTGGTATTGATCTTGTCAAGAAGAGTGGTGCGTGGTATGCATATGAAGGAGAGAAGATCGGACAGGGTCGTGAGAATGCAAAAGCATATCTGACCAGTCATCCTGAGGTGATGGAGGAGCTGGACAGAAAAGTACGCCAGCACTATCATCTGATTGAAGGAGAGGAAGAGGTAAAAGAGAGTGATCTGAAGCTGACTCCAAAAGAGGAACAAATGGAACTGTCGATCGAGGGAGAAGAATAAAAAATGGTCGTCACGAAAGTAGAGATGCTGACCAGGATCAAGTATAAAGTGTATTTAGATGAGGAGTTCGCCTTTGTGTTATACAAGGGCGAACTGTCGCATTACCGGATTGTTGAGGGGACTCTTTTAGAGGAGGATACTGTACAGGAGATTCTGCAGAAGGTGATCTGTAAAAGAGCAAAGCTTCGTGCCATGCATCTTCTGGAGGATATGGACCGCAGCGAATCGGCACTGCGGGAGAAGCTGCGTCAGGGATTGTACCCGCCGGAAGCAGTGGAGGCAGCGATTTCTTATGTGAAGTCTTTCGGATATCTGGATGACGCGCGGTATGCGGAAAATTTTGTACAGAGCAGAAAGGCATCCAAGAGCAGACGAGAGATTTTATATCAGCTCTGCCAGAAAGGTGTATCAAGGGAAATTGCGCAGCAGGTCGTAGAAGAGTGCTTTGACGGACAGGATGAGACTGAGGCAATCCTTAAGATTATCGAGAAAAAGCGTGTGGATCTAAGGACGGCTACACCGGAGCAGATGCAAAAATTATACGGTCATCTGGCACGAAAAGGATTCCGATATGAAGACATCCGTCAAGTGATACAAAATTATGATGAGAATGCTTGACAGGTTGGTAAAACAGTATAAAATTTAAGTGTTGTATTTATGTATGCAGATACATAAACATGTACAATGAAAATTAAATAAGGAGGTGCTCCTGTGCCGGTAATTTTATGTGTAATTATTGCGGCGGCCCTCGCGTTGATAGTCGGTGTCGTAACTCGCTATCTGACCATTACCAATCTGAAGAACAATGCGGAATCCAAGATTGGAAATGCGGAAGCGAAAGCAAGAGAAATCATTGACGATGCCGTGAAAACTGCTGAAACGACAAAAAAGGAAGCTCTTTTGGAAGTGAAGGAAGAGTCCATCCGGACGAAGAATGATCTTGAAAAAGAGACGAAAGAAAGAAGGTCGGAACTGCAGCGCTATGAAAAGCGTGTGCTGGCAAAAGAAGAAGCAGTAGACAAACGTTCCGAAGCTATTGAGCAGCGTGAAGCAAAATTTACAGCAAAAGAGGAACATTTAAGACAGCGTGAAGCCAAAGTGGAAGAACTCAGTCAGAAACGAGTGCAGGAACTGGAAAGAATCTCAGGTCTTACCTCCGAGCAGGCAAAAGAATATCTGTTGAAAACTGTTGAAGAAGATGTGAAACATGAAACAGCAAAGATGGTCAGGGAGCTGGAGTCTCAGGCAAAAGAGAACGCAGACAAGAAAGCAAAAGAGTATGTTGTCAATGCGATTCAGAGATGTGCAGCTGACCATGTAGCGGAGACTACGATTTCAGTCGTGCAGCTTCCAAGTGATGAGATGAAAGGAAGGATCATCGGACGAGAGGGACGAAACATCAGAACTCTTGAGACTCTGACAGGTGTAGAGCTTATCATTGATGATACACCGGAGGCAGTTGTGTTATCCGGATTTGATCCGATCCGAAGAGAAGTTGCCCGTATTGCTCTTGAACGCTTGATCGTGGATGGACGTATCCATCCTGCAAGAATTGAAGAGATGGTGGAAAAAGCACAGAAAGAAGTAGATTCTATGATTCGCGAAGAAGGAGAGGCAGCAGCCATCGAGGTTGGTGTACCGGGTATCCATCCGGAATTGCTGCGTCTGCTTGGACGTATGAAATTCAGAACAAGCTACGGACAGAATGCGCTGAAGCATTCCATCGAGGTTGCTCAGTTGTCAGGACTTCTGGCAGGAGAGATCGGGCTGGATGTGCGTATGGCGAAAAGAGCCGGACTTCTGCACGACATCGGTAAATCGATCGATCACGATGTGGAAGGATCTCACATTCAGATTGGTGTGGATCTTTGCAGAAAGTACAAAGAATCAGCGACTGTGATCAATGCAGTCGAAGCACATCATGGCGATGTAGAGCCTCAGACTTTGATCGCCTGTGTTGTACAGGCTGCAGATACGATCTCAGCAGCAAGACCAGGTGCAAGAAGAGAGACATTAGAGACATATACAAACAGATGAAACAATTAGAAGAGATTGCAAACCAGTTCAAAGGTGTTGACAAATCTTTTGCTATTCAGGCAGGTAGAGAGATTCGAGTAATGGTAGTTCCAGATCAGGTAACTGATGATGATATGGTACTTATGGCCAGAGAGATTGCTAATCAGATTGAATTTGAATTAGAGTATCCTGGTCAGATCAAGGTAAATGTGATCCGCGAATCACGCGTCACGGATTACGCAAAATAGAAAACTGAATATGAAATGAAAAGCGGAATTTCTGAAACATCGTAAGATGGGAAAGGAAGTTCCGCTTTTTCGTGGATGAAAGGAAGAATTGTGTAATGAGCGAAAAGATCAAACGTCTGAAGAGAGAATTAAAGTATAAGGGAGCAATCGTAGATTTTTATCAGGATACGATGGAGATAGACGGCACTCATACGGCCACATGGGATTTTATCAGTCATAAAGGGGCTGCAGCGGTTGTTCCTGTAACAGAAGATGGAAAAATTCTGATGGTGCGCCAATATCGAAATGCACTGGAACGTTATACACTGGAGGTTCCGGCAGGCGCGCTGGATGCGGCAGATGAGCCGGGAATTGTATGTGCAGGCAGAGAGTTGGAGGAAGAGACTGGATTTCGCAGTGAGAATCTGGAATGGCTGATCACATTGCGGACAACAGTGGCTTTTTGCAATGAACGAATTGAGGTTTTTGTAGCAAGAGATCTGATTCCCTCCAGACAGCATCTGGATGAAGATGAGTTTATAGATTTAAAGGCATACACACTGGAGGAGTTAAAAGAAAAGATTTTTTCCGGTGAGATAGAAGATTCCAAGACCATTGCCGCTCTTCTGGCATATGAGACGAAGTATCGAAAAACTGAATAAATAAAAAGTCCCGGCATATAATGAAATATCGAAAGGAAAAGGAGAAAAACCATTGAAGATGTTTCATGTAAAGAGGCAGCTACTGGCTCTTTTTATGCCGGGATTTTTATTGGGAATTTTATATGTCAATCTGGAAGCGGAGCAGTTTGCAGCGGGGGCAGGGATTTTCAGCGAATATTTTTTGAAACAATACCGGGCGGCAGATATTCTGACGGGAGAGTATATCTGGTATTTGCTGCAGGTCCGTCTTTTGCCGTTTTTAGTGCTGCTGGGATCTGCTTTTACAAAATTCAGAAAAGCGGCAGTTATTCTGTTCTTGATTTGGACGGGCTTTTCTGCCGGACTTCTGTTTCTATGGCAGTTCTCGGGATGGGAGTAAAAGGGAGCATCCTGTGCATTGCAGGAA
>ENA-OPYY01000231-OPYY01000231.1-human-gut-metagenome-genome-assembly--contig:-NODE-231-length-22423-cov-1.768254_pt1 | contig 22423 bp, 22 predicted proteins | sample MGYA00242472_ERZ504481 | MGnify/ENA primary metagenome ERZ504481 (study PRJEB26092, sample SAMD00036265) | human gut metagenome | host: Homo sapiens | study: EMG produced TPA metagenomics assembly of...
CTGAACAATGAGAAGGGATACACGAGGTTTAAGTTTTTATCAGAGTTCCTTGTGGATGCCGGATATGAGGTCGATCTGATTACGACGACGTTTCAGCATTGGGAAAAGGCACAGAGAAATATTTCCGAAATACAGAAAACAAAATATAAATTTCATTTAAAATTTATCTATGAACCGGGATACAAGAAAAACATTGATCTTAAAAGGGTGTATAGTCACAGAGTTGCGGCAAAGAATCTGACAGCACTTTTAGAGAAGGAAGGAGACTACGACCTGATCTACTGTGAGATTCCTCCAAACGATGTGGCGCTTGCTGCGGCATCTTATGCAAAGAAAAAAGGAATTCCATTTGTGCCGGATGTCAATGATCTTTGGCCGGAAGCGATGCGTATGGTATTGGATATTCCGGTTGTGAGCAGCATGATCTTTCATCCGCTGCAGAGAGATGCGGAGAAAGTATATTCGCTTGTATCGGGAATCGTGGGAACTTCTGATGAATACCGGGATCGCCCGTTAAAAAACCAGAAGTTGGATGTTCCAAAAGTGACCGTTTATGTCGGCAATGAAATCAAAGAGTTTGATGCAGGTGTGGAAAAATACAGTCCGGAGATCGAAAAAGAAGAGGACGAATTCTGGGTGACTTATGCGGGAACGATCGGAACAAGTTATGATATCCGGACACTTGTTCTGACCGGAGAAGAATTGATCCGAAGAAGAAGGCTGAATATCAAGATCAAAATTCTAGGCGGAGGCCCGCTGAAAGAAGAATTGGAGCAGCTGGCTAAAGAGCATCACTGCAAAAATGTAGAGTTTGTCGGCTATATGCCATACGAAAAGATGGCGGCATATCTTGCAAAGTCAGACATTGTTGTCAATTCGTTTGTAAAGAAAGCACCGCAGAGTATCGTCACAAAAATCGGTGATTACCTTGCTTCCGGACATCCGATGATCAATACTTGCATGAGTCCGGAGTTCCGAAAGAAAGTAGAGACAGATGGATTTGGAGTCAATATTATGCCGGAAGATGAAGAAGTTCTGGCAGATGCGATCGAGAAACTCTACGAGAATGAAGATGTGCGGGAAGAAATGGGAAAACAAGCGAGAAAGATTGCTGAAGAGCAGTTTGACAGACCAGAGTCTTATAAGAAGATTGTAGAGTTGATTAGGGAGTTGACAGAGAAGTAAGTATGAAACCATTTTTTAGTATTGTAATGCCGGCATATAAAGCCGAGAAATATATTGCAGACACGTTAGCATCCATTGGAAAGCAGACTTTTTCAGATTGGGAATGTATTGTGGTAGAAGATGGTTCTCCGGACCGTACAAAAGAGATTGTAAGAGAAGCCGCAACAAAAGATTCCAGAATCCGCTTAATTGAACAGCCAAAGAATTGTGGGGTCAGCGAGGCGAGAAACCGAGGGATCCAAGAGGCCGATGGAGAATATCTGTGGTTTGCAGATGCAGATGATACGGTCGAGGAAGACCTGCTTGAGAAAGTATATCAATCGCTGCAGAAGAACCGGGCAAAGCTTGTACTGTTTGGAATTGTTGTGGAATATTATGACCGGCAGGGGAATTTTTCTTACAATGAAATCAGGGTTCCTGAAGAAATGTATCTAACAGATCCAGAACAGATTCACCAGCAGTTGATTTATATGGAGAGAGAGACACTGTATGGATATCCGTGGAATAAGGTATATGATCTTCAATACCTGAAGAAGCTGGGGGTTACTTTTGACGACTATAAAGATGCAAAGTTTATAGAGGATATCTGTTTTAATATTGAATTTTGTATGGAGATAGACAGTATGAACTTGTTGGATTTTGCCCCTTATCACTATGCAAAGAGAGTGAACGGCAGCCTGACAAATGAATTTGTTCCAGATTACTATCATTTTTTGCGGAAGCGGATTCAGAAGTTGTATGAGCAATGCACTTACTGGAAAGCAGATACAGAAGAAAACAGACAGATTCTTGGGAGCCTGTATGGAAGGTATATTTTATCTGCCATGGAGAGAAACTGCGATCCACGTTCAGGGATGTCGCATCGGGATCGAAAAGACTGGTGTAGGAAGTTATTTGTAGATCCATTATTTTTGGACTTAGTGATGGATGCCAAGGCATCTGACAGCAGAATGTTAAAAATTGCGTTACGGATCCTGAGGACAAAAAGTAGATTTCTCTGTCTGAGTTTTGCAAGAGCAATTCATATTGCCAGAAATCAATTTCCGATTTTTTATTCCAAAGTGAAGGCAGGGCGTTAAGATGAGTGAAAAGCAAAGAGTATTGGTATATGGAATGTCAGATAATCCAGGAGGAATTGAGACTTATCTGCGGAATCTGACAAAAGAGCTTGCGCCGGAAATCGTCCTGGATTTTGTCACAGATTTTCCGGGAGTTGCATATGAAGAGGAGTTGAAAAGTTATGGCTCTAGGATTTATTATATTGGAGCCAAAAGTCAGGGATTGTAAAACAGTGGAAGAAATTTAGAAAGTTGCTAAGGGAACATCCAGAGTATCAGACGGTATATGGAAATATTTTGAATGCAGGTGCTGTCTTTACTTTGATCATTCCATGGATCCACAGAAGAAAGATTGTGATTCACAGTCATAATGGGGCAGCAGATAATGAAAGACTTCATAAAATTTGCAGACCGTTTCTCAATGGTATTGCAAAACAATTTGTCGCCTGCTCAAAGCTTGCGGGAAGTTTTATGTTTGGACAAAGAATTATGGAGCACAAAGATGTATTGATCATGCCAAATGCGATTGAAGCAGAAACATATGCATATGATCCAATCGTTCGGGAAGAAGTCAGGCAAGAATTGGGGATCAAAGAGAACTTTGTAATCTGCCATGTGGGGAGAATTGCACATCAAAAAAATCCGAAAGGTGTGATCGATATTTTCAGCAGCTGTCTGGAGGAAGAAAAAGACTGTGTACTTTTATATGTCGGAACAGGAGAACTGGAACAAGAAATAAAAAATTATGCAGCACAAAAAAGGGTTGCCGACAAAGTAAAATTTCTGGGAGTCAGAAAAGATGTTCGAAGACTGATGCAGGCGGCAGATTGCTTTTTGTTGCCGTCCTTTTATGAAGGTCTGCCGATTGTTGCAGTCGAAGCTCAGGCAGCAGGTCTTCCGTGTTTTCTCTCAGATCAGATCAGTGAGGAGACAAAGCTTTCAGATCTTGTGGAATTTTTGAAACTTGGCGATACTAGATTGTGGAGAAATGCAATATTGGAAAGCCGGGGAAAAGAAAGAAAATCTCGTCTGCAGGAGATCATCTGTGCGGGATATGACTTGAATCATCAGGAGAAAAAAATAGAGCAATTAAAAAAGAAATTTTAAGATATGGGGAGTATCAGTGTGAAAAAATATTGTATTGTAGAAAAGGGATTAAACGAACAGCATGCAGGTTCTAAAGCAAGAAATGACGTGGCAGATACACTGATCAAAGAAGGATGGAATCCTCTGCGTGTCAGCCCTCCGGTCGTAAAGGAGAATGTAAGTTATGCAGAGCGGATCCGGATGGGATTGGTTCTGATGAAAGACTGGAGGAAGGTTACAAAAACAGTTAAGGAAGAAGATCAGATTTTGATCCAGTATCCATTGGAGATGTATCCAAAGGTTGCAATGTTGGCGCTTAGATATATCAAACAGTTAAAAAGAAAAAAAGTAAAGATTATTATCTTGATTCATGATATAGAAAGTCTTAGGACACAAGATAAAAAGCAAAAAGAATGGTATCAGCATGCAGAAAAGACATTTCTGTGTCTGGCAGATGATGTCATCGCTCATAACAAAAAGATGATCGGATATCTCAAAAAAATAGGGTTGGATACGAGAATACATGCTCTTGAGATATTTGATTATCTGGTGGAAGCGGAAAGTATCCAAAAAGCCGAAACAAAAGAGAATCAAAATGCAGTTATTATTGCAGGGAACTTGTCGGAAGAAAAAGCGGGATATGTGTATCAGCTGGATCAGGTGAATGCAGACTTTCGCTTATATGGCCCAAATCTGAACACAGAGGCGATTGGAACAGGCAATATTACTTACAAAGGTTCTTTCCCTCCAGATGACCTTCCGCGTGTATTGCACGGGAAATTTGGACTTGTGTGGGATGGAAAAAGTATTGACGAGTGTGGCGGAGAATTTGGGCAATATATGCAGTACAATAATCCGCATAAAACATCACTATATTTGGCAAGTAAGCTTCCGGTTATTGTATGGGAGAAAGCAGCGATAGCAGAATTTATTAGAGAGAATCACTTGGGAATACAGGTGGGGTCTCTAAGAGAGATTCCAGAGAAACTGGCTGCGCTTACCGGGAAAACATATGACGAGATGCTTCAGAACGTGTCTGCTATGGGAGAAAAATTGCGAAAAGGAGAGATGTTGCGAAAAGTTCTGAGAGAGATAGAGAACTTAGAATAGGAGGAAATAAGAACCTATGTTGATTTATTTATTATTTGGACTCTTAGTAGTCTTATATGGAATACTCTATGTAAAAGTGAATAAAGACATATTTACTCCGGCGCTGCTATTTTTGTTGGCGTACATAGTGAGTGTGGGATGTGCATTATTTAATGTAGAACGATGGGGAATTTCTATGATTCCAATGACATTTTTTGTGCTTTTAATCGGAGCAGCGGAATTTGTTGTGATTGGTGTTGCGATTGACAGGAAATATAAGAAAAGATACGAGGGCACCAGAAAAAAAATCGCAGTAAAAGAAATTGATCTTCCATGGTGGAAAATTATAGCTGCAAGTGCATTTTGTGCGGTTTATATTGCATTGTTGTATTTCAATATGATTGAAATTGCAAGCAGAAATGGAAAATTCAACACACTTTCGCAAGCACTTAATATTTTTAAAGAAGTAACTTCAGTTACTTTAAAAGAATCATTGCCATGGTGGCTCGGACAGGTAGAGCGAATCGCTATGTTATGCGCGTATATTTTCTTGTATATTTTTGTCAATAATCTTGTTGCAACAGGGAGAAGAATGACAAAAGAAAAAGCTTTAAAGTTAGGAGCGTGTCTTCTTCCGGTTTTGCTGCATCTCTGTAATGGATTTTTTAGTCTCAGACAGATTACAGATGCTTCAAATTCTAGTTGGAGGAATTGTTATTTACTTTTTGATTTGGTCATACCATACCGGGAAAGCATATATCTCTATCAAAACAATTGGAATATTAGCAATTGCCGCTTGTGGAGGATTAGTTCTTTTCTATTTAAGTGCCAGCCTCGTAGGAAGAATTAACACAAAAGGATTGCTGGAGTATATTACCTTTTACTGTGGCTGTTCTATTGAGTGTTTGAATCAGTTTTTCAAACATCCACCGGCAGCTTCAGAAATCTTTGGAAAAGAAACTTTTTATAACTTAAATTTAAAATTATATAATTTAGGCTTATTGAACTTAGATAAATTTTATCCGATTCACTTGGAATTTAGATATTATGGGGATGTCATGGTTGGAAATATTTATACGGCATACCGCAGATGGATCTATGATTTTGGGTATATCGGAGCGATGATCCTGCAGGGAGTGATGGCAGGAACAATGAGTGTTTTTTACAACAAATTAAAATATAGAACTTTTAAGAATACGGGATTTTGGTTAGTATTGTATTCTTACATAGTTTATACGATTGTATTTCATCCAATCGATGGATACTTCTATTTGCAGGGAGTTAGCCAGACTTTTGTGACAACACTGATTTTGCTTGCACTTATGTATTGGTTTTTTGTTACAATGAAGGTGAAATTCAGAGGTGGATTCACTGTATATATTAATGAAAAATGGAAGTTTGAGAAATTTCGTTTTTCAAAGAGTAAGGAGAAAAAGAACAATAAATGAGAATCAGAACAGTAAAATTTAATTTCATTATGAATGCTATTTTGACGGTCTCGTCCATTTTATTTCCGCTGATTACATTTCCGTACATATCAAGAGTTCTTCTTGTAGAGGGAAGTGGAAAAGTGGCATTTGCGACATCCGTTGTTTCTTATTTTACAATGTTTGCAACATTGGGAATTCCGACTTATGGGATTCGCGAGTGCGCAAGAGTGAGAGATAATAAAGAAGAACTTTCACGGACAGTACAGGAACTTCTGATTATCAGCGGAATTACAACAGCAATTACGTATGGAGTTTTTTTCTTTTTCTATTTGTAGTTCCACAGTTTAAGGGACAAAAAGAACTGCTTATTGTTATAGGAGCCAGTATTGGTCTGACGACAATTGGGGTGCAATGGTTTTATAGTGCTTTAGAGCAGTACTCTTATATTACTGTCTGTGCAGTCTTGTTTAAAATTATAGGTCTCATTCTTATGTTTTTGCTTGTTAAAAAACCGGAAGATTATGTGATCTATGGAGCAGTCTATGTGATAGGGAGTTTTGGTTCGTATGTTCTTAATTTCTTGCGGCTGCGCAGGTTTGTTACATTTAAAAAGCAGGGAAAATATAATTTACAGCGACATAGAAAAGGAATTATAACATTCTTCTTACTTTCTGTTGCGACGAGCGTGTATTTGAATTTGGATCTAGTGATGCTTGGTTTCATGAAAGGGGATGTCGAAGTTGGCTATTACAATGCAGGGATAAAGGTAAAGACAGTTCTTGTTACTTGTGTAACTTCGTTGGGAACAGTATTACTACCGAGACTTTCCTACTACATCCAACAGGAAAAGAAACAGGAATTTCAGAGGATGGTAACAAAAGCATTTCAATTTGTACTGATAGTGTCTGTGCCAATGATGGTCTACTTTATTCTGTATGCAAAAGAATCCATATTATTTCTTGCAGGTGAGTCCTTTTTGCCGGCAACAGCATCTATGATTATCTTAATGCCAACAGTGCTATTTATAGGGTTGTCCAATATAACAGGAATTCAAATTTTGACGCCTTTAAGAAGAGAGAATCATGTGGTTTGTTCAGTGACGGCAGGTGCTATTTTAGATTTTTTATTAAATTTGATATTGATTCCAAAGTTTGGAGCAGCAGGGGCTGCGTTTTCAACAACTATGGCAGAAATGCTGGTGCTGATTATTCAGTGTATGTATTTGAGAAAGCAGTTGTGGGAAATGGTAAAACGTATTCAAGTTTGGAAAATAGTTTTTGCAATTCTTTTTGCATCTATAGCTGGAGTGATATTTCAGAATAAAATATCGATGAGTGTGTTAGGGACATTGTGTGTGTCGGCCGTTTTATTTTTGGGAGTATATGGAGTTGTTTTGTTGGTGTTAAAAGAAGACTTTGTGTCTGACATTGTAAAAAGCATTATTAAAAATTAGAGAAAGTAGGGGATGAGAAAGAAACACTATGAAAAAGAGACACTATGAGTACATTGATATCTTAAATATTGCGGCATGCTAGGGGTTATATTTATGCATTGCAATGGCATTGTTCATTTATATGAAAACACAAGGGCGTGGAAAGAAAGTATGGTGATAGAGACACTGGCATATTGGGCAGTGCCGATTTTCTTTATGATATCAGGAGCAATGTTGTTGGGCTACAGAGAAAAATACTCTACATACATTTTTTTTATAAAAAGAATTCAAAAAACCGTAATACCATTTGTAGTATGGACGTTAATTAGTTTGGTGATTAAACTATACGAAAGGGAGATACAATGGGAATGGAATGTAGGGACGATAGTTGATTTGTTTAATAATACAACTGCCGAAGGAGTCTATTGGTTTTTTATTCCTCTTTTTATGGTTTATCTTTCTATTCCGGTTGTATCTTTGATAAAAGATAACCGAAAGATATTAAAATATATGGCTTCAGTAGCATTCCTGATATATTCTGTGTATCCAGTATGCTGTAAATTATTAAATATTTCAATAAACGGGGAAGTTATTTTTCCGACAGCAGGGGGATATTTGTTATATGTTGTATTAGGATACTTGTTGTCTACATCAGAAATCAATAAGAAGCAAAGAATTAGAATATATATATTAGGAATTATCGGGGCTGGAATTCGTTATGGGGCAACAGTAATTTGGTCGGTAAAAAATGCATCATTAGATACTACGTTTTGGGGATATTTGAATTTTCCTACTGTTTTTTTGCATGTGCAGTTTTTGTTTTTGTGAGGTATATACCGTGGAATGAGATAATAAAGTATGAAAAAACCAGGAGTTGGATTTCCAAGATTGCGGGAAGCGGATATGGCATATATTTGATGCACATGATTGTATATCGTAAATTAGAAAAGATAACAATGTTAGATCCATATTCTTATACATGGAGGTTCATAAGTCCTATTTGTATATATGTGATTTGCGTGATGATTGTATTGGTTATGAAGCGTATTCCAGTTGTAAAAAATACAGTACCTTAAGTGTGAGGAGGATGATGAATACTGTCTTGTTTCATGGGATGATGCATCGGGTGTATACAGAAAAGGTACATTTGTATTTTCAAATTTGTTTAAAACTGGATTTTTAAGATTATCATATTGTATTTGTGCAATGATTGGCTGATTTATAGGTGTATTGCAAGGGTAGCAAGAAGGGATGTGTTTTTTGTTTGAACTTTCTAAAACTAGTAATTTGTGTCAAAATATGCTACAATATGTTGTAATTCAATGAATAGAATAAAAGGGTATATATAAATTTTTTAAGGTATCAACTTAAGAAAAATAAGTAAGTGTACGGAGGAAAAGACTATGAAAGTTGTTATTTTAGCAGGAGGATTCGGAACACGAATCAGCGAGGAAAGTCATTTGAGACCAAAGCCGATGATTGAAATTGGGGAAAAACCAATTTTGTGGCACATTATGAAGGAATATTCTCATTATGGATTTAATGAGTTTATTATTTGTTGCGGATACAAACAACATATGATCAAAGAATATTTTGCAGATTATTATCTATATAACGGCGATGTTACATTCGATTTCGGATGCGAGAATAAGATGATTATTCACAATAATGTATCTGAGCCATGGAAAGTTACGTTGGTTGATACCGGGTTACAGACTATGACTGGCGGCCGTATCAAACGGATTCAGAAGTATGTGGGAAATGAACCATTTATGATGACATATGGGGATGGCGTGGCAGATATTGATATGAATGCACTGTTGAAGTTCCATCAGGAAAAAGGACAATTGGCTACCTTGACAGCAGTTCACGTGGGACAACGTTTTGGTGTACTTGACATTGATAAGGAAAGCAGAGATATCACTGCATTCCGCGAAAAATCTAGTGCAGACGGCAGTCGGATTAGTGCAGGATACATGGTGCTTGAGCCGGAAGTGTTTGACTACATTGAAGGAGATTCTACTGTGTTTGAGAAAGAACCATTGCAGCGACTTTCTGCTGAGGGACAGCTGAATGCCTATAAACATAATGGATTTTGGCAGTGCATGGATACACAGCGTGAAAAAGAAATGTTGGAGGAATATTGGGCATCTGGAAATGCTCCGTGGAAGGTGTGGGAGTAAATTATGAACATGGAATTTTATAGAGGTAAAAAAGTACTTGTGACAGGGCATACAGGATTTAAAGGTTCCTGGTTATGTAAGATTTTGGTAAATGCGGGAGCTGATGTTACAGGGTATTCTTTGGAACCACCAACCACTCCGAGTTTATTTGAGGTATGTGGTATAGGTAGTGAAATGCATTCCGTAATTGGGGATATCCGTGATCTCGAACATCTGAAAAAGGTCTTTATAGAGACACAACCGGAAATCGTATTACATTTGGCTGCACAACCAATCGTAAGAGATTCTTACAAAGACCCTGTGTATACCTATGAAACAAATGTCATGGGGACAGTGAATATTTGTGAATGTGTTCGACTGCACCCGTGTGTAAAGTCATTTTTAAATGTAACAACAGACAAAGTATATCACAATAAGGAATGGGAATGGGGATACAGGGAAATTGATCCACTAGATGGATATGACCCGTATTCTAATAGTAAGTCTTGTTCAGAATTGGTAACACACAGTTATATTAACTCCTTCTTCCAGGAAATGGGAGTTGCCGTGTCTACGGCAAGAGCGGGTAATGTAATTGGAGGTGGAGATTTTGCGAATGACCGGATTATTCCAGATTGTGTACGGGCAATGGAGAAGAACGAGGCAATTATTGTAAGAAATCCTCATTCTACTCGTCCATATCAACATGTGTTGGAACCGCTAAAAATGTATTTGATGATTGCACAGAAACAATATGAAGATGCTTCTTATGCCGGATTCTATAATGTGGGGCCTGATGACTGTGACTGTGTAACAACAGGACAATTGGTTAACATTTTCTGTAAGAAATGGGGCGGAAATGCTCGTTGGGAAAATAAATTTGTGGGTGGACCGCATGAAGCAAATTTCCTAAAACTGGATTGTTCAAAAGTGAAATATGTATTCGATTGGAATCCGAGGTGGCATATCGAGAAAGCAATTGAGAAAACAATTGAGTGGTCAAAAACATATCTGCAAAAAGGAAATGTTGCAGAATGCATGGACAAACAGATAAAAGACTTTTTTGAAGAAAATTAAGAACTTGGGAACAAAGGAGAAAAAATAATGTTTGAAAACAAAACAGAACAACAAGCAAAGGAAGAAATCCTCAGTCTGGTAAAAGAATATTGTGACACTTATCACAATCAGAAAAAAGTATTTGAAGAGGGAGATAGAATTTCCTATGCCTCTCGTGTATATGACAGTGCAGAGATGATAAATCTGGTAGACAGTTCTTTAGAATTCTGGCTGACTTCAGGAAGATATACAGATGAGTTTGAAAAAAAATTGGGGGAATATTTAGGTGTTCGTTATTGCTCATTAGTGAATTCAGGTTCCTCTGCAAATTTAAATGCATTTATGGCACTGACTTCTCCACTTCTCGGAGAGCGGATGGTAAAACGAGGAGATGAAGTCATTACTGTTGCAGCAGGTTTCCCGACAACAGTTACACCGATAATTCAGTATGGTGCGATTCCGGTATTTGTAGATGTAACAATTCCGCAATATAATATTGATGTGAATTTGTTGGAAGAGGCTTATTCCGAGAAAACAAAGGCAGTCATGATTGCACATACTTTAGGTAATCCGTTTGATTTGAAGAGTGTCCGTGAATTCTGTGACAGACATAATTTGTGGTTGATTGAAGATAACTGTGATGCCCTTGGCTCTAAGTACACCATTGACGGAGTGGAAAAGTTCACCGGAACAATTGGTGATATCGGAACTTCCAGTTTTTATCCGCCTCATCATATGACAATGGGAGAAGGTGGAGCTGTATACACAAACAATTCATTACTAAATAAGTGTATTCGTTCTTTCCGTGACTGGGGACGTGACTGTGTTTGTGGTTCTGGACAGGACAACCTGTGCAGACATCGTTTTGATAGACAGTATGGTGAGCTTCCGCTTGGGTATGACCACAAGTATGTATATTCCCACTTTGGCTACAATCTGAAAGCAACAGATATGCAGGCTGCTATTGGTTGTGCGCAATTAGAGAAGTTCCCTACTTTTGTAGAACGCAGAAAACAGAACTTTACACGTTTGAAAGCAGCTCTTGCAGGTGTTGAAGATAAATTGATTTTGCCAGAGGCATGTGAAAATGCTTCTCCGAGCTGGTTTGGCTTCCTGATCACATGTAAAGAAGGCATAGACAGAAACAAAGTCGTTCAGTATGTGGAAGACCGTGGAGTACAGACCAGAATGCTCTTTGCAGGGAATCTGATCAAGCATCCATGTTTTGATGAAATGCGTGCAACTGGTGAGGGATACCGTGTTGTAGGAAATTTGGAGAATACAGACCGTATTATGAATGATACATTCTGGGTAGGTGTATATCCGGGAATGACAGATGAGATGATTGACTATATGGCAAAAACAATCAAAGAGGCGATTACTCTCTAATTATAGGAGGATTACAAAATGAAACAGAGATTAGCAGATTATGTTGCAGATTTTCTTGTATCAAAAGGGATTACAGACTGCTTCATGATTACTGGTGGTGGCGCCATGCATTTGAATGATGCAATTGGTCATAAAGAAGGCATTCATTGTACATATAGTCATCACGAACAGGCAAGTGCAATTGCAGCTGAAGCTTATGGACGTATAAATAATAAAATTGCGGCACTTTGTGTAACAACAGGACCGGGAGGAACCAATGCAATTACCGGTGTAGTGGGAGGTTGGCTGGATTCCATACCTATGCTTGTTATTTCCGGGCAGGTACGTTATGACACAACCGCACGTTATATGGAACAGTTTACAGACGGGCTTCCGCTTCGCGCAGTGGGAGACCAGGAATTTGATATTACGAAATCGATTAACTGCATGTGCAAATATTCCACTATGATTGAAGACCCAAAAGATATACGTTATGCATTAGAAAAAGCATACTACATGGCAATGTCAGGAAGAAAAGGTCCTTCATGGATAGATATTCCAGTGAACTATCAGGGCTGCACAATTGAGACTGATGAATTGATTGGATTTGATCCAGAAAAAGAAATGGTTGAAGTGGCAGAAACAATTCCATCAGAAGTGATTGACGTGGTTCTTGATAAAATTTGTAATTCCAAGAGGCCAGTATTATATGCGGGAAATGGAATTCGTCTGTCAGGTGGATATGATGAATTTAGAAAAGCCGTTGAACTATTAGGAATTCCAGTTGTAACCTGCTGGGATTCGATTGATGCGATTGAATCTGCTCATCCGCTGTATGTGGGGCGTGGCGGTATTATGGGAGACCGAGCAGGAAACTTTGCTGTGCAGAATGCGGATCTTGTACTTGCAGTTGGGAACAGGCTGTCTATTCGCCAGGTCGGCTATAATTGGCAGACGTGGGCTAGAGAAGCTGAAGTTATTATGGTTGATATTGACCCGGCAGAATTGAAGAAAACCACACTTCATGTAGAATTTCCAATTTGCGGAGATGCAAAGGATTTCTTTGTACAGGTTGTGAACAAATTGGAATCTCAGAGTAATTCCCCACTTTTTATGGATGAAGTATGGATTAATGCGTGTCAAAATTGGAAAAAAAGTATCCGGTTACCCAACCAAAGCATTGGGAAGAAGACGGGAAATATGCCAATGTATATGCTTTTGTAAACTACTTAAGCAGCAGTCTTCCGGAATCTAATCTGACAGTTGTATCGAATGGAAGTGCCTGTGTAGTAGGTAGTCATAATTATGAGATTAAAAAAGACAGCCGTTTTTTGATTAACAGTGCAATTGCCAGTATGGGATATGGTTTGCCAGCGGCAATCGGTGCATGTATTGCTGCTGACAAAAAGGTGACAATTTGTCTGGAAGGTGATGGAAGTATTATGATGAATCTGCAGGAATTACAGACAATCTTGACAAATAAATTGCCGATTAAGATTTTCCTTATCAACAATCAGGGATATCATTCCATCCGTCAGACACAGACAAATCTGTTTGGCGAACATACTAAAATTGGAATTGGACCGGAAAGTGGTGATTTGAGTTTTCCGTCCTTTGAAAAATTGGCAACAGCTTTTGGTTATCCGTATTTTGCAGCTCGCAATAACGCTGAAATGAAAGAAGCTGTTGATAAAACATTAAATACAACAGGCGCTGTTTTCTGTGAAATCTTTGTTTCACCGGAACAGTTTTTTGAGCCAAAGAGTGCAACAAAACGATTGCCGGATGGAACATTGTTTAGTCCGCCACTTGAGGACCTTGCACCGTTCTTACCAGAAGAGGAATTGCAGGAAAATATGTTTATTCCGTGCATTACAAAAAAGTAATCAGATGGGATGATAGGAATGAAACGAATTATAATAACCGGTCCTACAGGCGCAATTGGAATGGCAATCATACAACAGATGTTGGAACATAACATTGAGGTGATTGCCATATGCAATCCAAATTCAAAGCGCATTTCACAACTTCCTAAAAGTTCGATGGTTCGGATTGTGAAATGTGATTTGAGCAATTTGAAAGAGTTATCTTCTATGAACCTTCCAATGTGTGATGCATTTTATCACTTAGGATGGGCCGGGACAATTGGAAAAGGAAGAAATGACATCATTCTTCAGGAAAAAAATGTCCGCTATACTTTGGATGCGGTAGAGGTCGCTTACGCTCTTGGGTGTTCCTGCTTTATAGGTGCAGGTTCCCAAGCGGAATATGGCCGTGTGGAAGGAGTCTTACAACCGATCACACCTGCATACCCGGAGAATGGATATGGGATGGCAAAATTGTGTGCAGGAATGATGTCTTATCTGCGTTGTCATCAGTTGGAGATGAGACATGTCTGGATAAGAGTTTTAAGTATCTATGGGCCGTATGACGGACCAAATACGATGGTAATGTCAACGATTAAAAAGCTTTTGTCGAGGGAGATCCCTCAGACAACAAAAGGTGAGCAGTTTTGGGATTATCTGTTCAGCAAAGATGCGGGAAAAGCATTTTATTTAGCAGCAGAAAAAGGGAAAGACGGAGCAGTCTATTGTCTTGGAAGTGGGAAAGAATATCCGCTTTCAGAGTATATAACAACAATCGGGATCTAATAGCACCTGAAGCTGAGATTGCTTTTGGTGCTATCCCTTATGCCGAGAATCAGGTAATGCGCTTATGTGCGGACATTACTGCTCTACAACAAGATACCGGATTTCAGCCTGAGACATCTTTTAAAGATGGAATACGGCAAACAATCGAATGGTATCAAAATGAGGTATTGGGAGAAAACAAATGAAAACTATTAGTGTAATGATACCTTGCTATAACGAAGAGGAGAATGTTGTTCCTATCAGTGAAGCTGTGGTAGATGTATTCCAAAAGGAACTTCCGGAATACGATTATGAAATTTTATTTATTGACAATTGTTCTACAGATAAAACGCGGGATTTACTGCGAATGATATGTAGTCGGAATCCAAAAATCAAAGCGATTTTGAACGTTACTAATTTCGGTCAATTTAATTCTCCATATTATGGGATCTGTCAAACAAGTGGGGATTGTACGATTTCATTGTGTTGTGATTTTCAAGATCCAGTAGAATTAATTCCGGTATTCGTAAAGGAATGGGAAAAAGGATATAAAATTGTAAGCGGAATTAAAACATCCAGTAAAGAAAATGGATTTATTTATTTCTTAAGGAGTGTTTACTATAAAATGATTCGGAAAATGTCTTCTGTAGAATGATTGAACATTTTACCGGATTCGGTTTATATGATAAAAGTTTTGTGAAATTGCTGCGTCAGTTGGATGACCCGATTCCATTTATACGTGGTGTTGTTGCAGAGTATGGATATAAACGAAAAGAAATCGAATATGAACAACCAAGACGCCGTGCTGGAAAAACTCATAATAATTGGTATAGTTTGTATGATGCAGCAATGCTCAGTATTACTTCTTATACAAAAGTTGGATTACGGATTGCTACATTTGGTGGAATGATTGGTGCAATATTAAGCTTTATAGTAGCTATGACATATTTTGTTATGAAATTAATATGGTGGGACAAGTTTCCAGCAGGAATGATACCGGTAGTTATTGGAGTATTTGGTTTAGGATCGATTCAATTACTTTTTATTGGACTGTTAGGTGAATATGTAATGAATATTAACACCAGAGTAATGCATAAGCCATTAGTAGTTGAAGAAGAAAGAATTAATTTTGAAAGTACGGGGAGAAATATGAATGAGGGTTAAAATACATAAACGAGAATGGATTTTGTATGGGATTGCCATTTTTCTGGTAATAGCAACGGCATGTTCAATTATTATCCATCGCAATGAAATTCTTGAACATTATAATGTACGACAGCAGCATCTTCAGGAGTCACGAGAAGAAAAGAGTGTACTAAATAGTTGTTTCGAAGGCGAGGGGACTTTTCGAAACCCATATCAAATATCATCTGCTGAAGACCTGCAGAATATTCAAGTTGTATGTTCTTTAGGATATTCTTGCGAGGGCTATTTTTTTAAACAGACTGAGAATATAGATTTAAATTCAATTGGTATTTGGAATGTTATAGGTAATGAGCAAAGTCAATCTGTTTTTTGCGGTACATATGATGGTGACGGACATACAATTACAAATTTAACCTTAGGAATGGACAATTCTTCTCTGTTTGGGAAAATAGGAGGAACAATCAAAAACCTTGGTTTAACAAATGTTCACTATGAAGCAAATTTCTGTGCTGGATTTGCAAATAGTATAACAGAAGGTGCGAATGCTAAGATTATTAATTGTTACATTAGTGACGTTTCTTCAATTTCTGAGGGAATTGGAAATGGACTTTTTGCAAATGATTTTTCTGGTGGCACAATCTCAAACTGTTATAGCTTAGAGGATGGATTTTGGATAACTAGTACAAATATAAACACGTGCTATTTATTTGACTGTTTCAGCGTTGGAAGAATATATGATTACTTACTTGATTTAGATGTTTTTGAAGATAATAACACGATTACAGAACAGTTTACTTCAAACATATTTGAACAGATCCATCAACAACTTTTTAATTTAGGTGGTCGCGATTTGTCGGGAGAATATTATTCACTAAAATTAATTGGTAATGAAATAAGATTTGATGATGAATCAACTAATATTGTAGCTCCAGAATCTCAAGAAAATTTAAAGAAATTTTTTAGAAACCTCGGAATTTATTTTGTGCTATTTGTAATTGACATTGTCATTTGTTTTTATATTTCCCAAAAAAGGGATGGGTTTTAAAAAAATGTGTTATTTATTCACTTTTAGGATTATGTACACTTTTGACACTGGGTTATGCTTTTCTAACCAATGGCGCTTCATTTATTGCTTTGCTTTATGATGGAAAAATAGATGGCAGATTGAAAGTGTTCACTGATTTTTATGACTGTGTAAGACCAGGGTTTGCTCCTTATCATACAAATGGAAGTGGTATGACCACGATATATCCACCGTTTATAACATTAGTATTTGCCATAATAGGACGCTTCATTCCTCAAGAAGAGTTGTATAGTTCTATTGTGGCAAAAGACAGTCAAATGGGGGGCCTTTTATTTTTATATTGCTTTATGATATTAGCAATTTTTCTTTTCAATGTGGTTATGCGCTATAAAAAAGGGAAAACAGTAGAAAAGAATAGCTTTTTGTTTTTGCTAAGCATGTCGTATCCAATGATTCATTGTATTGAACGAGGCAATATAACATTATTATGTGCAATATTTATAGCAATATTTTTATACAATTATCGTTCAGAAAAGCGTACGGAAAGAACATTAGCACATATAGCATTAGCAATAGCAGCCGGAATAAAAATATATCCCGCATTTCTAGGAATTTTACTGATACGAGAAAAAAGATATAGAGATACCTTTAGCTGTATTTCATATGGAATTATTATTAATCTTTTACCAGCAGTCTTTTTTGATACAGGCTTATCGTCCGTTGCATATATGGTAATAAATGCCACTACTATGATATCAAACAACTCAGTTATTGGTGGAAAAATTGATTTATCGCATTGGATTAGATACCTGGTGAATTATTACAATTACCATCATCGTTGGATTTAGCATCAATTTATTCATCGTTGGTAATTGTACTGTTTTGTATATGGATAATTGTAATATTGTTCAGTAAAATGGAAGATTGGAAGATTTATTCTTTGATTATCATGGGAATTATTTTGTTGGTTTCATTCAGTCCTTTTTATTATTTGTTATACCTAATAGCACCTTTTATGATGTTTTTAGATTCTGCTGAAAATAAAAAATGGAAAGATATTATATACTCCATTTTATTTGTGGGAGTTTTTATGACGTTTGCATCCCTGCATAAATATCCATTTATTTCTCTTTCTCCAAAAGAAAATATATGGAATATGACTTTTATTTCTGGTCTTATGTCTAGCATGTTAGGGCTTACTCTTTTGTTGGAGGGGAGTTTTGATTGCATAAGGCGTTTAATTAATGTTTTGAAAAGGAGTAATCATGCCAAACAAAAAAACTAGTTTGTTTATTAAACGATTTAAATCTATTGCTAATGATTCTATATGGAGTATAGCGGCACTAATATTGTTAAATGTGGTGAGCCAATTCATTATTTATCCAATATGGGCTAGAAAATATGGAGATGAAATTTACGGAAATATTATCTATGCAATTTCAATTATTAATATTTTTTCTATATCAATAGGTATAGCTACTAACTATGCTAGAATGGCTGAAAGTTCAAAACGTACAACAATAAATGGTGATTATAATCGACTAATATTTCCAATTAGTTTTGTAGCCGCAGCCCTGTGTTTTTTTATTTTATTGATTGGAGATACAAACATACATTTAGTAGATGCAGCTTTTGCTGGTGGTTTATGTTTTTTTACTATTCTGCGATATTATGCTGATGTAGAGTATCGGTTATCTCTGAATTATAAAGGATATTTTATTTATTATGCATCAATTAGTGCTGGCTACATACTCGGAATATTACTACTTTATATTTTTGATATTTGGGCATTAGTCTTATTACCAGGTGAAATTGTTGGTTTAATTTTAGTATGGAAAAAGGGAACTATATTTAAAAAAGACATATTTCATATTAGTCCTTATTTTAAAGATAATTGTCATGCAATTCTTTTGTTAATCGCCACTAATTTTATTACTCAATTTATATACAATGGTGATCGAATCTTATTACAGTCCCTTTTAGGAGGTGTTGCTGTTACGACGTATTATTTGGCATCTCTCGTAGGAAAGACAATGAGCCTTATTACAACACCTTTTAACAGTGTTATTATAGGATATTTAAGTAGATATAAGGGGAAATTTACAAAAAAAATTATCCATGTATTGTTTGGAATTACGCTGGTTGTAATTCTTGTTGGGACAATAGCAGGAGTATTAGGTTCTTATATTATTATATCTATTTTGTATCCCAATAATATTGATTCAACAAAGCAATATTTTTTAATTGCTAATTTATCGTCCGTTTCTTATTTCGTAAGCAATATTGTTACCACAATATTGTTAAGGATTGCAGAAGTAAAATGTCAATTGAAAATTAATATTATATATGCAATTACATTTTTTGCCTTTTGTATTCCAGCTATTTTGGGGTCAGGACTATTGGGATTCAACTATGCAGTTTTAGCAACCAACATTTTAAGATATGGACTTTCAATTATTTATTGTTATAAAAGTATACGATGTGAAAATATGGTGGAGGAAAATATATGAATTTTGCAGTAATACTGTCTGGTGGAATAGGAACTAGAATGCGTACTAATGGTTATCCAAAGCAATATATTGAAGTAAACAAAAAACCAATATTAGTTTATACACTGGAACAGTTCCAAAAATGTACAGAAGTTGATTATATTGTTATTGTTGCAGCGGAACAATGGAAAAATCAAATAATAGAATGGACTAGAACATATCATATTTCTAAATTTTTAGATATTGCACCTCCGGGAGATACAAGACAAGAATCAATTCTTCATGGTCTGGAGACATGTATAGAAAAGTCAAATACGTCAACAGATGGGGTAATTATACATGATGCTGTTCGTCCTTTAGTAAGTGAACAATTAATAATTTCATGTCTGTCAGCTTTAAATGGATATGATGGATGTATGCCTGTTTTAGAAGTAAAAGATACTATTTACCAAAGTGATTCAGGAGAAGTAATATCAAATCTCTTAAAACGCAGCACATTATTTGCAGGTCAGGCTCCAGAAGCTTTTAGATTACAAAAATATACTAAAATCAATCAGGAGGCATCAAAAGAAGAGCTAGAAAATACTTGTGGAACAAGTGAAATAGCATATATGCATAATATGAATATTTGTTTGATCCCCGGTGAGGAATCTAATTTTAAACTGACTACTCCAGAGGATCTGGAACGATTTAGAAATATTGTAAGTAAAGGAGGAGTACTATGAAAGGTTATGTTTTACATGGAATTGATAAGTTAAAATATGAGGATATATCTATGCCTGATTTGAAGCCAGGATGGGCACTTGTTGAAGTTAAGGCGTCTGGAATATGCAGTTCAGATATACCACGCATTTTTAAAAAGGGAACGTATCATTTTCCCACTATTCCGGGACATGAGTTTTCTGGCATTGTCAAAGCGGTTGGTTCATCGGAAGATAAGAATTTTATTAATAAACGAGTAGGTGTTTTTCCGTTAATTCCTTGTCAGAAGTGTAGTGAGTGTAAAAATTCTCATTATGAAATGTGTGAAAATTATGATTATCTTGGATCTAGGAGAGATGGCGGATTTGCAGAATATGTTAATGTTCCTGTATGGAACTTGCTTCCTATTCCAGATAACGTATCTTATATTGAAGCTGCGATGATCGAACCGTTCGCTGTTGCGTTACATGCAGTGAACCAAGCAGATATAACACCTGAAGACAGAGTTGCAGTAATTGGAACAGGAATGATTGGTTTTGCAGCAGCACAATGGGCGAAAGTAAAGGGCGCAAAAGAAGTTTATATTGTTGGGCGAAATGATAAAAAGAATTTTATTGCAGATAAACTTGGAAATATTACATATACCGTATGTACTAATTTGAAAACAGATTTAAATGTAGATAAAGTAATTGAAGCAGTAGGTTCAGAAAGTGCAATTGAAACTGCAATTGCAACGGTTACGTCCGGTGGAACTATTGTTTTGATGGGAAATCCAAATGGTGATATTACCCTTAAACAGAACACGTATTGGCGTGTTTTACGAAAACAACTGAGAATTATTGGCACATGGAATTCCAGTTACGAATCAATGAAAAATTGTGAGTGGACGGAAGTGGTTAGTGCTCTTACAGAAAAAAAGATAAGGGCGGATTTTCTTATTTCGCATCAATATAGACAAGAAGATTTGATTACTGCCTTAAATATGATGCGCGAAACAACGACAACTTATACGAAAGTTATGGTGACTTGGAATGAACAATGATATTAAAATTACTGCCTCTATTATGTGTGCTAATTTACTAAACTTACAAGAAGATATTAGTATTCTCAAGAAAAATGGTGTTGAATATCTTCATGTAGATATTATGGATGGAAATTTTGTAGACAATATTACTCTTGGTTTTGATTGTTGTGTTCAACTTAAGACATTAGGAATTCCAAGAGATATTCATTTGCTTGTATCAGAACCACAGAAATATGTTGAAAGGTTAGAATTGCAAAAGGGTGATATTTTGCAATGTCATTTAGAAACAAAACAAGATTTTGAATCGATTGCAACTTTGGTGCATAAAAGAAATGCAAAGTTTGGATTAGTCTTGAATCCAGGAACCCAAATTGAAGATTTGAAGCCATACCTTAATCACATTGACATGATTACACTTATGATGATTCAGCCTGGATTTGCTGGACGGCCTTTAGAAGAGGGAATGATTGATAAAAATTCAACAGGCAAAAAACTGGCTTATGAAAAATGGAAGAGATGATGTACTGATTTCGGTAGATGGGCATGTTAATATCAATAATGTACCATCTATGATAAAAAATGGTGCTAGTATGTTAGTTGCAGGAACTTCATCAATATTTAATAAAAGTAAGACTATTGAAGAGGGTGTCCAAATTCTTCAGAAAACCATTGAAGATACAACTTTAAACTTGGGGGGAATATAAATTGAAGGCAGTAGAATTACATAATATTTTGTTTGATATGCTATGTGAAATAGATGATGCCTGCAGAAAGGAGCACGTTTCGTATACATTAGGAGGAGGCACTATGCTAGGAGCTGTGCGCCATCAAGGATTTATCCCATGGGATGACGATGCGGATATTTGTGTTTGGTATCGGGATTATCCTTTGATGAGAGCTGCTCTGAGAAAGCACTTACCTCCTCACCTTAAATTAGTTGAGCCGGATGATGTGGCACCTTCATTTTATGACTTTGTTTATCGTGTAATAGATACCAGATATTTTTTACATGAACCAGGCGAGGAAGATGAGTTTTATAATAATATCCAAAATTATGTCAGTGTTGACATTTTTTTAGTTGCAGATGCTGCTAATACTAAGATTGGGCTTAAATTAGTTAATTTTAAACGAAAATTATTATATGGTATAGCCATGAGTCATCGATACCAAAAAAATCTAGAATTGACACATTTACTACAAAATTATTGGTAAAAATATTATCATTTATAGGAAATAGAGTATCTGTAAATAAGATTTTGCAGTGGAGGGATAAGCTGTTTGGAAAATATTCATCCTCTTCTAAAAAAATATTGCATTATGACAAATGATCTTCCCAAATATTGGAATCTTCCATATGAAAGCGAATGGTTTAATGGAGTAGAATATATGCCATTTTATTCTACTCAGTTTCCGGTACAAAAAGGTTATCATGAAAAATTAACATTACAATATGGAGATTATATGCAACCAAGGAAAGATAATACGGAATTTATTCAACATATAGAATTTGAAGAAGATTAGGTTTTTAGGAAAATTTTTTTG
>ENA-OPYY01000233-OPYY01000233.1-human-gut-metagenome-genome-assembly--contig:-NODE-233-length-22234-cov-1.169810_pt1 | contig 22234 bp, 24 predicted proteins | sample MGYA00242472_ERZ504481 | MGnify/ENA primary metagenome ERZ504481 (study PRJEB26092, sample SAMD00036265) | human gut metagenome | host: Homo sapiens | study: EMG produced TPA metagenomics assembly of...
ATCGCAGAGGTAAAAAGAGATTTAGGATTGCCGATGTATGATGCCCCTAATGCGGTAGAAGAACTGAAACAGCCGAGGAAACATCCGACAGCGGAGAAAGTGGAAGCAATAAAGGATGCATTGAAGCATTTTGAAGTGATTTAATAATGGTGAGCGTATCATTAAAAATAGTGGTACGCTTTTCTTTAAAATATTTGGGAAGCAATATATAAGTGCTGAATATGCTTGAAAGGAGGAAAATGGAGTGAACCGTATTACAGAAATAACAAAGCGAGATATTTTAGATTTATTTCAGAATGGATTAGAGATAGACGAATTTTTTCAAACCCGAACCGTTACTTATAATTATTATGGTCGCCTTGAAGAAATAGATTTTCTTAAAAGATTATATGATCTGGAGAGAATGCCAAGTTTTGATTCAAGATTTGCAAATGCAGAACAGGATATTTGGCAACATACAGTGAATAATGATGATTATCCATACTGCTGGGTTTTTGAAGACAAAAGATTCAATTTACAAGATGGTAGCGATGAAGTATATTTAAAATTTCTTTGCGAAGTATTTCACCCTGCTGTTCGATATGATAAGGGATATTGGAAAGAATTTTTAGTGGCAACTAACAAGCTATTACAAAATGACGGTTATGAGATTTACCCTGCTGAGAAAATATCCAATCGTGATGTTTATGGATGGAGAATATATCAGCAAGAAGATAATACGTTGTTTATTCCATATTCTCAACGAAATGCAAAGGACATAAAAGCAAAAAAGATAGTATTGTCCATAAAGCGAAAAGCGAGAAATCAAATTTATCAGTTTCTGGAGCGATATAATATCGTATATCAAGCGACTGACGAAACGGGATGGAATTATAATACAACAGTAGCTGAGGATGTTTTCAATGAAATAAGGCAATTTTATGTGCCAAAGTGTTATAATGATAAAAAAGAATATGTTGAAACTGCTGATTTGCAAGCATTCATACTTTCTAATTCTCCATTTTGCGTGTTGGACGCAATAGAGTTTTTTGCGAAACATAGTATCTCAGATGACTTTGAACCACAGATTAATGCTATATTAAAACTGAATGAGATACCGTTTCAGCTTTCCAAGGGGAAGCTAATGAATACATTTGATACCCAGATAAATAAAAATTCATTAGTGTCTGTTCAAGAAGTAGGACTGAAAGAGTTATTACAAGAGGCTTCAAAATATTATGATGAAAACAATTTGCAAATTGCAGTGGAGAAACTTTGGGATGCATTTGAGAGACTAAAGACATATTACTGCTCATCGACTGTAGATAAGAAGAAATCGGTTAATAAGATTATAATGGATATGGGTAATAATCAACAGCCGTTTTTAGAATTATTTGAAAAGGAATTTCATGAGCTTACCATACTTGGCAATAATTTTAGAATTCGACACCATGAAACAACAAAAACGGATATTCAGGATAAAAGGCATTATGAATATTTTTATAAACGTTGCCTGTCTTTAATTTCAACCGCAATCCAGTATTTAGATGGAAGAAATTTATGATAGGAATGAGTTTTTATCAAAATCTCCCAGTTATAGATTTGTATATTATTTTTCCGAAACTTATAATGAAGCTAAAGATGTGGAGGTGTGCTTATGAGAGAGAAATTTAATCATCTATATTTGGATAGCCACGAAAGAAAACTTTTGATACATAGCCTTGTAGAGTTAAAAAATCAACTTATTCAGCAAGGCAGATATACGGATTGTATTGACGAGCTTATTTTTAAGGTCATAAATGCACCGACCAAGAGAATGAAAATTGAATATGTCTAAGGCAGATTACAAAGCCGCTTATTCTTATTGATTTTAAGAGTAGGCGGCTTTTTTGCGTTCTCTGGTACTGTTTACATAGCCACCTTGACAAAGTGGCTAAATCTATGTGAAAGGAGGACGCATCTATGTCAAATTGCAAAGTAATTGCTCTGACTAACCAGAAGGGTGGTGTCGGAAAAACAACCACAGCGGTTAATCTGGGTGTAAGTCTGGTGCAGCAGGGTAAAAAAGTCCTGCTGATTGATGCCGATGCACAGGCAAATCTCACGATGGCTCTGGGGTATAACAGACCAGACGATATTCCCATAACGCTCTCTACTGTGATGCAGAACATCATAGACGATAAAACGCTTGATGCTTCACAGGGTATTATCCATCACAGAGAGGGCGTTGACCTGCTTCCGTCAAACATTGAGCTGTCGGGCTTTGAGGTAAGGCTAATCAATGCAATGAGCCGTGAGCGTGTGCTGAAAACCTATGTCAATGAGGTTAAAAAGAATTATGATTATGTGCTTATTGATTGTATGCCGAGCTTAGGCATGATAACCATCAATGCTCTGGCGGCGGCTGACAGCGTAATTATCCCGACACAGCCCCACTATCTCTCGGCTAAAGGTCTGGAGCTTTTGCTTCGCTCCGTATCAATGGTCAAGCGGCAAATCAACCCAAAGCTGCGAATAGACGGTATCTTAATGACTATGGTAATGCCCCGTACCAACATTTCTAAGGAAATTACGGCAACGGTCAAAAGTGCATACGGTAAGAAAATCAAGGTATTTGATACCGAGATACCTCATTCTATCCGTGCGGTGGAAGCTACCGCAGAAGGCAAAAGTATTTTTGCTTACGACAAAAGCGGCAAGGTTGCCGCAGCCTATGAGCAGTTAGGAAAGGAGGTGGCAGAGATTGGCGAGAAGCAGAGAAACCAAAATCGAGCTGACCGCATACGATGACCTTTTTCAGACGGACGAAAGCCGTGAGGAAGCAAAGCTAAGCAAGATACGGGATATTCCCATATCGGAGATTGACGAGTTTCCAGACCACCCGTTCAAGGTTTTAATGGACGAGGATATGGAACAACTTGTTGAGAGTATCAAGCGAAACGGTGTAATGACCCCTGCGACAGTTCGCTTAAAAGAGGACGGACGGTATGAGCTTATCAGTGGTCACAGGCGAAAAAAAGGCTTGTGAACTTGCAGGACTTGAAACGCTGAAATGCGAGGTCAAAGAGCTTACCCGTGATGAAGCCATTATTGTTATGGTGGAAAGTAATCTCCAACGCTCTGTTATTTTGCCGAGTGAGAAAGCGTTTGCGTATAAAATGCGGTTGGAAGCTATGAAACGACAGGCAGGCAGACCCCCAAAAGAAAATGCGTCGCCATTGGCGACTAATTTATCAAAAGGGCGTTCTGATGAGGAATTAGGAGAACTTGTTGGAGAAAGCAAAGACCAGATACGCCGCTATATCCGTCTAACGGAGCTTGTTCCCGAAATCCTGCAAATGGTAGATGAAAGGCAGATTGCTTTTCGTCCTGCGGTTGAGGTTTCTTATCTGACCGAGGAACAGCAATACACCCTGCTTGAAGCAATGGAGTACAACGATGCTACCCCGTCATTGGCACAGGCTATCAAAATGAAGAAGTATAACCAAGATGGCAAGCTCAATTCCGAGGTTATCCAGTCCATTATGGAGGAAGAAAAGCCCAATCAGAAGGAAAAACCTGCTTTCCGTGACGAGAGGATAACCAAGCTCATTCCAAAGACTGTTCCCAGAGGGCAGGAAACGGATTTTGTTGTCAAGGCGTTGGAGTTTTATAACCGACACTTGCAGCGGAACAAGGCTCACGAGAGATAGCCACACACCGAGGGCGAGGTCTGCCCATTTGAGTGGATAGCCATTATTTTGGATTCCCCCTCTCCACACCTCACCCCCTAACTACTGCCAGTAACTATCCGAGAAAAGAAATACTTTAAGCTGTCCATAACGGGCAGCTTTTTTCGGTCAGTAAGGCAAAATATTCAATCCAAATTACAGGAGGTAACTATGAAAATCCCTAAATTGTTCAAAAAGGCTACGGCTTTTGTAATGGCTGCGGTCACGGCATTATCTATAATGCCTGCGACAGCGTTTGCTGCGGGTGACATCGGGACAATTTCCTTTTCTCACACCTATGACAGCAAAGGTAATGCGATGAGGTACAATTCCAGTGCGAATATCGGTGATTATACCGCAGGCGGAACAGGAAATTACAAGTACCGTATGTTTGTGGATGGCGAGAATGCGTTTTGTATTCAGCCGGGAGTACCGCTGAAAACAGGAAACACCTTGAAAAAGGCTTCCTCTGATACTTGGAACGCACTTTCAGCCAACCAGAAAAAGGCGGTTGGGCTTGCCCTGCTCTATGGGTATCAGGGCAACCGAAATAATCTGTCGGGAAGTGATGATGAAAAATGGCTTGCCACGCAGACTCTCGTATGGGAGTTTGTCACAGGTTGCCGTGAAGCCACAGGCTCATATAACCAGACAAGCACCACCGTTTACAGCCTGCACTTCGGTTCAAATTATGCCAACAGCGGAGCAAGGGCAGTGTATGACCAGATTGTTGCAATGCTGCGTGAGCATAACACCATTCCGAGCTTTATGTCTGGCGGTGAGAATGACATCACAAAGGAGCTTGCCTACAAGGACGGAAAGTACAGCATCACATTGACGGACAGCAACGGCGTCCTTTCCGATTACAGCTTTTCAAGCTCTGACAGCAATGTGAGTGTATCGAAGTCTGGAAATAAGCTGACAATCAGCTCCACCGTAGCTATCAGCGGTTCTGTCCGCATTACGGCAAAGAGGAACAATGTGCCGACTGTCAGCAGCAGTGCAAAGCTCATTGCCTATGGCGACCCGAACTTGCAGGATTTGGTAACAGGTGTGGAGAATGCTGATACCGTGTCTGCATATATCAATATCGAAACGCCGACAGGCACGATTGCCCTCAAAAAAGACTTCTGAGGACGGAGTTGTGGAGGGCATCTCTTTTACAATCAAAGGTGATAACTTCAATAAAACAGTTAAGACAGGAAAGGACGGCTCTGTCTCCGTGGAGGGATTATTCCCTGGCACTTATACGGTCACAGAACAGTCTATTGACCGTTATGAGCCGCAGAAAACCCAGACTGTCACACTTATCGGAGGAAAAACCTCTACTGTGACCTTCAGCAATACTTTGAAGCGTGGCAGTCTGGAAATCGTCAAGACTTCCGAGGACAATCTGGTGGAGGGAATGAAATTCCACCTTTATGGCACATCTTTAAGCGGCTTGCCTGTTGACGAGTATGCCGTGACTGATAAAAACGGTCTGGCTAAGTTTGAAAATGTCCTTATCAGCGGCGATACCCCGTATGTGGTTGAGGAAGTGGATACCGCAGTCCGCTATGTCGTTCCTGCTTCCCAGACAGCTCCGATTGAATGGAACAAGGTCACAAAACGCAGCTTCGACAATGTGTTGAAGAAATTCCAAGTGACTGTGACAAAGACCGATGCAGAAACAGGTTCTCCGCAGGGCAATGCTTCCCTTGCAGGTGCGGTTTACGGCATCTATAAAGGTGAGGAACTGATTGACACCTACACGACTGATGAAAACGGTCAGTTTACGACCAAGTATTATATCTGTGATAATGATTGGACTGTCCGTGAAATCAGCCCGTCCGAGGGGTATCTTCTGGATACCGCAATCCACAAGGTAGGTGCAGAACCAGAGCTATACACGGTAGAGCTGAACAGTACCGCAAACGCTGTGAATGAACAGGTCATCAAAGGCAATATCGCACTCATCAAGCATACGGATAACGGGGAAACCCAGATTGAAACACCCGAAGAAGGTGCGGTATTTGAAGTGTTCCTCAAATCCGCAGGCAGCTATGAAAATGCAAAGGAAACCGAGCGTGATGTGCTGACATGTGACGAGAACGGTTTTGCCCAGACAAAGGATATGCCGTATGGCATTTATACCGTCCGCCAGACCTCTGGTTGGGAGGGGCGTGAACTGATGAAAGACTTTGATGTGTTTATCAGCAAGGACGGTCAGACCTACCGCTACCTTATCAACAACGCTAACTTTGAGAGCTATATCAAAATCGTAAAGAAAGATGCAGAAACAGGCAATACAATCCCGTATGCAGGTGCAGGCTTCCAGATTTACGACCCGAATGGAAATCTTGTGACTATGACTTTCACTTATCCCGAAGTGACGACCATTGACACCTTCTATACTACGGCAGACGGCGACCTTATCACACCGCAGACATTGGAATACGGCAAAGGCTATTCCCTTGTGGAAGTACAAGCCCCGTATGGGTATGTCTTAAATTCCGAGCCTGTTTATTTTGATGTGGTGCAGGAAAATTCCGAGGAAGAAAGCGGCATTACCGTTATTGAGGTAGTACGTTCCAATATGGCACAGAAAGGCACAATTACCGTAGAAAAGTCTGGCGAGGTATTCAGTTCCGTTGCAGGCGATAAGGGATTGTATCAGCCGATTTTCTCTGTCAGCGGTCTTGAGGGTGCAGTCTATGAAATTACCGCAGCCGAGGATATTGTCACTCTGGACGGAACGGTCAGAGCAAACAAGGGCGAGGTTGTAGATACCGTTACGACAGGAAAAGACGGTACAGTAAAATCCAAAGAACTGTATCTCGGAAAATATGAGGTTAAGGAAATCACAGCTCCGTATGGAATGGTGCTGAATGAGGAAGTCCGTTCTGTTGAGCTTGTGTATGCAGGACAGAATGTTGATGTAACGGAAACGGCTACTTCTTTCTATAATGAAAGACAGCGTGTTGAAATCGACCTCATCAAGAGCCTTGCCATTGATGAAGCCTACGGCATTGGCAAGAATGGAGAAATCTTTGATGTGACCTTTGGCTTGTATGCGGCGGAGGAACTCACAGCCGCAGATGGAAAGACCATTCCTGCGGACGGTCTGATTGAGGTCATTTCCCTTGATGAAAGCGGTCACGGGAAAGCTATCAGCGACCTGCCGATGGGCAGCTATTATGTGCAGGAAATCTCGACCAACTCCGCATATATTGTCAGCGATGCAAAATACCCTGTTACTTTTGAATACGCAGGACAGGATACCGAAACTGTCCGCATCACAGCCAATGAGGGCGAAGCTATCACAAATGACATTATTTACGGCTCTGTAAGCGGTAAGAAATCTGATGAGGACGGAAAAACTCTGGGCGGTGCAGTTATCGGTATCTTCAAGACAGGAACTACCGAGTTTACAAAGGAAAATGCGATTGCCGCTACCACATCAAAAGATGATGGTAGTTTTTCTTTTGCCAAAGTGCCGTATGGAACTTGGATAATCCGTGAAATCGAAAGCCCGAAGGGATATGTACTCTCCGAGGAAGAAATCGCCGTGACTATTGGCAAGGTGGACGAAGTTGTGGAAATCGAACTTGTCAACTACTTCATTAAGGGCAATATCGCTTTGACAAAGGTTGATGAGGATTATCCAGACAACAAGCTGTCGGGTGCGGTATTTGAGGTTTACTCCGATACCAATGGCGATGGGAAACTGGATAAAGACGATACACTGCTTGGCGAAATGAAAGAACTTGACGGCGGCGTTTACCAGATGAGTGAACTCCGCTACGGCAAATATCTGGTAAAGGAAACCAAAGCCCCGACAGGCTTTGTGCTTGATGAAGATGTTTATGCCGTATCCATCGAGGAGAACGGCAAGACCTACACCGTGGAAAACAAGGCGGGTGTTGGTTTTATCAATGCAGCACAGAAAGGCTCTCTTAAAATCGTAAAGACTTCCTCTGACGGTAAGGTGGAGGGCTTCTCTTTCCGTGTGACAGGCGTGGACTATGACCAGACCTTTAAGACAGATAAGAACGGAGAAATCGTGATTGAGGGCTTGCGGATTGGCGACTATACCGTATCCGAAGTAAGTAACAAGGCTTCCGCAGGATATATCCTGCCTGCCGATAAACAGGCAACGGTCAAGGTGGACGCTACGGCTATCGTGCAGATGCACAATGAGTTCAGGGATACCCCGAAAACAGGCGATGACTTCAATCTGGGCTTATGGGTAAGCCTTGCAGCTCTGTCTGTTGTCGGTGCGGGCGTTCTCGGATTTGTCGGCTATAAGAACAGAAAGAAGAAAAAGGAGGACTAATTGATGGACGCTAAAACCATTATCGCAATCGTGCTTGTCGTGTTCATTGTGGGTGCGGCGGTATGGCTGAATATCCGTAACAGAAAGAAAAAGTAAGTGGTCTGGGCGGCTGAAAGATGCCGCCCTTTCCTTTATGGAGGTAACAATGAAAAACCTTAAAACCATTGAAAAGAAAGTCAGGGCTGTTCTGGAAAAGAATGAAGATGCCAGAAATGACGATATGGTGCTATATCTTGCACTTTGTAATGCCTGTCTGAAGGATGCAGGGGCAATGCCGCTTGCAGAGATAATGACGCAGCACAAATATCTCGGTCTGCCGAGCTTTGAGAGCGTTAGCAGGACACGCCGCAAGCTGCAGGCACGGTATCCAGAGCTTGCAGGGAGCCGCCCTGTTCAGAAAATGAGAGCCACGGGCGAGAAAGCCTATCGGCGTTATGCCAAAGAATAGAGAGGTGCTTATGGACGAAGAAAAACGCTCCAATCAGAACTATGAAGTCATTGAGAGCTGTACTATCGGGAGTACAGAGCTTGTCATCGGTCACAATCCCAACGCACCCAACCCTTATGTGTGTTGGTACTGCAAGGGCGGCTCAAATTATTTCTGGGGTTATTACACGAATGAGCTTGATGATGCACGGCAAAAGCTGAATGAACGATACCAGTCAGAGTGCCGTATGCCCTATAATCAGCCTTCCCAGAAGCAGAAAAACGGTGATGACCGTGAGCGATAAAATAAAATATGACTGCACGACCTGTCCTTATCCCCGATATAAGGACAGGTCAGTTATTTTCTGCGATATCTGTATCCGCAAGATTTTAGACGAGCAAAAGGAGAAAAAGGAAAGAAAGGAGCAGCCGAATGAGTAATGAAATAAAGACAAGACCTTTAACCCCGACAGAACAGAAATACACCTATGCCCAGAGTATGCAGCTTGAGGGGCAGACAGGTACTATCGGGCATCTGCGTGGTGACTTTGCCACAACGGGCTATGGCTTTTACACCACTTGGTTTGATACCAGACCCCAATGGAAATCTGACGAATTTAAGGCAGACCTTGATACGGTCATCAATGCTTTACGGGAGGATAAAGGGCTTTTGCATAACCGCTATGATATGAGTGCGTTTACAAGGCATTTTCCAGAAAGTGCGATAAAGGGCAACTATTGTATTGAGTACGGTTTCCGTGTAGATACGGAGAAACACGCTTTTCTGCTTCGGTGCAATCCCACCAAAGGCGACTATAATTTTTACTGCTATTGTTATATGAAAGAATGGCTTGATAAGCATATCCAGAAAGCGGAACAAGGTATCCGCTTTATTGACCCTCAATATAAAGAACTGTTCCATATCCCAGACGGCGGAAAGGTCATTGTCACGACCTCTTGGGGAGAGAAACGGGAGTATCCCTGCCGCTTTATTGATGAATACCATACCGAAGTCGGCAGCAATCTGTACCACATCTGCGAGTTTGCCGAGCGTATGCAGAAAAACGGGGCGACCTATGAGCCGAAACCTGCGGAACAAACGCCGCAGAAAACGCCGAAGCACAAGGATTTAGAACGATAAGGAGGATTTAGAATATGGCTGTTAATCAGAAAGCCGTCAAGGTCTTGAATAAGGTCTTGGAAGCAGGCTTTACCGATGAAAAAGCGATTGCCGCTATGACTATGGACGATATTCTTTCTATGCAGAGCATCACGGTTGCGGATATTACTCTCATCAATGACCTGCAAAAGAGCATTAAATCGAACAAGGTCATTTCTTTTCTTGGCGGTGGTGCGGAGTGAGCAAACAGGAATATTTGAAACAAAAACGATAAGGAGGTGCAGGTTGAATGGCTGCGAAGTATCAGCTAATCACAGAGCTGTATCGGCGTACAGGCGTTGCGGTTGCAAAAAATCCGCAGGCGTGGCAGGGATTTCTGTCCTCTGCCTGCCGCAACTATAAATGCCGTTTTGACGAACAGCTTTTAATATACGCCCAACGCCCCGATGCTGTCGCCGTTGTGAAGCTCGAAACTTGGAACAGGCAGTTCAAGCGTTGGGTCAATAAGGACAGCAAGGGTATTGCCGTATTTGACCCGAAAGGTCGCAGAAATACGCTGAAATACTATTTTGATGTGTCCGACACCCACGAGGGCTATTATGGCAGCCGCCCTGTTCCGATATGGCAGATGGATGAGCGATACGAGCAGGCTGTTATGGAAAGGCTCTCGGACAGGTTTGGAGATGTGGAAAGCACTGACCTTGCTTCTGCCTTAATGGAAACGGCAAAGAACGCCGTGGAGGACAATCTACAAGACTATTTTTCTCAGTTAAAAGGACTGCACGAAAGACAGCTTTTTGGAAGAGTTGGACGACTTTAATATAGAAGTCATTTACAGGCGGCTGGCAGCAAACAGCGTTGCTTTTATGCTGATCAGCCGCTGCGGTCTGGATACGAATGAGTTTTTTGACCGAGAGGATTTTGCGGATATTTTAAATTTCAATACCCCTGCAACGATAAACGCCATTGGTATTGCCACGAGCGATATTGCGGAAATGGCGTTACGGGAAATCTCACAGTCTATCCGAAATGTGCAAATGGCGGAAAAAGACCAGAATCGCACCTTGCACAAAGAACGCAGGCTCAGTATGATAAAGGCAGACAACACCGAAGGAGCGAATACAATGAGCGAAATCACTTACAGCAGACAGGGGGATTATCTTATTCCCGACCTAACATTACCGAAAGAGCCAGAGCTTCCGCTTGGCAGGTACGCTTTGATGCACAGGGATTATCTGGAGAAGCACAAACGAGTGACCTATCTCAACCTGCTGACATCGGGCAGGCTGAACGGGCATCTGCACGAGGTAGAGCAGACAGCACTCCAGAGGTTGGAGCTTCTGACAAAGCAGCTCTCAGTCGAGCAGGGCGTGACAGAGGAACTGAAAGAGAAAGCTCCGATGCAGTGGGTCGGACTGATGAACAACATCCGCAGCCAAGCGGAGGAAGTGATACTGACCGAACTGATTTACAAGTAAGCGTTGCCAAGGATGATGAGATCAGGGTCAATCTTCCAACCGTAGATGAACAAATCGAAATGATAGCAAAAGCAGAGTACGAAAAAGCCTCTGCTTTTGCTATTTCCAAAGAAGATATTGACTCCGTACTTCAGAAAGGCAGCGGCGTTGCGGACGGGAAATACCGCATCTACCGACAATTCCAAAAGGGCGAGGACAGACAGAAAAATATTGAGTTCCTTAAAAATGAGTATGGAACGGGCGGCGGTACGCACATCTTCCCCGATGGTTTCAGAGGTCATTCTTGGCATGACAGCAAGGGTCTTGCCATTAACCGAAACGGCACTTATACCAATCACGACCTTGTGTTGAAATGGTCACAGGTTGAAAAGCGTCTGCGTGAGCTGATTAAGGATAACCGCTATCTCAATCCAAAAGAAAAAGACCATTATGCCGATTATCTTGAGAGCGTGTCAGCTCCCCAATATGAGATTGACACCCAGAGGAAAATAGCAAGGCAGCGTTTTATCGACGCCCACCGTGACCTGCCGCCTGCTGACAAACGTGATACCCTTGCGTTGCGGCTATCTGACTTTATCCGTGACTTGGACAGGTACGAAAAAGACCTGTTATCTGTTGTGGAACGAAGCGACCTTGCAGATGTTACCGCCGAGCAAATGGAACAGCACCTGTCCGACCCCTCAACCGTTCAACAGCTCATAGACTTTCTTGCACAGGTACAATGGAAAACGACCTCAGTTTTCAGCCGCAGTAATGGGTGGAAGTTTACCGAGGAATTAAGGGAGCTGCACCCACTTTGCTACCTCTACAATGAGGGCGATGTGGTGTATATCGGTGCGGATAAATATGAGATTGCAACACTTACCGAGGAAAAGGTCTACCTGCAAAATGCCGAGTTCCCTATCTTGGGGCAGGAATACAGCCGAGCCGACTTTGAAGAAAAGCTAACGGAAAATCCTGCAAATGACCATCTGAAGGTGGTTGTAACCGAGAAACAGAGAACAGAAACACCGTCCGAGAAAAAGCAGGACGGAATACAGTTTTCTATCGGTTTTTCCGAACACCCTGCCTTTTATGACAGACAGCTTAATGACCGCTATACGAATTTGAGCTTTGCTCTGGGTAATAAGCTACTTGGTATTTTGGACGAGAAACAGCACCGTGAGCGTGAGGGCGATAAAAATATCGGGTGGTATCACAAGACAGATTTTGTTATCAAGACTGTTATCGGCGGCGAGAAATTTAAATATGAAGGGCGGTTTGATATTGGCGATGGTGAGGGCGATTTAATTGCCCACATTAAAAATTTTTACGATTATGCCTTATCGCCAAAGGGTGAACAGCTATATGGAGATGACCGAGAAAGCCTACTCCGTGGCAGAGATGAATTTATCCCATTCTTGGAACAGCACACCGAGCTGACCCAAGAGGACGAAAAGCTCCTTGATGAGATTATGGCTACCGAAAGTGATTGGTACAGGACAGCCGAGGAAGCCGAAGAAAAACCACAGGCGTATGCCGATAAACTAAATGGCTCAGAAGCTCCTGCCATTGAAACGGAGCAATCCACAGACGACCTTATAGGCAGGGGAATCATCATAGATAACCGTAAATATCTTATTGAGAGCATCGGGAAAATCAGCGGCGATGTGTCCCTGCGTGACATCACATTCCAGGACAATGTGGGTTTTCCGATAAACCGAGTGGAGAAAATCGAATATATCCAAAAGCTATTGGAACAGGAAAAAACCGAATTACCACCCGAAGAAAAAACGGAAGCTCCTGCCACAGACCGTCATAATTTCCGTATTACCGATGATGCCATCGGTGTCGGCGGAGCAAAAGAAAAGTTCCGTAACAATATGGCGGCAATCAACCTGCTGCACGAGCTTGAAATCGAAAACCGCCTTGCTACACCCGAAGAACAGGAAGTCCTATCTCGGTATGTCGGTTGGGGCGGTCTTTCTATGGCATTTGATGAACACAATGCGGCGTGGGCGGAGGAATTTAAGGAGCTATATGCCAGCCTTTCCCCAGAGGAATACCGTGCCGCTATGGAGTCAACGCTGACCGCTTTTTATACGCCGCCTGTTGTTATCAAGGCGATGTATGACACACTTGACCGCCTGGGCTTTTCACAGGGTAATATCTTGGAGCCGTCCTGCGGTACAGGCAATTTCTTTGGTCTGCTTCCCGAAAGTATGCAAAACAGCAAGCTCCACGGCGTGGAAATCGACTCTCTCACAGGCAGGATTGCAAAGCAGCTCTACCAAAAAGCGAACATTGCCATTGAGGGCTTTGAGAAAACAAATCTCCCAGACGACCATTTTGATGTAGTCCTCGGCAATGTGCCTTTTGGGGAGATAAGGGTCAATGACAGCCGATACAACGCCCAGAAATTCCTCATACACGACTACTTTTTTGCAAAGGCTCTGGATAAAGTTCGTGCCGGCGGCGTTGTGATGTTCATTACCTCAAAGGGTACGATGGATAAAGCAAGTCCAGAGGTACGCAAGTATATTGCCCAGAGAGCCGAGCTTTTAGGTGCTATCCGTCTGCCAAACAACACCTTTAAGGCAAACGCAGGCACGGAGGTCACGAGCGATATTCTTATCCTGCAAAAGCGTGACCGAGTGATGGATATAGAGCCAGACTGGGTACACCTTGATACGGACGAAAACGGTGTTACGATGAACAGATATTTTGTCGAACACCCCGAAATGGTGTTGGGCGAGATAAAGATGGAAGCACACGCTTTGGTACTTTTGAGCCTGTCTGTAAAGCCCGTAAGGATATACCGCTTTCCGAGCTTCTGTCCAATGCAGTTCAGAGGATAAACGGAGAAATCCCAGAGCTTGATAATGGGGTTGATGAAATCTCCGATGAGCAGGAGCTTTCCGTTCATGCTGACCCGAATGTGCGTAACTTCTCTTTTACTCTGGTGGACGGCAGGGTTTACTTCCGAGAGAATGACCGTATGCAACCTGCTTCTGTGTCGATGACCGCAGAAAACCGTATTAAGGGACTTATCCAAATCCGTGACTGTGTGCGTAAGCTCATTGAGTATCAGACCGAGGATTACCCAGAGGAAATGATACGCACCGAGCAGGAAAACCTCAACCGTCTGTATGATGTTTATACCGCAAAATACGGTCTAATCAACAGCCGAGGAAACTATCTTGCGTTTGCTTCAGATGAGAGCTACTTCCTTTTATGTTCTCTGGAGGTGCTTGATGATGAGGGCAACTTCAAACGGAAGGCGGATATGTTCACGAAGCGGACTATCAAACCCCACCGAGAAGTAACTTCGGTTGAAACTGCAAGCGAAGCCCTTGCCCTCTCTATCGGAGAGAAAGCCCGTGTTGATTTGCCTTATATGGAGCAGCTCACGGGCAAAACGCAGGCTGAGCTTGTGCAGGATTTACAAGGTGTTATCTTCAAAGTACCGAACTGTGAGCCTGTTTCCTATGTAGCCGCAGACGAGTATCTGTCGGGAAATGTCCGAAACAAGCTGACGGTTGCGGGGCTTGCTGCGAAGAATAACGCAGAGCTTGCAGTCAATGTGGATGCCTTGAGAAAGGTCATTCCAAAAGACCTCTCGGCGGCGGAAATCTCTGTCCGTCTGGGTGCGACTTGGATACCGCAGGAAGATATACAGCGGTTTGTGATGGAGCTTTTAACTCCGTCAAGCTATGCCGCAGGCAGATTAAAGGTACGATACACCCCGATAAACGGAGACTGGTTCATAGAAAATAAAAGCTCCGATATGGGGAATGTAAAGGCGGACAGCACCTATGGTACGAAAAGAGCTTCTGCCTATCGCATTATTGAGGACACCTTAAACCTGCGTGATACCCGTATCTTTGATTATGTGTATGACGAACACGGCAATAAAAAAGCGGTGTTCAATGCAAAGGAAACTACGGCGGCACAGGCGAAGCAGGAAGCCATCAAGCAGGCGTTTCAGGATTGGATATGGAAAGACCCAGAACGGCGAAACCGCCTTGTCCGTTATTACAACGACACTTTTAACTCTGTGCGACCCCGTGAGTATGACGGAAGCCATATCACTTTCGGAGGTATCAGCCCAGAAATCACACTAAGACCCCATCAAGTCAATGCCATCGCCCATATCCTTTATGGCGGCAATACACTCCTTGCCCATAAGGTGGGAGCAGGCAAAACCTTTGAAATGGTAGCCGCCGCACAGGAAAGCAAACGGCTCGGCTTATGCCAGAAATCCATGTTTGTTGTGCCAAATCATCTTGTCGGTCAGTGGGCTTCTGAGTATCTGCGGCTCTATCCGAGTGCAAATATCCTTGTTACAACAAAGCAGGATTTTGAAACAGGAAACCGCAAAAAGTTCTGCGGCAGGATTGCCACGGGCGACTATGATGCAGTCATTATCGGGCATTCGCAGTTTGAAAAAATCCCGATGAGCATAGAACGCCAGAGGGAGCAGTTGGAAAAGCAGCTTGATGATATTGAGCGTGGCATTGACGATGTGCAGGCTTCCAAAGGCGAGCAGTTCACGGTCAAACAGCTAATGAAAACCCGAAAGGCAATCAAGACGAAGCTCGAAAAGCTTAACGACACCAAGCGTAAGGATACGGTCATCGACTTTGAACAGCTCGGCGTTGACAGGCTTTTCATTGATGAGAGCCATTTTTATAAGAATTTGTACCTCTACACCAAGATGCGGAATGTGGGCGGTATTGCCCAGACCGAAGCCCAGAAATCAAGCGACCTCTTTATGAAATGCCGCTATCTGGACGAAATCACGGGCAACCGTGGCACGGTTTTCGCGACGGGTACGCCTGTCAGCAATTCAATGGTTGAGCTGTACTCGGTTCAGAGGTACTTGCAGTATGACACCCTTGCACAGAACGGTTTGCAGCATTTTGACAGTTGGGCTTCTACCTTTGGAGAAACGGTTACAGCTCTGGAATTAGCACCCGAGGGCACGAATTACCGAGCCAAGACGAGGTTTGCCAAGTTCTATAACCTGCCAGAGCTGATGCAGATGTTCCGTGAGGTGGCGGATATTCAGACCGCCGATATGCTAAAGCTCCCCGTGCCAAAGGTCAATTACCACAATATTAAGACCAAGCCGAGCGATATACAGACCGAAATGGTAGCTTCCCTTGCGAAGCGGGCTGAGAAAGTCAGGGCAAGGCTTGTCGAGCCGAACATCGACAATATGCTCAAGATAACCAATGATGGGCGGAAACTGGCTCTTGACCAGAGAATGATTGACCCGATGCTGCCAGATGAACCAGAAAGTAAAGTCAATACCTGCGTGGATAATGTGTATCGTATCTGGGAGGAACACGCCGATACCAAAGCGACACAGCTTGTGTTCTGCGACCTTTCCACCCCGAAAAATGACGGTACTTTCAATGTTTATGACGATATGAGGGAGAAACTGATAGCCCGTGGTATCCCTGCGGAGCAGATACGATTTATCCACGAAGCGACCACCGATGCACAGAAAAAGGAGTTGTTCGGCAAGGTCAGAAGCGGTGAAGTCCGTGTGCTGTTCGGCTCTACTCCGAAGATGGGAGCAGGTACGAATGTGCAGGACAGGCTCATAGCAATCCATAACCTTGATTGTCCGTGGCGTCCTTCCGACCTTGAACAAAGGCAGGGACGTATTGAACGGCAGGGCAATATGTTCCCAGAGGTGGAGGTTTACCGCTATGTGACCGAGCAGACTTTTGATGCCTACCTCTATCAGTTGGTGGAGAGCAAGCAGAAATTTATCAGCCAGATAATGACGAGCAAAAGCCCTGTACGCTCTGCCGAAGATGTGGACGAGGTTGCCCTGTCCTTTGCGGAGGTTAAAATGCTTGCCACAGGCGATGCCCGTTTTAAGGAAAAGATGGATTTGGATATACAGGTTTCCAAGCTCCGAGTGTTAAAGCAGAGTTATCTTTCCGAACATTACGACCTTGAGGACAGGGTGCTGAAATACTATCCCCAGACCATTAAGGAGTATGAGGAACGCATTGCAGGCTATGAAAATGATGCAGCTCTTGCCGAGCAGCACAAGCCGCAGGGTGAGGATAAGTTTTGCCCGATGACCCTAAAAGGCGTGACCTATACCGAAAAGGCAGATGCAGGCGAAATGCTCCTTGCAATCTGCAAGGACTATCCGATGTCCGCAGCTACCGAAATCGGCAGCTATCGAGGTTTCCGAATAGAGATTTATTATGATACTGTCAACGCCCATTATTGTATGAACCTTTGTGGAAAGGCAAAGCATAAGGTGGATTTAGGCTCCGATGCTCTCGGAAATCTGACTCGAATTGAAAATGAGCTGTCAAAGCTCCCTGCCAGACTGGAAGCTGCCAAGACCAAAAAGGCGGAAACTATTGCACAGCTTGAAACCGCAAAGGAGGAAATCAAGAAGCCTTTTGCCTTTGAAGATGAGCTGAAAGAAAAAACAGAACGGCTGAACGCTCTTAACATTGAGCTGAATCTGAATGAAAAAGATACTTCTGTTATGGATACCGAGCCAGAGCAGACAGAAGAACAGCCCGAAAGAAAATGTGCAAGTCGGGAGAGATAATGCGGTTTGCATATTTGTATTGCTGATTTCTGGGAAGTATAATAGGTGTAGATTAGTAAATGTCGGAGGTGAAAGATGTGCTTGATAATTTCAGATTTGAAACCTTTGTTGATGTGCATAGTAACATCTTTGCTGAATATCTAAGCTCCGTTATCGCAGAGCTGTCAAAAGAAAATTCAGAATACCGTTCCATAGAGGAAAGAATAGAGGAACTCTACAAGGAGTATCCAAAAGTGATGGAGGCTCTGGATACGGAGAAGCCGAGCGATTTATCTGAGCAGGAGTGTAAGGCTTTGATAGAAGTTTTGGAGCTTCGGAACAGGCTCAGCGATATGCAGCAGGAAGCAATCTATTTTAGAGGGTGCTATGACAGCGTTGGGTATCTCAAAAAGGCAGGAATTTTATAACCGAGAAAGGCGGCATTGGCGTGGAGCTGATGCCGCTTTTACATAGCCGCAGAGGTGGAAAAATTCACAATAAAGTATTATAATAAAAACAATAGCTTATCTAAATGAGGTAATTGATATGATGTTGATGAAATATTTTAAGATATATGATGATGAATTATGCCCATGCGGTAGTGGAAAAACTTATCTTGAGTGTTGTAAAAATCGTAAAGATAGACCTGTAAAGAAAAGTAAGAAGCCTCTTAATATACAAATCATGGAACAGTTCAGAAAAAATCAGATAAAGTGCTGCTTATATCCTGATAGTACCAGATGTGTTAAGCATATCAAAGAGGCTCACGCATTACAGAACAATAAAATAATATCTCAATTATCGGAAGATGGGCATGTGTATATTTTGAACCCTAACAAGCCACCACAAGTTATTCCCATTGAAAATGAAGAACCAGAAGTATTAACAATGATTGACCGAGTTGGGGTCAATCATGCGACAACTGCGACCTGCTTTTGCGATATTCACGATGATGAAGTATTTGCTCCTATAGAAAAAGGAGCACCTGCTTTCGATAAAGATAGTGATGAACATAAGTATATATACGCATATAAAGCTTTTATATTTGAGTATTATAAGAAACTTGTGGAACAGAAAGTCTTAAGAGAAAACATTACAAATACGCCGTCTTTGCTAAAAACACCACAGTATATACAGTACTATAGAGCTATATCAATGACTCTGGAAGAAATGAATGAGGTTAAGAGTTTTTTCGATAAAGGTATTGTGAGTAAGGATTATACTGGTTTAGAAACTTGTGTAATTGAGATTCCAGAAAGCATAAAATTTGCGACCTATGCTTGTATTGCTGTTGACTTTGACTTGAAAGGCAAGAAAATACGACATACGAAAAGAGGTTTTATTAGTAGGCTTTTCATTACTATTTTTCCAGAGGAAACAAAATCTTATATTATTTTGAGTTGTTTGAGTGAAGATATTAAGATTTATAAAAAATTTTTTCAGCAACTCCAGACAACTAATTTAGACAAGGTAAAGTACTATTTTGATTTGATACTTCCATTATATACTGAAAATAATGTTTTAGTCCTCGTTTATGGGAAAAGTGGGGCGAAGAACAACAGATAGGATATACTTTTTTTGCAAATAGAAAAGGAAAGCAGTTTTTGCTTTATAAGCAAATACTAAAGTTTGGAATGTATAATTTAAGGAAAAAAGAAAGTGGGTTTGGGACAGGCAATAGGGGAAAATTAGATTTATTTGAATAAAACTTTTACATAGCCGAGAGGTTTTCATTTAACGAAAGCCCCTCGGCTTTTTCTATTTCTGGAGGTGATTTTATCCATTGAGAACTAACCGACCCTATGTGCAGATTGACCCTGATGTGCTTGAACGGGTACGCCAGATTGACCTGTTATCCTATCTGCGTGAGTTTGAGCCGAGCAATCTTGTTAAGGTCAAAGGCACAAGCAATGTGTACTGTACCGCAGAACACGACAGCTTAAAGATTTCCAACGGTAAATGGTATTGGTGGTCGAGAGGTTTCGGCGGCTATTCTGCCCTCGATTATCTCATCAAGGTCAAGGAATATGACTTTGTGGAAGCCGTGGGAATTCTCACGGAACAGACGATGGCGGACTGGAAGCCACCCCCTGCTCCCAAGAAAGATAAAACGAAAAGTCCTGCTCCTGCCGCCAAAAAATAAGGATTGTAACAGAGTGATACAGTATCTTTTCAGGCGTGGTATTGACTATCAGCTCATACAGGAGTGTATCTCAGACGGCACGCTTTATGAGAGTGCCGATTATCACAATGCTGTTTTTATCGGCAAAGATGAAAGCGGAACACCGAAATATGCCGCCCTGCGAAGCACTCTCGGCAGCACTTTCAAGCAGGACGCATCGGGCAGCGACAAGCGGTATTCGTTCCGACTTCTGGCAAGAGAGCCGACGGATACCGTGCATTTATTTGAAGCCGCCATTGATTTGCTGTCCTATGCCACTTATCTGAAATGCGAGGGCAAGGACTACAAATCGGAAAGCTGCTTTCTCTTTCGGGTGTGTATCAGCCAAAGAAAGAGATGAAGGACAGCAAAATTCCCATAGCCCTCACAACTTTTTTGAGTGCCAATCCACAAATTAAGACCATTGTTCTGCATCTGGATAATGACAAGGTAGGCAGGCTTTGTACCGCTACTTTGAAGGAACTGTTGCAGAAAGACTACAAAATCGTTGATGATCCACCGCCTGTCGGCAAGGACTTCAACGATTTTTTGTTGTCCTATCTGGGAATTGCAAGACCTATGCCTAAGCGTGAAAGGAGTGATGCCCGTTGATTGTGTAACGCTTTTTTGCTCCGAGAACAACCGAAACTAAATCAAATTTTATTACTGAAAGCGAGGAATGAACCATTGAAAAAGTATGATGTAACCCTTACTGCCCATTACCGAAAGACCGTTTGCGTCTATGCGGAAAGCCCCGAACAGGCAAAGGAAAAGACAAAAATTATCCTGTTCGATACCGACCTTATCAACTTTACCGATGCTGATTTGTCTGCGGCGAAGCGATATTACCGAGCAGAGCGAGGACGGTCTTGACGGTACGGGCGAGAATATACTACAGGAAAATGAGGATTGTTCGGACTGTCCGTACTTCTGCCCCGTGTGCGGTGAGTGTATGTATGAGGAGTACTGCGAAGAATGAGATGTCTTACCAAGCACTGAATTTGGTTAGCCAAATTCGCTTGTTAGGGGCTGCCCTAATACCCCATAAAAACAGGAAGGAGTTTTTAAGAATGAATGAGCTTTTGTTTTTCATTATCGGCACTATGCTCGGCGGTCTGGTCGGCGTTGTGCTGATGTGCCTTTTACAAATAAACAAGCTCTCCCAAAGAGAGGAAGTGGAAAATGCGAAAACGAAATGTGCAGATACTTTTCCGCCTGAATGAGGAAGAAGCAGACTATCTTTATGACCTTGTGAAACGCTCTGGTCGTTCTAAAGAAGCGTTGCTCCGTGCAATGGTCAAAGGGTATCGACTCTGCGAAAAGCCAGACCCAGAGTTCTATCAAATAATGCGTGAGCTGTCCGCCATCGGCAACCGTATCAATCAGCTTGCAGTCAAGGCAAACGCCCTTGACTTTGTGGATACGCCTATGCTCCGTGAGGAAGCGAAAAAGTGGCAGCAGTTCCAGATTGATGTCCGCAAAAAATATTTGCTTCCTAAAGGAAAATCGGACTAATGGCGGTCTGCGAGATATGGGACGTGCGTGGCAGGCTCGACCACCCAATCGACTATGCCGAAAATCCAGACAAGACCGCCAATCCGAAATATACCGAAGCTGACTTGCAGGCTCTCGGAGATGTAATGAAATACGCCACCAACGGCGACAAGACCGAGAAGCAGTTTTTTGTAACAGGCGTAAACTGCGACATCGCAACCGCCAGAGATGAAATGCTGATTGCCAAAGCCCAATGGAATGATGAGAGTGAGATTGTCTGCTATCACGGTTTTCAGAGCTTTAAGTCTGGGGAGCTTACGCCAGAACAGGCTCACGAGGTCGGCGTTAAACTTGCCGAGAAAATGTGGGGCGACAGATTTCAAGTCATTGTCGCAACCCACCTTAACACGGACTGTCTGCATAATCACTTTGTCGTAAACTCCGTTTCCTTTGCGGACGGCAAGCACTACCACGACAACAAAGCAAATCTGCGTCTGCTCCGTCAGCGTTCCGATGAGCTTTGCCGTGAATATGCCCTGTCCGTGATTGAACACCCAAACGGCAGGAAGAAACCATACGCCCTCTATCAAGCGGAGAAGCAAGGGTTTCCCACCAGAGATAATGTGGCACGGCAGGCAGTTGATGAGGCTATCTCAAAATCATTTACGCTCAAAGACTTTGACCGTCTTATGGCGGAGATGGGCTACAAATGCAGCTTTGACCCCAACCGCAAATATTGGACGATTATCGGCAGAGGTTGGAAACGCCCCAAGAGGTTATATAAGCTCGGAGAGGATTACACCAACGAGCGAATTATGGAGCGTATTCGTGAAAATTCCTATGCCGTAAAGTTCGCCCGATTTACAGAGCCACAAAAGCAGATAAAAAGTCTATCGGCTCAAAGGCTCTTTGTCTGGAGCAAGAAAAATCGGGGGCTTGCGTGGGCTGTATCTCCATTACTGCTATAAGCTCGGTATCCTGCCCAAAGGCAGAAAACAGAA
>ENA-OPYY01000234-OPYY01000234.1-human-gut-metagenome-genome-assembly--contig:-NODE-234-length-22218-cov-1.392694_pt1 | contig 22218 bp, 27 predicted proteins | sample MGYA00242472_ERZ504481 | MGnify/ENA primary metagenome ERZ504481 (study PRJEB26092, sample SAMD00036265) | human gut metagenome | host: Homo sapiens | study: EMG produced TPA metagenomics assembly of...
AGTACAGTTACTGGAGTTAAAACTCCGTCTTCGTTGAAGATTTGAGTCATTCCGACTTTTGTAGCTAAAATAGCTTTCTTCATTATAATTACCTCCTGTGATTTACAGCGGAACACTGAATATATGTGTTCATCCTAAATATAGGATTGTTACTGTCTTATTTGTTTTTCATTTTGATATCAATGTAAACACCAGCTGGCATCTCTAATCTTGATAATGCATCAACTGTTTTCTGTGTTGGTGTTGTGATATCGATCAGTCTCTTATGAGTTCTCTGTTCGAACTGCTCTCTGGAATCTTTGTATTTGTGTACCGCTCTTAAGATTGTTACAACTTCCTTCTTAGTTGGAAGTGGTACCGGCCCACTCACCTGTGCTCCATTTTTCTTTACAGTTTCGATAATTTTCTTTGCTGATGCATCTACTAACTGATGATCATATGCTTTTAATGTGATTCTCATTACTTGACTTGCCATAAAAAAAGTCGCCTCCTTTTCGTACTATTCAACTTAAGTACGACAAGCGGTGACTGTACACTCTCCCGTGTGTGTCATAAAACTCTCACACGTTGTTACCGTTTTTCATCGGCTGTTATTGATTCGTACAGTGACTTGTCGCCAGTTTCCTAACTTGACATTCGCTCCACGGAACACCTGCTATGTTAAGCAGCAACCTCACGCTTCATCGCTATCATGTCACAGCTCTCTTAGTATACAAGATACTTTTTAGTTTTGCAACTATTTTTTACATTTTTTTCGATTTTTTATTGTATTTTTTAATGTACAATTTTTTTCTTCTTTCCTATTGACAATTTTCGACTCCGGCTTTATACTATCACCGAAGTTATATTAGTGATGCAGACCAAAGGCGGTGATCTTTAGGAGGATACTGTCTTTTTTTCAGCCTATCTTTTATAACTTTATACCACTAACTGTTGCTTTTGCAAGGATTTGAAAAAACTGTTTCCCCCAATAGACAGTTTGTGCGAAATTCAATCCAATATCCATTCCCCCTCTTTTAATATAACGGATTGCAAAGCAACAAACCTCTCAATAAATATAGAAGAAAGACATGCCGCAGCTTAGTCAGTCATCTTGCAGGCATGTCTTTTTTCGTCTTTTTCTTTATCCTCTTCTCATCTTTAGCTTTAACATCGCCGCAGCCTTTCTTGCATCCAGCTCTGTCACACTGTTTTCTCCGAGCACACACGTCTCTGTACCACTCTTACTCTTATTAATATCTACGATCGCATTCAGATTCGAGCTCTCCACAACAAAACCGCCGGAAGTCCCGACAAACTTCAATCCAGAGACAGCAATTCCTCTCTTTGTCAATTGCTCCACCGTATTGACATAATCCACATCACTATTCCCCCATCCATCCGCAGAAATGATTGCCCCATCCGCCCGCATACTCTCCGCCAACACGGCAGCTCTCGTTCCTACGAGCATTTTTTCTTCCTGATTATCAGGAGTTCCTACTATAATAATGCCTAACAGATCAAGTTCTTCATCCGAAGATATTACATCCAGAAGCGGATCCCGAAAATGATGCAGGCTTGTTTCTTTTGTAGACGGTCCGATTCCCATCGCTTTTTCCTCCTTCTTTCCTTACTGCATGGATCGCAAGATTCCATCCCGGTATTCATTCGGTGTTACGACCAGAGGCATATTTCCCATATCAATGATAGATCTGCCTCCTGCCATTCCTGATGGTTCTTTTGCAAAGAGCTGCATGTCATACATTGCCCCCTGACCAGCCACCTGTTTTACAATCACAACCTTCTTTCTTCCCGGTCTCTCAATATCATAGAACTCTCTCCGCTCTGTACACTGTTCCCCGCGCAGCTTTTTTAAACACTCCCGGTACTGCTGGACAAATTCATCGCAGAGCGCATGCGCCCTTGTGACCGCCTCACGATCCTGCCCCTTGCCGGCACAGAACGTCACCTCAAACAAAATCAGTTCATCTCCCCGCTTAGGTGTTCCAGCTTTCCCCCATGCGATCTGCTCCTCGATCACCCCTTCCGATGATCCAAATTCCGCTGTCTGGATTCCATCTACATCCACCCCGGTTAACAATACATAAGCTCCTGTCACGGTGTGTGTCACTCCCTCACCGATTTCTCCTAGTACTTTTGCTGAAATCGGAATTACATCCATAATGCTATTTGTCTCCCCCCTGGTACTGATCTGGATGCACAAGCCGAATACGAATCTGTTCAATCATCTCATGATCCGCTTTTTCTGCAAAAGATTCTGGTGCTACTTCTATCTCCCTCGCCCTTGTGATCCGATTTTCTTGCCCTTCCCGAACAGTTTCTGCATGAAAAGCTTTAATGACAAGACGCCGCTTTCTGATTTCTTCCACTTTTCTTTCCCCTTTCTTTCACATCTGCTTTTCCCTTCACACCTATTACAAAAAGCAATTAAAAAAAACGTGTATGAATTCCCATTCTCTTTCTTCGCATCGTTCCTTTGATACTCACTCTACCAGAAATAGTTCTCATACACGTTTTCTTTTTTCATATGATATTACACACAATTATACTTTCGCTACATATTCAAATGGAAGCGGAACAATCTTTCCAGGAGTTTCAATCTCTATGAGCTGCTCCAATGTCGCTTTTACGATTGCAGTCTGCATCTCTACATCGTTCGGCGCTCCCGCATTTGCTCCCATCGGAACAAGCGGCGCTACCGCACGAGGGGTTCCAGCCTGACGTACAACCGGCGGAAGTGCCGCAATAATAATTGTCGGAATTCCCGCTTCCTCAATCGCTCTCTGCACCAGTACTGCAGAGCGGTGGCAGGTACCTCAACCAGCAGTAAGAATCACTGCATCTACGCCTTCCTCTTTAAACATCTGAGCAATCGCAGGGCCTGTCTCATGTTTAAACTTCTCCTGATTTCCGCCGCCTCCCATAAATCCGGCATGCACTGGCGCGCACGCTTTGATAAATCCTTCCTTCGCCAGTTCATGGATCCGGTCAATCGGAAACATACAGTTGATGTCTTTATTGACATCCCCATTGTCATATCCACCGTGGGATACCATCAATTCATCGGATTTCATCTGATCTGTGATTTTTCTCCAAGTAAAATCACCTTGCAAGATTAAATCTCTCATCGCTTTTATGGTGAACACCCGCTGCTGTTGCCAGCGCGATCGTCATATCTTTCAGCTCTTTCTTCACCGGAGTCCATACAGCCGGCGGTGTGATCGGAACAAAGATTTCCGACTGCATACCTTTCACTACTGTTAAGCTCATTGCGTTACCTCCTCATCGTCTCTATTGTTCGCACGCATTTTTTCCTGACGCTTCTGATACGTCATCAGATTGCTCATATATTTTTCATTGATCTCAGGGCCCATCTGTTCCACAAAACTCATGTTCCATGCAACTTCCTGTCCCACTTTCACCGGATAGTCTGTGATCAACATCCGCATCGGTACTTTCAGATAGCCGAGACGACCTTTCAAATCAATCCCCACACAGCCATCATGTACCTCCACGATCACCCCTTCCATCCGAATGATCTTATCCCCATACTTCATGTCATCACCTGCCATCGACTTTCCGACAGTTTCTGGCTGCCGCAAAATTTTAGTCGTATTTTTCTTTTCGCTTCTGGCTCATTGGCAGAGACTGTTCATTTGCCACAAGTTCTACCGGTTTCCCAGTCACATTAGAGATCAGCTCCACGTTATTTTCCTTCACATTTGGATTCCATTTTTTCTCCGGCTTCTTGATCTCTTCTCCCGCCATATCTGCTTTCAGCATATAAAGCGCACGATTGCATCTTCATGACAGAGTGTATTGCATGCGAGCACTTCATTCTCGATTCCGGATTCCGATTTATTGTTATCAACCATATTGGTCATATATTTATTTCCGACAACAAGCGCTCCCTGCACTGCACAGAACGACATCCCAACTACAGAAATTCCTCTCATACCAATCTGTTCAATGTGGCTTGCAAAATCGATGTGATTGTTTCCAAACCCTTCGGTTGTGACAAATGCTCCGTCTACATCCAGAGCTTCGCACATCATTCCGACACGCTTTGACACGTAGAATTTCTCCGAATTGATCTGAGGACTTCCTACAAAAATAACGCCGCAGAGATCCAGTTCTTTGTCATACAAGGTTTCCAGTACAAGAGGTTCTCTCCAGTAATGTCTTGACATTTCCTTTGATGCAGGTCCAATGCATGTCAGCGCATGAATACATCCGTCAAGTACCTCAAGCGGAGATACCATAACCGGAACATTTCCAAGGTCTACATTTGGTTTTGCTCCAAGGACACCAACCGGCTCTACCGGAAGAATCAGATTGTCATGCATCGCTCCCTGTCCCATAATTTCTTTTACGATCACAACTTTTTTCTTACCAGGTCTTCTCACCTGTTCAAATGTTTCTGTATCAACAACAAGTGTATCATCCAGTTTCTTCAGGGCAAGGCGGATCTCCTGTGTGATCACATCCGTTGCAGTGTGGGCCGCAAGCGGTCCCGGACGTTCCATATTCGTACCTTCTTTGATGACCACTTCTGTCTTAATGAAGATTTCACCTTTCTCCGGCGCTCCCGGTCTTCCCCACATAATATTTTCATCTAAAATTCCTTCAGAAGATCCAAACTCTCCAATCTGAACACCATTTGCATCGGTACCTGTCACCATAACAACAACGCCGTCAAGCACTCTTGTTGTACCGGATCCAATCTCATCTTCCCCTTCTTTGGCTGCGATCGGCTGTACATCCATAATCGTCTCAGAGTATGTATGATACTGTTCCGGTGTGATGATATCAATCTTCAGACTATTGACAAGTTCCTGGGAAGCTGCTGCTTCCTCCTCAATCCCTTCTCGAATATATAAAACAGTTCCCTCGATCTTCGTCTCCGGTCCACGTTTTACTTCTGTAATTTTTAAAATGCTTTCTTGTCAGGCTTCTGATAACCTTCTCAGGTTTCTCTTCCGCTGCCGGCGTCGCTGCAACCGGCACAACAGAAGCTGGCTGCAGCGCTGGCATTTGCACACCTGCAGCACCTGCTGTGATTCCTGTCGGAATTTCGATGTCAATATCTTTTCCCTTTCCAATGTGAATCTTTAACACACCGCCAGCCGTTGTGACAATACTCTGACTGGATGCCACTTCCTCTTTTTGCTCTGCCTCTGTTTCTGCAGCCTCTTCAACAGCTATCTCCTGTTCCACTTCCTTGATTCCTGCTACCACATCCGGTGTAAGTGGCGTCAGTGAATCACAAGTCTTCGTCAATGTCGCCCCAAGAATCTGCTCGATCGTCAGAACTCCGTCCAGATTTAAAAGCCCAGAATCTACAAGATCATCAAAAAATCGTTGGATCTTCCAAATTTTCAACACCAATCGTAATCCCCGCTTCCGCCCGGCAGCAAAGCACCGCTGGATCCTTCGCATGTTCTTTTGCTGTTTCTGCTGTAATTGACATAACATGTCCCTCCTTATATGAATGCTTCCCGGTCCACCAGACCGGAAAGCAGATTAAATATCCTGTTCTACTTTCTTTGATACTCTTAAGTGTCTGTACAGCGGATGGTGAATTGTCCGCATCACGTGATCTGTCTGGTGGAATACTTTCAGCCCCATCTTTGGCGCAGATCCCATCACTGTGTTGGAACAGTCTGAACAGTTTCCTATTATAATGTACTCACATCCATCTTTCTTAAACTGGATGCTGTTTTTCACCTGTCCCGGACAGTTTCCCGGACGCTCACATTTTAACGCACCATTTTTCATCTCAACGGCCTGCTTACATCTCGCAACCGATACAACCTTGCCATTCATCTTCGCACAGATATCGCGCATACGCTCCTCTGTCCCACCACAGGCACAGACAAGAAGTCCTACCGGCGCCCCATGAAGATCTGGAAGATCAATCGTCACGATCACCCCTCCGGTTGTCTTTGTCACCGGGGTATCCTCCTGCGCTGCATGCCCGGTAAATGGTCCTCCCACGATAATCTCTCCGTAAATTCCATTAATCCCTCCTGCACGCTCGATCAGTTCTCCGATACTCGTCGATCGGAATATCTAAAAAGACATGTGGCTCTTCGCCGCCGTTTAACTTTCCTACGACAGTTACATTCTTGGAAAAACATGGCTTTCTCTCATCGATCGCCTCTGCCACTCTAGAAACGGTCTCTACGTTGATTACAACTGCATCTGCTGCCGTCGGAAGCTGATCCACTCCAAGCTCCACTCCAAGACACTCTCTTACAACTGCTCGTTCTTCTCCCATCGGATAAATATCCGGCAAGAGATGAAGTGTGATTCCTTCCTCTTCTTTCAGTGCTTCTTTTAAAACGCGAACTGCCTTTTCATTTTTTTTCTTAATTGCAAAAATCGCCTTGGATGCATTTGTCAGCTCCATGCAATATTTTACTCCCCTTATGATCTTGTCACACTGTTCTTCAATCTGTCGGATGTTATGACAAAGTCCCGGCTCGCATTCTGCCGCATTGACAAGAATATATCCCCCCGTGCAAATCTGCGGAAAGTTTCACTGCTGTCGGAAATCCCGCGCCGCCCATTCCGGTGATACCAGCATAGGCCACCATCTCAGCCTTCGTTCCTTCCGGAATCTTCACATAACTTTCTGGCTGTTCTTCCTTCTTGCGGATGACGATCTCTGTGTCAGTTACCGACTCCACAACTCCACAGACACTGGAAAATATATTGGCACCAAGCCCGTCCGGAACTGCGATCAATGTCCCTCTCTGTACATCCGCCCCCGGCTCCGTGACAGCCTTGCATGGTGCCCCCACATGCTGCTTTAATAAAATATGTACCCGTCCCACTGCTCTCGACTCCTTTATCTGTATTCACTAAAAGCTGAGTATAATACTCAGCTTTTTCATTCATCATTTAATCAAGCCTGCCCCTGTATTCTGACAGCAACAGCCCTACATTCTCTATTCTGTTCTCGGTCATCACTGACCATCTATATCCATTCCAGTCTGCACATCTATATGTAAGCCGCTCAAAGACATCTGTGCTTTACATTCTACGCAATGCATCTTCCGGAACCACAGCCTCTCTCGACTTCTCAGTCGGACTGCGGATGCATCTGGAACTTTTCTCCTTTTGGCGGAGGCATGTGGGAATCGAACCCACCCGGGACGCTCCTAACGCCCCACACTAGTTTTGAAGACTAGGAGGCACACCAGTTACCCATCTACCCCCAGATATGCATTTTTCTCTGCTCATTTACTTTATCACAAACCTATCTGTTTTTCAATAGTAAATTCCAACTTTTTTCATTTTATTTATTCTTTCAAACTCCCACTTTCCATTGACTTTTTAGGACTTTTCATTGATAATACTATTAGAAAACTGAACTACGTTCTAGTATTTAGTCTATTAACAAGTCCGCTATCTTATATACAGCTGACATAAAAATTTCGGAGGTACCGCAATGGAAATCAATCCACATTTAAACACGGACTCTTTCGAGGCCGCTTTCAAAGCAATCGACACACATACCGTAGGAGAATTTACGCGAATTATTTTATCCGGATTCCCCCCATTAAAGGGAGATACGATGATCGAACGCAAGAACTATCTTGCAAAACATTATGACAAATACCGCACTGCCCTAATGTTCGAACCACGCGGACATCACGATATGTTTGGCGCACTTCTGACCGATCCGATCCATCCGGAAGCAGATTTTGGCGTCATCTTCATGGACACCGGAGAATATCTGAATATGTGTGGCCACGGAACCATCGGCTCTGTCACTGCACTCATCGAAACCGGGCTTGTGGAGGCAAAGGAACCTTATACAGAAGTGGTATTGGATGCTCCTGCCGGATTGATCCGAACAAAAGCAGAAGTCAAAAATGGAAAAGTCTTAAACGTCACACTCACAAATGTTCCTGCTTTCTTATATAAAGAAAATCTTACAACGGTGATTGACGGCAAAAAATCAAGTACGATATTTCCTTCGGCGGAAGCTTTTTCGCTCTCGTAGATCTCTCACAGATCGGCAAGACAGTCACACCGGAAAACATCCAGGAACTGACACGTTTTGGAATGCAGCTTGTAAAACAGGTCAATGAAGAAGTAAAAATCAAACACCCTACACTTGATATTACTTCTGTGGATCTCGCAGAACTGTACTGTTCTACGACAACCCCTGGATGCACCATGAAAAATGTCGTAATCTTTGGAGACCACATGGCTGACCGTTCTCCTTGCGGAACCGGAACAAGCGCAAAGCTTGCCGCACTGTATGCCCACGGCCAAATCGGCATGAACGAACCTTTTGTATATGAAAGTTTCATCGGCTCTAAATTTACCGGAATCGTCAAAGGGGAAACAACTGTCGGGAACTACAAAGCAATCATCCCACAGATTACCGGAAGTGCCTACATTACCGGAGCAGCAACCTATGTGATCGATCCGGATGATCCGCTAAAGTATGGGTTCCAAGTTGGGTAATCTTCACACAAAAAGAAAGGAGGCAGCTTATGCCTAGAAAACGACAGACGACAAAGAGTAAGATTGTAAAAGCTGCATGGAACCTTTTCTATAAAAAAGGATATCACGCAACGACAATCGATGATATCATCACTGCCTCCCGAACATCCAAAGGCAGCTTTTATCATTATTTTAAAGGAAAAGATGCCCTGCTCGGCTCACTTGCCTATCTGTTTGATGATAAATACGAAGAGCTTGTCGCATCGATGGATCCAACTCTTTCTGCCGCTGACAAACTTCTCTATTTGAACTACGAACTGTTCCTGATGATCGAGACAAGCGTGGATATGGAACTTCTGACACTACTCTACTCCTCGCAGCTGACGACAAGAGACCAACGTGCACTTCTAGATGATCAGCGATTCTATTTCACCTGCATCCGGGAAATCATCGAAGCTGCACAGAACTGTGGGGAGTTTACTTCTGAACGCTCCGCAAACGAACTTGTTCATCTCTACACGATGTATGAACGCTCACTGATCTACGACTGGCTACTCTGCCAGGGATCCTACTCTCTGAGCAAATACAGCGCAGAACTTCTGCCGGGAACACTGGCACAGTTCCTCGCCAAAAATTAACACAAACAAAGAACAAAGGTTTGCAGAATATAATAAAAATTGAGGGTATCGCAATCATTCAATTAGATGATTGGGCGATACCCTCACAATTTTTATTTTCTGTTCCTTCTTATACCATGCACTCATGCATCTCTTCTTCTTGAAGTCCGACTTTCTCCATAACGCTTTTTAACGCTTCCCGCTCTGTCAGATCTGCACACCAAGATAATCCACAGCCCGCTGAAATCGTGCGCGGAACCGGGATCAGTCTTCCGGCAGCTCCATGCTCCTTACATGCTTTCTCCATCGCCATCGCATCTGCTGTTGTATGGAAAGTGATCACTAGTTTCAATTCTTTCTTTCTCATGTTTTCTACTTACTTTCTTTTCTTTTTATTGTCTCTGCATCTACTCTTCTGACAGTTCCCGGATTGCTTGGATCGCTGTCTCTACTTCTTCTTCTGTATTATAATGCGAGAAGCTGAAACGTACTGCCCCTTGTTCAACCGTTCCAAATGCTTCATGCATCAGCGGCGCACAGTGTGCCCCCGGTCTTGTAGAAATTCCGTAGGTCATCAGAAGCTCATCGCTGACTTCTGAAGAGTCATACTCCCCAATATTCAGCGTCACGATCGGACAGCGTCGCTCTGTCGAGAAATCCCCGTAAATTTTTACATTCGGAATCTTTTTCACCCCGTGATAGAACTGCCACATATACTGAAGTTCCTTCTCCCGGATCTGATCAATCCCCGTCTCCTCCAAATATTTCACTGCAGCTCCAAGTCCTGCGATTCCATGTCCGTTCAGTGTCCCTGCCTCCAGAGCAGTAGGCATTTCTTTCGGATGATGCTTATTATAAGTATCGACACCACTGCCGCCACACTTGAGTGGGCGGACTTCCAATCCTGTGCGGACATACATTCCCCCGGTTCCCTGCGGACCTAACAAGGATTTATGCCCGGTAAAACATAAAATATCAATCTGCATCTGCTGTACATCAATCGGATATACCCCTGCCGTTTGTGAAGCATCGACAATCAAAAGCACCTGATGTCTCTTCGCAATTTCTCCCACACGAGCAATATCGATCATATTTCCCGACAGATTTGAGCCATTCGTACAGACGATCGCCTTTGTGTGTGGACGAATCGCCGCTTCCATTTCATCGTACGAAATATTCCCCGACGGATCACTGGAAACAATCGTCAGCTCCACACCGTTTTCTTCCATTGCATAAAGCGGCCGCAATACTGAATTGTGCTCTAACATCGTCGTCACAACATGATCCCCCGGACATAACACACCCCGGATTGCAATGTTCAGACTCTCTGTCGAATTATTTGTAAATACAATATTTTTTGGACTCTCCGCCCCAAAAAGCTTTGCCAGACGCTCTCTCGTATCGTAAATCACTCTCGATGCATCTAAAGATGCCTCATGTGCCCCCCTGCCGGCATTTCCCATACACTGCATTGCATTTGCGACTGCCTCGATGACTTCCTTCGGCTTTCTCATCGTCGTCGCAGCATTATCCATATATATCATAACCGTACCTGCCTGCTTTCTTTTTCTTGCAGAACCACAGAAAACAACTTTCACATTCCCTGCGGTTCCCACCAGCATTTTCTTCTAAAATGTCTGGTAAACCTCTCTTGTCACCTTAATAAACTTCTCTACTGCCTGCGGCAGATGAAAATTTTTGTTGTATACGATATTCAGATTTCTTCCTCCGCGCTGTGACGGAAGAGAAAAACTTAATATCCTTCCATGGATCAGTTCATCCTGCGCTGCGAGCTTTGACAGCACAGAGACACCCAGTCCATTTCCGACAGACCGCTTGATGGTCTCTGTATTTTCAATACTTGCAATGATATTCAGACTCTCCACCTCAATACCATTTTCCCGAAGTTGACGTTCCGCCTCTTTCCGCGTTCCCGATCCTTCTTCACGCATGATGATCGGCTCATTCATGATCCAGTCAAGTGGGGAACCAATCTCCCTTAGTCTGCGGAATTTTTCATTGTTCGGTGTGATCACGACAAGTTCATCCCAATAAAACGGAATGTACTTGCAGTTCTTTTTCTCCATCACCGTCCCGGTAAAACCGATATCTGCAGTATGATTGATCACATGTTCAATCGCTCTTGCACTGTCAGTCTCCATCACTTTAAACTGTTCTTTCGGGTACCGTTCACTAAATCTTGCCAAAATTCGCGGTAAAAGATACTGCGCCGGAATCGTAGATGCCGCAATCGTAATACACTGCGGTGCATCTTGTTCTTCATGAAGAAACGCATACTCAATCTTCCGTTCCAGCTCTACCATCTGCTTTGCATATTCATATAAAACGGTTCCATCTTCTGAGAGGCTGACCTCTTTTGTATTCCTCACAAACAGCCTTGTATTCAACTCTTTTTCCAAAGAAGCAATGTGTGCGCTGATTGTCGGCTGTGTCAGGAATAATTCTTTTGCTGCCTTGGAGAAACTCCGTCCTTCCGTAACCTTCACAAATGCTTCCAGCTGTTTTAAATTCATACGTATGCTACCCTTTCACTTTCTGTTCCGTTTCGTTTTGTCACTTTTATGCTGTCCATATATTCCATGATCGGCTTCGCACTCTTGCGACTCGTATTCAGTGCATCTCGAAGCTCTGCGATCGTGATGATCTCGCGCTCCCTCAGCATTCCTTCCACAATCTCTCTTGCTTCTTCCATGAAATGCTTCCTTGTATACAGATCCTCTGCCACCTTTACCACACTTCCCTCATCTACAAGAAACATTACAATATCTTCGGCCATCGGACGCTCTTTCTCCTCAAATGGGATCTCAGAAAATTTCGCGAAATCAAATTTTGAGTCTTCAAACACAGTGATCATCTGATCATGCAGTCTCTGATATCTTTCATCTTTTGGGATTTCAAACTCCGGCAATGCCAAAAATTCCTGATGGCGTCTCAAGACACCTTTCTCCACAAGCAATTCCATATAAAGGTCAAATACATTCGCCTTGACTTTCTTCAGATAAGTCATATGTACTTCCGCCTTCTTCATACCATATCGATACGGATGACTGTTATGATAACTGCGCAGCGTTTCACACAAAGTCTCTCTCATTGCATTTTCACTCGCCGCATGCCATACATAGACATCTTTCTTCATCTGGAATACATATACTTTTCCCTGTGCTTCCAGTGATCGTACATCTGCCTCCACTTCTTCCATAGAAAGTGCAGTCAATTTCGCAAGTTCCCCAAGTGTTACCATCGTCTCTGCATGCGCCTTGACATGAAGTTCGATAATATCCTCGGAGGAACCTGATTCTTTCTGCTTCAGTTCCTCGATCACATCCTGCTGGAAACGCTTCTTTCGCTCTGGATTTGGCTCCAGAACAACGCCTCCTCCGATTGTCTCCATCGGGGAATAGAAACGGACAACAAATTTGTCTCCCCTTCGCAATGCCACCTCTTCTTCCAGACGAAGCTGCACATATCCACTCTCTCCCGGACCCAGATCTTCCTTGTCAAGAAGTACCGCTCGACAAAGCACTTCACTTGTTCCCGTGAAGAAATGTAGTCTCGCATGATTGGTCAACACTCGCATCGAAGATGGGAGCATATTCAGCTTCACATCAAGAAGCATTGTATTTTTCATACTGTTCGGCGGCGCCAGCACACATCCTCTCGCAATTTCCTTCTTTTTTACATTCGAGAGATTGATTGCCACACGCTGCCCCGCATAACAGCGGTCCACATCCTGCCCGTGCACTTGAATACTTCTAATTCGGCACTCTTTGCCAATCGGATACATCTCAAGAACATCTTCCTTGCTGATACTTCCCGTCAGCAGCGTTCCTGTGATGATTGTCCCAAATCCGGATAAAGTAAACGCACGGTCGATCGGAAGCCGCGGGATCGTGTTGATCTCTTTTGGCTCCACCTCTTTTGCTGTCATCTGCTCAATTACATCGATCAAGTGTGGAATCCCCTCTCCTGTCGCCGCAGATACTTCTACGATCGGAGCACCTTCCAGAAAAGTGCCTTCCAGTTCTTCCTTGATTTCTTCCTCCACAAGTTCCAGCCACTCCTCATCAACCAAGTCACATTTGTTGATAACAAGAATGCTTTTTTCAATTCCAAGCAGCCCGAGAATATCCATATGTTCTCTCGTCTGCGGCATGATTCCTTCATCTGCTGCCACAACAAGCATGACAAGATCCATTCCAACGACGCCTGCCACCATGTTGTTGATAAATTTTTCATGTCCAGGAACATCGATGATTCCGACACGATTCCCGTTTTTCAGATCAAAATAAGTAAATCCGAGGTCGATCGTAATCCCTCTCCTCTGTTCCTCCTCCCACCGGTCTGTATTTCGCCCAGTAAGCGCTTTTATCAAAGTTGTCTTTCCGTGGTCAATATGCCTGCGGTTCCAATAATGATATTCTTCATCTGTACTGCCTTTCTACCTTCGGGGATCTTTGCCGATCCCCTTTTTTCTGATTCAGGCGAATCTCTTTGCTTCCCCTTACTCCAATATCTCTTCTTCTTTGAGCATCTTTGCGATCTTCGGATACCATTTCTTATCCACTGTGCGCACATCGATCACAATCTTGTCATTCATTGTACGCACGATCATCGGAACAGACATATGTCTCAGCCGAAGTTCCAACTCTGCTGTCGTAATCTTTTCCGGATGAATCGTCACAGCCATACTTGGGATCCGCTCCAACGGCAGAGACCCTCCGCCAATCTGTGACTCACATGGCTCCATCTGAATATGAGCCGGCAATTCTGCCTGCTGTAACAGCGTTTCCAATTCCTGCGCATCTCTTGTAATCTCTTCGATCTCTTTTGTGATCATGCGAAGTGCCGGAATATTCTGGATTGCTTTTTCCTCAGATAAATATTCCTGTAAAACGACCTCCAGCGTTGCCGCTGTAAACTTATCAATCCGAAGCGCTCTCGTCAGCTGATTTTTCTTCATCTGATCAATATATTTCTTCTTGCCGACAATGATTCCCGCCTGCGGACCTCCGAGCAACTTATCCCCGCTGAAGCACACGACATCTGCACCATTTCGCACAGAATCCTGTACGGTTGGCTCATAGGTCAGTCCATATTTGCTAAGATCGATCAGCACACCGCTGCCAAGATCTTCGATTACAGGAATCTCCCGCTCTTTCCCAAGCGGAACAAGTTCTGCGATACTTACGTTATCTGTAAATCCAACGATTCGGTAGTTACTTGTATGTACTTTTAACAGCGCTGCCGTCTCCTCTGTGATCGCATTTTCATAATCTGTATAATGCGTCTTATTTGTCGTACCGACCTCTACAAGCGTTGCTCCACTCTGCTCCATCACATCGGGAATCCGGAATTTTCCGCCGATCTCTACAAGTTCTCCCCGGGAGACGATTACTTCTTTTCCTTTTCCCATTGTGCTCAGGATCAGCATAACTGCCGCTGCATTGTTATTCACCGCCATCGCCGCCTCTGCTCCGGTAATTTTGCAAAGTAATTTTTCAAAATGCGAATAACGTTCCCCTCTTGCTCCTGCTTCCAGGTTATATTCCAAATTAGAATAATTCATTGCAATATCCGCAATGTGTCTCATATGACGCTCCCCAATCGGTGCACGTCCAAGGTTTGTATGCAAAATTGTTCCGGTTCCGTTGATCACTGTACGCATATTCGGCGTATGCATCGCCTTTACTGCCTCCTGAATCCGTACAGACAATTGTTCAATCTCCCGGATTCCTTCTGCTTCGTCTTCGCATGTTCCGATCAACGCCCGAAGTTTATCCAACTCCTCCCGCACCGCTTCCAGCACGGTATCGTAACTGTACTGCTCTGTCAGCTCCCGAATCTTTTCATCTTCCAGCAGTACATCTACCTTCGGTATCCTGCGGTATAATAAATTCTTATTCATTTTACTTTCCTTACTTCAGGTGAATCAATTTCTCACCCTTTTCCAGTACCTTTCCAATTATTGATATTTTCGTATCCATTCCCTTTTCTGCAAAATCTTTTATCATTTCTTCTGCCTGCTCTGGGGAGACACTGACTAAAAGACCGCCTGATGTCTGTGGATCATACAGAAGATCTACATAATGTTCTGCAACAGTTCCACAGTCTACCTGATCGATCGAATATCCCCGATTCTTATAAGCTCCTGCCGGAATCAGCCCCATCTGTGCATATGAGATTGCCTCTTCCAGATAGGCGATGTCTTCCACATGCAATTCAAAGGTAACTTCACTTGCCGACGCCATCTCGACACAGTGACCTAACAGTCCAAATCCTGTAATATCGGTGCAGGCTGACACATCATATTTTTCTACAACTTCCTTTGCCTTCTTATTCAGAGATGCCATCACCGTCACTGCTTCTTTGACAGCAGCTTCCGATGCCATCTCCGCTTTGATCGCCGTGTTGACGATTCCGGTACCGATCTGCTTTGTCAAGATCAGTATATCCCCTGGTCTGCATCCGTAATTTTTAAAAATCTTCTTCGGATGAACAAAACCGGATACACAAAGTCCATATTTTGGCTCATCATCCTGCACGGAGTGTCCTCCTACGAGTACCGCTCCTGCCTCTTTCACTTTATCTGCTCCTCCTGCCAGGATTTCTCCCAACACCGCTGGATCCAGACAATTCGGAAATCCTACGATATTCAGCGCAATCTTCGGTTCCCCTCCCATCGCATAAACATCGCTGAGAGAATTTGCCGCTGCAATCTGACCGAAAGTATAGGGGTCATCCACAATTGGAGTGAAGAAGTCCACGGTCTGAATCAGTGCAATATCCTCTGTCACTTTATAGATTGCCGCATCATCGGACGTCTCGATGCCGACGAGCAGATTGTCATCATGAAATTTTGGTAGCTTACCCAACACCTGGGCAAGTGTCTCTGGACCTATCTTGCAGCTCAACCCGCTGTCTTCGTCAACTGCGTTAATTTCACGTCTTTTTTCATCGCTTTTTTGTTCTCCTTCTCTCTGTCTTTTATCTTTGTTTCTCCTTCAGCCGGATTTTCCTTATATGAAATAAAACCTCTTTTTGCTTGCTAAGGCTGAATGATCTTTCCTGCCTCTGCCATCTTCTCCACGATTGTATACATATTTGTCACAGATCCTACTTCCAGCTTATCTGTCAGGCCGTAATAATTCAGACATGTTCCGCATGTCAGAATCTCAACACCCTGCGCTTCTAAGCTCTTTAAATCTTCCAGAGAATCCGAACCTTCTGCTGTCAAAGTTGCCCCTCCATTGTAGAAGATCATCGCCTTTGGCAATTCTTCCAGCTGTGTCACCGCAAAAACAAATCCTTTGATCAGTACCTTTCCGAGTTCATCATTACCGCTTCCCATTTTGTCAGAAGCGATCACAACAATCGTATCTCCCTTACGATCTGGTGTACATACTGCTTCCTCTCCTGCTTCCTTGGCTACTGCACCGTTCATCTGGATCGTCACTTTAAATTCTTTCTCTCCCAATTTTTCAGAAGTTACATTTCCCCCTGAGCTAACTGCCATCTTCGTCACGTTCTGAACAGCAATCTCATTGTCCACAAGTACTTCTATCGTCTCAGGACCTGTAATCTCCTGCATTGCCTTTTTTGTTTTAATTACTGGAATCGGGCAGTTATCACCCATCGCATTTACTGTAATCATTTTCATATCCACCTTTCTTTTTTTCAAGTGCCCCTTCTTCTTCACTTATAGATACATTCTATCACTGTTTTCCACTTTGGTAAACCTAATTTTCTACATTTTTCCTCCAATTTCCCCAATTCTACGGTTCTTCCTGCAAAATCATTGAAAAAAGTCGGATTCTATGAGAATATAAGAAGAAACGTAAAATCAATACTCAAAAAAACAGCATGAAAAATTCCTGAATGGAACAAACGTGCCTGACATTGAAATAGCAAACTTAACTATTCTAAGAGAAAACGAACAACAGAAAGGAATAAAAATATGTGGATTGCAGATCACTGGAAAGATTATGAAGTTATTGACTGTTCAAACGGGGAAAAACTAGAGCGTTGGGGAGACTATCTGCTCGTCCGTCCGGATCCGCAGGTTATCTGGGATACTCCAAAGTCACACAAAGGATGGAAACATATGAATGGCCACTATCACAGAAGTTCAAAAGGAGGCGGTGAATGGGAATTTTTTGACCTCCCTCAACAATGGCAGATTCATTATGGAACGCTCACCTTCAATCTGAAACCGTTCAGTTTCAAGCATACAGGACTGTTCCCGGAACAAGCTGCAAACTGGGACTGGTTTTCTGAAAAGATTAAAAATGCCGGGCGTCCGATCAAAGTACTGAATCTTTTTGCCTACACCGGCGGTGCAACACTTGCTGCTGCTGCTGCGGGAGCACATGTCACACATGTAGATGCCTCAAAAGGAATGGTAAACTGGGCAAAGGAAAATGCTGTTTCTTCCGGCTTAAAAGATGCACCGATCCGCTGGCTCGTGGACGACTGTGTCAAATTTGTTGAGCGTGAGATCCGCCGCGGCAACACATACGATGCGATTATCATGGATCCTCCATCTTACGGAAGAGGTCCAAAAGGAGAAATTTGGAAAATCGAGGATGCCATTCATCCACTCGTGAAACTCTGTACAAAGATTCTGTCAGACAATCCACTGTTTTTCCTGATCAATTCCTACACAACCGGACTTGCACCGGCAGTACTGACCTACATGCTCGCCACAGAGTTAAAGAACTTCCATGGAACTGTAGAATCTTCCGAAATCGGACTTCCAGTATCGGAAAGCGGACTTGTCCTTCCATGCGGTGCTTCGGGTAGGTGGGAAGCCATTTAATTTTGCCTCTCGCTTTACCGTTATCTACGTTATCTGATTGTAGGTTTTTTTTGTACTTTTGTTGATTTCATCTGCAAAAGCTTGCTTTTCCAGTTTGATTTTGTTACATTTGAATTATCTAAAGTACAAATTTCTAATTTATTTATAAGCATGGAAACTGGAGGAGAACTATGATGAAGATTTTCAAAATGAAAGATTATGACCAGATGAGCCAAAAAGCAGCCAATCTCATCGCTGCACAGATCATTACGAAGCCAGACTGTGTACTTGGACTTGCAACCGGTTCCTCACCGATTGGTACATACAAGCAGCTCATTGAAAAATATAACAACGGAGATCTTGATTTTTCCAAAGTCACTACTGTGAACTTAGATGAATACAAGGGACTTCCTCGCGACAATGATCAAAGTTATTACTATTTCATGAACGATAATTTATTTGACCATGTCAACATCGACAAAGAGAATACACATGTGCCAAATGGAATGATCGAAGACAGTGAGAAAGAATGTGCTGACTACGAAGCTCTGATCGCTTCTCTCGGAGGTCAGGATCTTCAGCTTCTCGGACTTGGTCACAATGGACACATCGGATTCAATGAGCCTGCAGATGATTTTGCAAAGACAACTCACTGTGTAGATCTTCAGGAAAGTACGATCGAGGCAAATAAAAGATTCTTCGCTTCCATCGACGACGTACCAAGACAGGCTTACACTATGGGAATCGGAACGATCATGAAAGCGAAGAAAATTGTTGTAGTTGTAAGTGGCGCTGACAAGGCTGACATCGTAGAAAAAGCATTTTTCGGACCGGTAACACCACACGTTCCTGCTTCCATCTTACAGATGCACCCAGATGTGACAGTCGTAGGGGACGAAGCAGCTTTAGCAAAAGTAAATTTATAATTTCACCTGCTGCGTGAATTCAATCTAAAGATATTAAAAAACTTATATCAAAATTTTCATAAAAGATGCTATCCCGACTTGTATCACTCGCAAATCAGGATAGCATCTTTTGTTAAAATTCTATTATTTATCCTTCCTACCACATACTAATATCCCTGTGCTCTAAATTTTCTTCGCACAGATATCTGCCAGACAGCATCTGTCACAGTGTGGTTTTGTGCGGGCCGTGCACACTTCCCTTCCGTGGTATACAAGTCTGTGACAAAAATCGCTTCCTTCCTCCGGTGGAATGATCTTCCAAAGTTCCATCTCTACTTTCTTTGGCTCCTTAATGCCATCCACCAGTCCAATTCGATTTACAAGACGGATACAATGTGTATCCGTGACGATTGCCGGCTCCCCAAATACATCACCCATGATCAAGTTTGCACTTTTTCTTCCGACACCCGGAAGTTTCAGAAGTTCATCAAAGGTCTCGGAATCTGTCCCCCATACTGCTCTTTTAAAATCTTCATACATGCGCTGATGTCTCTCGCCTTGCTTTTTCCAAGCCCACAAGGGCGCACGATCTCTTCGATCTCCGCCACATCCGCGGCTGCCAACGCATCCACATCTGGAAATTTCTCATATAATTTCTCTACCACAATATTCACCCGTTCATCGGTACACTGTGCCGCCAGTCTTACCCCGATCAACAATTTCCATGCCTGGTCATAGTCCAACGTACACTCTGCATCTGGATATTCCTCCCGCAAGCGCTCGATCACTTCCAGCGCCAGTTTCTGCTTTTTTGTCTTTGCCATCTTTATCTTCTCCTGTCATCCCGTAATTTCTACTGTTCTTTTTCTGTTTTCTCACGGTCTGTCTTCTTTTTATTTTGTTTTTCTATTTTACATCTTTCTTCGGATTCTGTCTGCAACATTTTTCCCATCTTCTGTGAAAATCCAGCTGTTTCTTCCTCTTCCCCGAAGAATCCTCGGTTTCTTGCCTGTCTGTGACAATTCCTTCCTATTGTTGTTTGCCGCTTCACCTGCGATACCATATAGTAGATCCGAAATTGAAAATGATCCCATTCCATCACCGTAAAAGGATGCTCCTCCAAAACGATGACCTCAAACTCTCCCCGATGATACTCCGGATATGTACCTGTAAATCCTGCTCGAATCAGTTTCTGTTCCGCCTGCTTCCGTTTTTCTGCAATCTTTTGATGAAATGCCGTTCCATAATCCCGCTTTTCATAAGTACCTGACTCGGCTTCCACTGCCTGTAAGATGGTTTCGTAAAGTTGCTCTCTGCTTGGATCCGTCAGCGCTCTTGTCAGCCACCGTTCCAGAGATCTCGATGGAAATCTGCGGTACAAACGAAGCAGTGCCAAGTATCGTCGATCCTGTGCCATCGCCGCAAACTGCTCCATACATGCAATTCCTTCATAAGTCGCAGGATATTTTTTCTTCCAGCGACTCTCGTACCGGGGACCAATTCCGAAATGGAGCAAACTCTACCAGCCTCAAAAGTTCCAATTCTCCTTCTGTACAGACTTCTTCTCCCACATACGCAAATTTGTCATAGATCGTTCCTGCCATATAGACAAGCCGCCTCCACTGCTCCTGTCCTTCCATCCAAAAATGCCCTATCTCATGGTACTGATAGCAGGTTCTAGATTCACGGATTTTTTCAAAATGCAGTGTAAACACCGTTTCCTCCCCATGAAGCAAGCTCTTCTGCCGCACAACAAGTACATAAGCGCCCTCTTTCCCGGAAATCCTCGCAGACAGTTCCAATCCTCCCGCTTGCTCTTCTGCGGCAACCTCTCCTACCATTCGGCAGTTTTCCAAGACCAGATAATCCTCAATCGCATCATTCATCATATATGGGATTAAATAACTTTTCCCGCTTTCCTCTTCTTTCTCTTCAGGTTCCTCGCAAAGTTCAAATACTTGATATTTAAAAATCTCCGCAGCTTCCAAAACGCTAACGGCATCTGCTCCTGCAGCCCATCCAGATATTCTGATAATTCCTCCCGCACTTTCACTGCCTCCATACTCTCACCTGCCTCTCTGCTATCTTCTTTCCTTCAGCTCTTTTATCCATAGCCGTTCCTATAACTGAAAACTCTTTCGAACGATCCTCTCAAATGCTTCTGCAAACTTTCTGTCATCCTCCTCGGTACGTCTGGCAGGTCCTTTCAGATGATGCTTGCTCTTTGCCCTTCTGGCTTTCTTAGCCATATGCCTCTCCATCAGGAGCCTGTCAATATTTTCATTTGTATACTCTCGTCCATTTTGATGGATACAGTAAGCACCTTTTCCAAGCACCATCGCCGCAACACCATAATCCTGCGACACAACAATATCCCCTCTGCTACATGCTCCGACAAGTGCAAAATCAACTGCATCCATCCCCGCACCGATCACTTTCACTTCACTATAATCAGATGACAATACATGATTCGTATCACAAAATAAAATGCAGGGAACACTATATTTCTCTGCAATCTGCTCAATCAACCTGATAACCGGACATGCATCCGCGTCTACTAAAATCATATATCTCCTCCTGAATCTGATACTATTTTCCACATCTTATATTTTGCTTCCCGCTTTTTTCCACATTTCCCATCTTTCATCCACATAAAAATCCCCATCCTGGCTTTTGACCTGTTCTTCTTCTTGTGATAGAATGACTTTATTAAATTGCCGTTCGAACGCAGAATGGAGTTTTTTATGAAACAGATTGCAACAACTTATCCTGATGACAAAACTTTGATGTACCGTCTTCTCAGAACACAACTGACCGGACTGGTCGACGGAGTTCCTCACCTGACCGCAAATCTCGCAAATACTTCCGCACTTCTTGCCGGAGCACTGCGCGACATTAATTGGGTAGGATTCTACCTTCTGAAAGACGACACTCTGATTCTCGGACCATTCCAGGGAAAACCTGCATGCGTAGAGATCAAAGTAGGAAAGGGAGTCTGTGGTACTGCTGTCGCAGAAGACCGCACAATGCTTGTGCCAGATGTCCACGCATTCCCGGGACATATCGCTTGTGACTCTGCCTCTAATTCCGAAATAGTCGTTCCCATCCACTGCAGCGGGAAAGTAGTTGGTGTCCTCGATATCGACAGTCCATGCCTTCATCGGTTCGACGATGAAGACCGACATGGATTAGAATGTCTTGTCCACACGCTCGAGGGAATGCTGTCAGAATCCCTTCTGGAACTTTTCTAAAGAGAAGCTCATCCTACAAATGCTCTTATGCTTCTGTCAAAATCCGAATGATCTGCACACGTCTCTGTGTCATCAGCGCAAGCACATTTTTTGCCTGCGCTGTATTTTTTCTGGCAAATGTATTCTGAAGCTGTGGAAGAAATTTCTTTCATACTCTGCATTCTCAG
>ENA-OPYY01000236-OPYY01000236.1-human-gut-metagenome-genome-assembly--contig:-NODE-236-length-22144-cov-1.176772_pt1 | contig 22144 bp, 28 predicted proteins | sample MGYA00242472_ERZ504481 | MGnify/ENA primary metagenome ERZ504481 (study PRJEB26092, sample SAMD00036265) | human gut metagenome | host: Homo sapiens | study: EMG produced TPA metagenomics assembly of...
CTGTCACGCCTTTCCGTCATGGTTCTTTACAAAGCGCTCAATGCGGCCTAAGGCCTCTTTTAAGCTCTTAAGGGAGTACGCATAGGAAATACGCACAAACCCTTCTCCGCACGCTCCAAAGGCCGTTCCCGGCACCACAGCTACCTTTTCCTCTTTAACAGCGCTGTGGCAAATTCCTCAGAGGTCATACCAAATCGGCTGATATTGGGGAAGGTGTAAAAGGCGCCCAACGGCTCAAAACAGTCGATCCCCATTTCCTTAAATGCATTTAAGAGGTACCGGCGGCGCTGGTTATAAGATTCACGCATCATTTCCACATCATTATCCCCGTCCCGAAGGGCAGCGACCGCCGCATACTGGCTGGTAGTGGGAGCACACATGATGGCATACTGATGAATCTTTAACATCTGCTTTAAAATAATCTCCGGAGCCGCCGCATATCCCAGACGCCAGCCTGTCATGGCATAGGATTTGGAAAAGCCGTTGATCAATACCGTTCTTTCCTTCATTCCGGGGAAGGAAGCGATGGTAACGTGATTATCTGTATATGTAAGCTCGGAATAGATTTCGTCTGAAATTACAAAAATATCCTTTTCCACCACAATCTTAGCAATCTCTTCCAGCTCATGACGCTCCATGATCGCTCCAGTGGGATTATTTGGAAATGGAAGAACCAGGATTTTCGTTTTATCGGTAATCTTTTCCAGAAGTTTCTCAGGGGTCAGTTTAAAATGATCCTTTTCCTCCAGTTCAATCACCACCGGCACACCGTCCGCCAGCACGGCACAGGGCACATAGGAAACATAGCTGGGCTGGGGAATCAGGACTTCATCCCCGGGATTCAACATGGCACGCATGGCTGCATCAATGGCTTCACTGCCGCCCACCGTAACCATGATCTCTTTGTCTGAATCATAGCTTACATCAAAACGGCGGCTTAAATAACGGCTGATCTCGTCCTTTAAGGACTTAAGGCCTGCATTAGAGGTATAAAAAGTACGTCCTTTCTCCAGAGAATAGATGCCCTCCTCCCTGATATGCCAGGGTGTGTCAAAATCAGGCTCGCCTACGCCCAGAGAAATGGCTCCCTCCATCTCGTTTACAATATCAAAGAATTTCCGGATCCCAGAAGGAGGGATACTTACGATCTTATCTGATAAGGGATTTCTCATGGGGTAATCAGCATCCTTTCATCCTGGACCGGCTCGCTGATAATAGTGCCGTGATCCTTATATTTTTTCAGTACAAAATGTGTAGCTGTGCTTAAAACAGCCTCCATGGGAGCCAGCTTGTCGGAAACGAACTGTGCTACCTGGCGCATGGTCTTTCCTTCGATAAATACGGTAAAATCAAAGGAACCGCTCATCAGATACACAGCGTTTACCTCGCTGTACTGGTAAATGCGCTCTGCGATCTTGTCAAAGCCCATGCCCCGCTGAGGCGTTACCTTTACCTCGATCAGCGCAACTACCTTTTCCTCACTGGTATTATCCCAGTTGATCAGGGTATGATAACCGCAGATAATATGCTCTTTTTCCATATCTGCAATCTCATTTGCCACTGCAATCTCACTTTCGCCCAGTAAAACCGCCAGATCCTTTATATCGATCCTACTGTTTTTTTCAATCACCGCAAGAATTTTTTCTCTCATAACCATCCTCCATTCTGCTAAAAAAATCCCCTGAGGGCATATATTACAGTCCCAGCTTTAAAAGCTCATCCGGCTGGGGACGCTCCAGATATCCGGCTGCTTCCTCACCGTGGCGGAGCTTTCTTGCAATGCCTTTTTCCGCCCATCCGATCACTGCCGCCGGAATCCCCGCCTGCTTTAATTCCCGCACCAGGCGGCTGCCGCTGTCTGCCGCAAGGAGCACACAGTTTTCACTGTAAAGCCGGTAGGGATTTAATTCAAACAGCTCACAGACTTCGATTGCCGCCTGATGGACAGGGAAAAGGCGCAGATCCACGTCCAGTCCTGTGCAGTAGATGCCTGAAAAATTCCAGAGTGCTGCCAGTACGCCGCCTTCCCCTGCAAACTCCCAGGCTGTAACCGGACTTTTTTTTTTCCGCTGTCGCCTGATCCAGCCAGCTTTTTACCGAATATTCCTCTTCTTTCAGTTCTCTTAAAAATGAGGGAGCAAATCGCCTGGAAAGTATTTCCTTTTTTGCTTCCAGGATGCGTCTGGCTCCTGCCAGACCGGCAGAACCTGCAAAAATCAGCTCCTGTCCCGGATTTATATGGCCGTCCCGCTTTTCAAAGCCACCCGGCCCCTGCCCTGCTGTTCTCATTGAGCCACCTCCCTGATGGGGCGGGAACTCCCGGGCCACCTCCCGGAGCTGCTGCACTGCCTCCGGCCTCTGGCGATGCTCCGGGGCCTCCACCGGAAACTGCTCCGCTGCTTCCTCCTGCACCCTCCGGTGCTCCCGGACCGCCTGAGGCCGCCCCGCTGCCGCTTGTGCCGCCCTGCTGGTGCTCCCGGGCCGCCTCCCGGGACAGTTCCGCTTTCTCCCGGCATTCCGGGGCCGCCTGCCACATTTTCTGCACCGGGTGATTCAGGAGAAGTATTTTCCCCTGCTCCGGCAGTCTGTCCTCCTGCGGGATCGGTCTGCACAGGCGCATTGACCGGCGCTTCCGGACCCACACGGTAGACTGCCTTTGAAGCATTATAGGTATCTTTATTTAACAGCGTGCGCTCCGTCTCCACACCGTCTACCGTAACCACCTTCCACAACCGGGATCGCAGTCCGGTATGGGAAGACTGCACCCGAACCTTCGCTCCGGGAGCCAGAGTATTGTCAACGATCAGCTGAGGTTCACCGGGGACTGGTAGTACCTATGGTTTCTGAGATATACTCCACCTTTCGTCCCTCCGGCCGCGTTTCCTTTCCATAGAGGGTAAGTCAGCTTTTTCCCGGAAGTATAGGCTTCTACGTAGATGGGAGTACTGTAATTATTTTTAATTTTAATATCCTTATAGGTTCCCGCAATGGCTGCATCCATGGAAGGCTCCACATAGGTAACGATCATGGAATGGTTCTGCCTCTGAACAATTTCCACCTCTGCTTCCAGAGACGCGCCGTACAGCGTGGTCGCGATCTGGCAGACGCCTCCTCCGATACTGTCTACCACCTTGCCGTTTTCATATGCGGCTGCAGTCTTGTATCCATTGGAAGTTGTAAAGGGCTGCAGGCACTCATAGCCAGAAAGCACTTCTCCGGGCATCATTACCCTGCCGTTGATCTTGGCCGCTCCCACGGAAAGATTGGTGGAACGGGCTGCTCCGCTGCTGGAAAAGTCTGTGGTACAGGTGCCCAGCACATCCTGGATGGACGCCAGTTCCTCCGATGTGATCTCCGGCTCCTGCTCCGTGATCACCGCGTCCGCCCGGACTGTTCCCTCCTGCTGTCTAGCCAGCGCCTCATTCAGCGCCTGAACCGTAGCTTCCGTATCAACCGCGCGGCCGGAAACTGCCTCTGTAATCACAAAAGCGCCGTTTTCCCGGCGTATGGAGGCATTCTGAGGCTGCGTCAGGATATCCTGGCTGTGGGTATCCACAAAAGCTGTTACCTTCTCAGGATCTACTGCTGTTTCAACCGCAAGCTCTACCGGAGCCCGGGCAAGATCTTTCTTTACCATATACTGACGGATCAGGCTGCCTCCGGCGTACTCCTTAAGCGTTTCCTCAATCTGGTTCTCATTGCTCCAGTAAAGTCCCAGCTCCTTTGCCGTGGTCTCCTTCTCCTGTCCGTCCAGGGTCAGGATAACCGGACAGTTTCCCAATTCCTCCTCATAAGTCTCTATTACATCACGGGCCTCCCCACAGGTTTTTCCTGCCAGATCCTGCCCCTGTACACGAATCCCGTCGGGAAGTACAGGAGCCGCCATGGCTGGTACCAGGGAAGGCCCACACTGCCCCCGCTGCCGCCAGGACAGTCAGGGCTGTTTTCCACATTTTATTTTTCATTCTCACATATCCTTTTTCATTCCGGAAGCCATTTTTCCGGCATTTTGGCCCGTATCACAGATCCTTTAATACATCAGTGCACTTAAAGCCATCGGTACGATCATAGCCAGTACCAGGATCACAACAATAATGGTTGAAATGATCTTCTTTGTCTTATGGTCTCTCATGTTCAGCATTTTTTCACCTCTTTTAATCCTGCGATCCCTTCCTTCTGCCGGAACCGCCCACAAAACCGTTATATGGGGAAGACAGAGAATGCTCTGTAAGTCTTCCCCGCTGCAGAATGATCTGATCAATCAGTCTGGACGCCTCGCTTCTGCTTAAAGTATCCGTCTGCAGAGTTATGTCTATTCTATGACATTTTATCAAATCCTGCAAGTATTCTTTTTGCCTTTTTGTAGCGGGCTGCTCCCGTTTTGCCTTGTGGATCAGCGGACATGGAACAAAAAGCTCCTCCCGTTCCTTCCCATAAAGGGCCTTAAGCTTTTCATAAAGCAGGTGGGCTGATTCTGCATCCGCTTCTGCCCGATGAGCAGCAGACTGGGGAATCTGAAACCAGGTACAGGAAGCGGATAAATTCTTTTTCTCATCCGGCGGCATCAGATGACGGCACAGCGTCAGGGTATCGACCGCCTCAAACTCACATTCCAGCCGGCTGTTTACTGCTGCCTGCTTTAAAAAGCGGTAATCAAAGAGGATATTGTGGCCCAAAAGCGGAAGACCTTCACAAAAGGCCAAAAGCTGTCCAATCACATTTTCCATGAGAGGCGCTGTCCGTACCATCTCATCTGTAATTCCCGTAAGCTGCGTAATTTTCTCTGAAATAGGCCTTCCAGGATTGATCAGCGTCACAAACCGCTCCCGCACCGTTCCGTCAATCACCTTTAAGGCCGCTGCCTCTGTAATTTTTTCCGTCTTTGATTCCAGGCCGGTCGTCTCCAGATCAAGGGCAATATAAGAAGTCATCATCATGCCTTACCTCCATCAAAAACCACCGGTTCTTCGCAGGACGGGCAGTATTCCTTTAAAAAGCATTCCCCACATTTGGGTTTTCTGGCCGTACAGACAGTTCTTCCCAATGTAATAATATGGATATTCCACAGAATCCAGTGGTCCTTTGGCAGCACCTTCATCAGATCATACTCCACCTTTTCCGGCTCCTCCTCCAAGGTCAGGCCCAGCTTTCGGGAAATCCGCTTTACATGGGTATCCACCACAATGCTCGGCACATGATAAACATTGCCCCGGATCACATTAGCTGTTTTCCTTCCCACGCCTGCAAGGGAGGTCAGATCCTCCAGCGACTCCGGTACCTCTCCTGAAAACCGTTCCAGCAAATCTCTGGCGCAGAGAATGATATTCTTTGCCTTATTATGGTAAAACCCGATGGAATGGATATCCTGCTCCATCTCCTTTACATCCGCCGCGGCAAAGGCTTCCAGAGAAGGGTATTTCTGAAACAGGTCGGCTGTTACGATATTTACCCTGGCATCCGTACACTGGGCGCTTAAAATCACGGCGATCAGCAGCTGCCACGGTGTTTCATGGTTCAGATAACAGATCAGCTCCGTGCCGTATTCCCGGTCCAAGGCTTCCAGTATATGAGCAACCCGCTGGCTGCGGGCCGTTTTTGTCTCCCTTTTTATCTTTGGCATATAAAACGCTCCTCATTCCTTATATTTCAGTCCATTTCAGTATACGGCATATGATGCCGGTTTTTCAAGCTTCTTTTATATTGTAGCCTTTGCAAAAAGCACCACCCATCTGAGATAATCCCAGACAGGCAGCGCCTTTTCCATAATCTTTAAAATATGTATTTTGCGTACCGGACGCCCTCTATGGCCTCCATCTGCTTAAGCACCATATCCCGGCTTTCCCATTTGAACCTCTTCAATCTCCAGGCCATAACCCGAGATCCTCTGTGCAATATCAGAAATCGTCACTGTACCGTTAAACTCTACATAGACGCCACAGTACACATCCTCCAGAATAAATTTATATTCCAGCTTCTTAAACCGTGCCATAATCAGATATACTGCAAGCGTAGCCAGAATTCCTGCGCTGTAAAAGCCAATGCCGCTGATTACCTGAGCTCCCAGCCTGGCCGGATCTCCGGTCTGAAACGCCTCCTGCATATAGTGGCCCATAGCCATCACAATGGCGGCTCCCATACATACCAGCATATAGGTTCTCCTGCCCGCAGCTGCTGGGCCTGGGCATTGAGCTGGTAGCCCAGTTCCCTGGCGGCCTGCTCCACTAACTGGATCTTTTCAGCACTCACATTTCCCCTTTTATTTAATACATTAGAAACCGCGCCGCGGGATACTCCGGCACGGGCTGCTATATCTTTAATCGTTGGCATATCAGCCTCTGTCTCTCCTTCTCAAAAATACATTTTAGCAAATCTCAACCCGAACCATCCTTGCATTATAGGTCAGCGGGTCGCGGTTTTTATAGTCAAACAGCAGAAAACTTCCGTCCCCCGCCGGCTCCAGATGGGCCATCTTTGCCAGCTGGCGGGAATCATATCCCGTATAATCCGGAAGCAGGCAGGGGCAGTCCTCCTCCTGCCTGAAAAAACGCCGGATCTGCTCCTTGAAATGTGAAAGATTCCTGGCAAAGGAAGGACGGCTTTTGATATTTTCCCGGAGGTACAGATCGGTCATCAGAGCATCTCTGTACTGCTCACGCTTTCTCTCTGCATCTGTTCTGCTGCCGTCAGAAAACATTTCCTCTGCCTGCTCCCACAGGATCTCATACCGTGCCAGACGGCTGTGGTTTACGCCACCATATCCCTTCTTCTGGTAAAATCCGGCCAAATCCAGAAACATTTCATAGGGCGTATCAAATTCCTGCCTCAGCTGCTCCAGTGTACAGGTAAACTGGCGGCTGTTATAGTAGACTTCCACCATCTCTTCCACAGCCTTTAACTCCAGGATATCTCCATAAGAAAGCCATCGGGTGGACAAGACCTCATAGGGCGGGGAAGATGAATATAACAGCTCACAGGCAGGAATCATTTCTTCCATATAGGAGCCTTTTAACACCTTCAAAAATCCCAGCTGCAGCTGTTCCGGCTCCATATCATATACCTCATTAAAGGATTTTCTAAAGCTGCTTAAATCCTCATGGGGAAGGCCTGCGATCAGATCCAGATGCTGGTGGATGTTGTGCCGGCTGTTGATATGATGGGTAATCTTTCTTATTTCTGCGATATCTGTTTTTCTCCGGATTGCCGAAAGCGTGTCCGGATTGGTGGACTGGACTCCTATTTCCAGCTGAATCAGTCCCGGACGCATGGAAGAAAGGAGGTTCAGCTCCTCCTGATCCAGAAGATCTGCTGCGATTTCAAAATGGAAGTTCGTAATGCCGTTGTCATTTTCCCGGATAAACTGCCAGATTGCCATGACGTGGGATTTTTTACAATTAAAGGTGCGGTCCACAAACTTTACCTGCGGTACTCTGGCATTTAAGAAAAAGGACAGCTCTTCCTTTACCCGTTCCAGACTGCGGAAACGGACGCTCTTATCAATGGACGACAGGCAGTAAGCACAGGAAAAAGGGCAGCCTCTGCTGCTCTCATAGTAAATAATCCTGTGTTCCAGTTGTTCCATCTCCAAAAATCCATAGGGAAAGGGGATCCGGTTCATATCCATGGGCGGACGGATACCGGTGTCATAAACGGGCCATCCTGCCTGTCTATCACCGCCCGCAAAAGTGCCCCAGGCTGCGCCGTCTTTATTGCCCGGCCTGTCCAAAAATACCAGTCCGGGAATCCCCTTTTGTTTTATTTCTTCCAGATATCCACTGAAGTAGGCTCCTGATCCCTCCTTTTCCACCAGAACCTGTAAAAGCTGTGCAAAGGTTTCCTCGCCTTCCCCTTTCATCACCAGATCCGCCGCAGGCTGTTCTCTTAAAATCTCCTCACCGCAGTAGGATACCTCAGGACCTCCAAGCCATATCTCCACTTCCGGGAGCACCTTTTTTATATCTGCCAGAAGACATTTTATATAAGAAATATTCCATATATAGCAGGAAAAACCGATCACATCCGGCTTCCTGCAGTACAGATCTTTAAGAATCTGTTCTAACTGGTGGTTGATGGTATACTCCGCCAGCTCGATCTGTATCTGTTCTCTTTTAAAGCCCTGCTCTGCCAGCATCTTCTCACCGTAAGCCTTCAGGCTGTAGATCCCCAGATTGGAATGGATATATTTGGCATTTACCGCTGCCAGAAGAACCTTCATTTTCCCTAAACCTCTATTTCAATTTTACGCCCTGTAGGCTGATACTGATAATACCTTACTCCGGCTGCATTGAGCATCCGCTTGGAAGCCCGCACGGCAGGCGTATCGGCATACTTGTCTTCCCCATAGACAATCGTTGTAATTCCCGCCTGAATAATGGCCTTGGCACATTCATTGCAGGGGAAAAGGGTCACATAAAGCTTGCTGCCCTCCAGGCTTCCGCCTCTGTAATTTAAAATGGCATTCAATTCGCTGTGGGTAGAATAAAAGTATTTTGCATGGTAGGGATCGTCCGCCTCATGCTCCTTCTCCCAGGGAAATTCGTCATCTGAACAGCCCTTGGGGAAACCATTGTAGCCCATAGAAAGGATCTTGTTGTCCTGGCTTACGATACAGGCTCCCACCTGGGTGCTGGGATCCTTAGAGCGTTTCCCCGACAGACAGGCCACTCCCATAAAATATTCATCCCATGTAATATAATCCTCGCGCTTTCCCGACATACGTTTCCTCCTGTTTCGTATATTTTCTCTCTGCATTCCACTATATAATAGATTGGGGGAAAATGCAAGGATGGAGAAGGTTTGTAGATGGGCTCTACACCTGTGAATGAATCAGCCTCACTGCCCACTCTGCATCCTTTTTATCCACATAAAAGGAATATGTAACCAGAAGCCTGTTATTTCCCAGGCTTCCAAGTCCGGCCTGATCAAACGGATTTCGTCTTGAATCATCCCGGCCCGAATCTTGTATTCTATATGATTTTCATTCAGAATTTCCTGTACCCGTTCCTTCTGGAAGCTGTCTGAGGTGGAATATACCCGTTCTGTCTTTCCAATGAAAAGGCTCATGCATTTCTCCTCCTTCTGTAATCGTTCTTTCATTAAAAAATACCATATTTCATCCAGAATGTTAAGGACATTCATTTAAAAACCCTTCTTAAATACAGACAGCGAACCCGTTTTCACCACTGGTCCGGCTGTCTGTATACATGATTTTATTTCTGTTTCTCCACCGTCTTCGTCACGATCACATCGGAATCGTATCCTAAAAGTCCTTCTATCACTACAGTCCCTGCTTTCACTGGTGCAGTGACGCGGCATCTGCGGATTTCTTCCATGGCGTCAAAGATCCTTGCCTTTGGTATGGGGGCCGTGAGGCGGACACTTGTAAGGGGCAGCTCTCCTCCCTCTACCGAAATGGAGGTTGCGATATTTCTTCTGGGATCGGTGAGCTCCTGCTCCACATAAGCTTTCCCTCTTGGACAGGCTGCTCCTTCTATGGAACGGATCCGGCAGGCTCCATCCTCCGTTTTCTCAAGTTCTGCTGTGATCTCACAGCCATTTGGACAGATAATACAGGTAAATTCTCTTACCATTCCACACTCACCTCCAGTTCTTTACAGCCTGACAGCTTCTCTGCCTTTAATGGAATCTGAATCATTTCTGCCGGAATGGCTTTTTTCATCTTTTTTAAAAGCCACCTCCGTTCCATCCTGACGTACTACGATACGGCAGTCCTTAAATGGCCTGTTTACACGCAGTGACAATCTGCAGTCCTCTTTTCCGGAAATACGCTGCGGCACTGTGTGATTGATAAAACAATCGGTACGAATCACAACGGGACACTCCGGCAGACATCCCTTATCTACATATTCCGCTGCAGCATCCGCCAGCCGTTCCGCCTCCATGGACACAAAGTCTACCAGATCATGGACGTGGAGCACATTTCCTGCTGCAAAGATACCGGGCCTATCCGTCTGGAAATACTCATCTACTTCTGCGCCCTTCGTTCTTCCATCCAAGGTTACGCCGGCATCCAGGGAAAGCTCATTTTCAGGAATCAGGCCTACCGACAGGATCAGCGTATCGCAATCATACTCTTTTTCCGTTCCAGGAATCGGTTTCATATGCTCATCTACCTGAGAAACCGTCACACCGGTCAGACGTTTATCCCCGTGGATGGCTGTAACCGTATGGCTCAGATAAAGGGGGATTCCATAGTCGTTTAAGCACTGCTCAATATTTCTGGGAAGGCCGCTTGGATATGGCTGGATCTCAAATACAGCCTTTACATGGGCTCCCTCTAACGTAAGGCGTCGTGCCATAATCATACCGATATCACCTGAACCCAGAATCACCACTTCCTTTGCAGGCATCCGGTTATACAGATTGATATATGCCTGAGCCACTCCTGCAGTAAATACGCCTGCGGGCCTTTCTCCCGGAATCCCCAGAGCCCCGCGGGTGCGCTCTCTGCAGCCCATAGTAAGGATCACTGCCTTTGCCTTCCACTGCTTTAAGCCCTGAGGCGTAGCTGCAGTAACCACATGTTCCTTTGTCACCTCTAAAACCGTGGCGTCCGTCAGATAGGGGATCTTAAGTTCATGCACCCGGTCGATAAATTTCTGTGCATATTCCGGGCCGCTTAGGGTCAGGCCAAAGCGGGTCAGGCCAAACCCGTCATGGATACACTGGCGCAGGATACCGCCCAGATGTTTCTCCCGCTCCAGAATCAGAATATTCGTAATCCCTTTTTCATACAGCCGCACTGCTGCCGCCAATCCTGCCGGACCGCCGCCCACTATGACTGCATCCACTGCTTCACAGACGATCTCATGCTCTAACTGTCCCATATCCTACACCTCCCGAACCTTTCCGAACAATACCTGTGAACCTTCCCGCTCATACTGCACCTGGGTTTCTTTTTTCCCCAGCTCCTGTTCGATGAGCTGCTCGATCCGCATCTGGCAGTAACCGCCCTGACAGCGCCCCATCATGGAACGTGTCCTGTATTTGATGCCTGTCATGGTATCCACTCCCAGAGGATTATGGATAGCCTTTAAAATTTCCGCCTTCGTAACCTTCTCACAGCGGCAGATCACCTCTCCATAATCTGGATCTTCTTCAATCAATCGGGCCTGTTCCTCCATGGAACATTCCTCAAAGCGGCGGATTCCCTTTCTTTCCGGATTAAAATCAGGATTCTCTTCCAGTTTTTCCCTTTCCTTCATCATTTCAATGGCATACCGCGCAATGGGTACTGCTGCTGTCAGTCCCGGAGACTCTATTCCTACCAGATTGATGGCCCTGGGCGCAAGATCATCCCGTATCTCAATCTTAAAATCCTGGATCACTCCCTGATCATCCACCCATTTTGGAAGGATACCGGAATAATTGCGGATATAATCCTGCTTACGGATACAGGGCCACAGATCCGAAGCGCTGTTAGCCAGATAATCCATATTTTCCTGCGGCACTCCATAGTAGGTGAAATCCGTCACCAGATCCGCATTTGGCCCGATAATAACATTTCCGTCTGTGGTATTCGTCACATGAATTCCCATATATGTATTGCTTGGAACCGGATAAACGGGCATAGGAAGCAGCGGGCCGGTACGCTTATCCAGAATAATGTAATCGCCCTTGGAGCCGATGATATGATATCCCGTAATTCCTAGGAGATCGGAAATTTTTCCACATCCAAGGCCTGCACTGTTTACCACCCAGCGGCTGTAAAAGGTTCCCCCGGAAGTGGAAATACAGTAATTTCCGTCTCCGTCCCTGGAAATATCCGTTACCTCACAGCCGAAATGATACTCAGCCCCGTTCGCATGGGCATTTTCTGCCAGGCAATGGTATAGCCAAAGGGATCTACAATCCCGCTGTTCTTTGAATACATGGCAAATTTTCCCACTACCGCAGGTACCAGCTCGTGGAGACGTTTTTCGTCAATGAGCTCTAATCCTGAGGCCCCATTGTCCTCTCCCTGGCGGATCGTGCGCTTTAAGGTCTCCATGTCCTCATCCGTATTGCCGACCAGCACCTTTCCACAGCGGATAAAGCGAAAATCCAGTTCCTTAGCCAGCTCTCCCATCATCTGGTTTCCCTCTACGCAGAGCTTTGCCTTTAAACTTCCTCTGTCATAAGCAAAGCCGCCGTGAACCACGCCGGAATTGCGCCCGCTGGTCTCATTGCAGACATCCAGATTTTTCTCCAGAACGCCGATCCTTAAACGATATCGTGACAGCTCTCTGGCAACGGCGCTCCCCCACTACACCTCCGCCGATGACGAGCACATCATATAGTTCTTTCATGTTCCTGCTCCTCCTTTTATTGGGTGAATATTCATCCTATAAATTATAGTTTATTTTTAGCATATTGGCGGGAATAAGTCAATATTTTTTGAGATATTATCAAATATTCATAGGACGAATATTTGTATTTTTTCTATCGACTCTTTCATTAAATTTACTCAAAAATTTTGTGACTTTTTCATAACTCCCCATTTTTTTCTTTATAATTTTTTCACAAATATTTTTATATTTTTTCTGTTACTTTTAACAGTGTACAAATAATTTTTCATTAGTTATACTTTTATCTGTATACAAATATTGGTAACGCGTCCAAAGTAACTCGAAAGGAATTCAGTTATGAAGATCCATTTTCCGTCCAATCTATACCGTTATGCATCCATAACTCTTGCTGGTACGTTAACAACGGGTGCAATTCTTTTTAGCCCCGATTTGCAACGTTTGCAAGTTCTCAGAACAGCCTTACTGCTTCCCATTCTGATGCCAATCGCGATGATTTCACCCCCTCCCCCATATATCAGCCTTTAGCTACTCCATCAGATGCTGAACACAGTTCCTCCGAAGACCGGGATGAGGACAATGAAATAATCGCTACTCCATCAGATGCAACCTCATCAGATGCGCATAAACGTCCCGCTTCCCCCTCTGACGCTGTTTCTACTCCGTCAAATGCGGCCCCAAAAATAGAACGCCGCAAAACGCCTCCCCTGACAGAACCCAAATATGACCGTACGGAAGGCAGCGAGGACGTAACCAATCTGCTGGTTCCCACTCTGGCCTATGACGACACCTCTGTGACGCTGGTATGGAATAAGCCTGAAAAATACGATACTGTCGCAGACTACGCCGTATATCAGGACGGTGAGCTCATCGGAACAGCCCGGGAAAATTTCGCCGAACATGCCGACTGGGCAAGTACATACATGGACGCATTCTACGAATACTATGAAAAAAGAACATCGAAATGGTAAACGTAGATATTCACTCCTTTACGGCAGATAACCTGACGCCGGATACCTCCTACGAATTTTCCGTCGTGGCTCTAGATGATTCCGGAAATCCGATTGGAGACACGGCTTCTGTTTCCGCCTCCACAGCTCCTGCCCCGGAAATATTTAATATTACAGATTTTGGCGCCCGTACGGTTGATACTCCCTATCGTTCCTATGATGACGGGATCAACCGGTTCATTGAAGAAAATACAAAAGCAATCCAGGCTGCCATCGATGCCTGCACGGAAGGCGGAAAGGTTGTCATTCCTTCCGGTATATTCATGTCAGGCGCTCTGTACCTGAAGAGTAATATGACACTGGAGCTTGAAAAGGGCGCTGTTCTCTTTGGCTCCCCAAATGCAGACCACTATGACAGCAATTATCTCCTGTATCCCTACTCTACAGATACCAGATCCTGGGCTCTGATTAATGCTTACAGCAGCGATGAGGGCGGTATGCTGGAAAATATCCGCATAACAGGAGAGGGAACCATTGATGGAAACGGCTGGAAATATGGCGAAAAGGATGATATCAACGGAGACGGCTACTCTATGTTCTATCAGGATCGCCAGGCAGCTGATCCGGAGGATAAGGCTTACCGCCTCCCACGCTGGGTATCCGGAAACTCCAAAAAGCTATATACCACACCTTTTGAAACCTCCCTTGGTATTCTGGCCTCAGACGCTACCCTGAAGGCAAAAGAAAAAGGATTAAGCGAAAAGGTGGCCTACAATAACCGCCCTAACCTGATTGTAATCCGCGGAACTGAAAATGTTTATATTGGCGATATTACAGTCCGCAATCCTGCCTTCCACACGGTTGCTGTCCTTGACAGTAAAAATGTAACCTCCAATAATGTAAAATATACCACCTATGATTCCAACAATGCAGACGGTATTGAACTTGGAAATACACAGAATGCCATTGTATTTAATAATTTCTTTGATACGGGTGATGATTCTATCAACTTTGCTACCGGTATGGGAAAAGGCGTTCAGGACTGCGAACAGAAGCCTTCCCAGAACATCTGGACCTTTAACAATTTCCTGAGAGAAGGGCATGGCGGCGCTATTGCGGCCGGAAGCCATACAGGAGCCGGTATCTGTAATATGCTGGTAGAAGATAATGTTTTAAACCACAGCGATATGCCATTCCGATTCAAATCTGCTCCTGCCAACGGAGGAGGCGTATGGGATGTGCTGATCCGCGACTGTGCAGTGGGAGAATGCAGCCAGGCGTTTGTAATGAGCACAACCTACAGCGATGTAAATCAGGCTGTATCTGTGGAGCCTGCTGATACACCAGCTGAATTCCGCAATATCAACGCCTATAATCTTACGATTGATGACGTAAAGAAAAATGAGTTCAGCCTGGTAGCTGATGTGGATTACAGCCAGCTTGAAAAGCCCTGGCACACCCACCATGACCTTTATTTCCAGGATATTACATTTACCAACAGTAAAATGGCCCAGGAACTGAAGGGCGTGGAAGATTCCGTCTTTTATAATGTAAGGTTTAATGATAAAGATGAAGATTCCAAGGCTTGGAGCAAGATCTCCGCATCCGGCGGACTGAATTTTGCAGGCGATACCACAACCTCTGATAAAGCGGAGAATGCCATGGATATTCCGGAGTGGACAGAGGATGCCGTACTTACAGCTCTCCATCTAACGCTTCCCGCGCTTCCGCAGACGAAGCAGCGGAGCTGACCTGGACAGACGCCGCTGACTATGATGAAATCTCCGGCTATATCATCGAAACACGGGCAGACGGACAGCTTGTAGATATTTCCACGCCTGTAACGAAACCCGAATATCAGGCAGAAGGCCTTTGTGCCAATGTCGATTACACCTTTACTGTCTATGCCGTTGATGCAACCGGAAATAAGACCGAAGGTCCCTCTGCAGGCCTGAGAATTGAATCTGCACAGGATGAAACATTAAACGTTCCCTCTGACCGTAAGGTACGCTATTCCGGCGAAGGATATACCTGGGCCTCTGCCACCTTTGCCAATGGCAGCAAAGCAGATCCGCGCATCCGCGGATATCATGCCTATGCAGACGGAGTACTTGTAAAGACAATCTACAATTATGAGCTCGGCAGCAAATCAAGCCAGGATGAACTTACCCTTACCATCGGGCGTCTTATGGAAACAGAAAACGAGGTTATAATTACAGCTTTTGCTGATAATGGCGATACCTTTGATTATGAATCTGAAACGGTAAAGCTCTCACATAAATATGATTTCAAGGCTCCCGAATGGGACAGCAGCCTGGACGTTCGCGAAGAAAATGGAGATCTCATTCTCAGCTGGGAGGAACCGTGGGATGAATCAGGAATCTACGGATACCGTATTTATATGGACGGAAAACCTGTCTACGCAGATGAGGACGACTACTTTAACCATGTAAACAGCAGTTGTACCACCACAAAAACCAGCTATCGAATTTCAGGAGCTGATCTTGAAACCTCTCATACCTTTAAAGTAGAGGCAGCCGATAACTGGTGGAAGGCGCTGAACGGCACAGGTCCCTTCCATTGGACCTACAGCGGACCTCAGGCTGTATGGAACAGGGAAGAAGTTACGGTATCCCTGTCTCCTCAGAATGCACGGATCGCCGTAGGCGGCAGCATCCAGCTACATGCAGAAATCACACCAGCAGGCCTCACTGCCAGCTGGACAAGCTCCGATCCCTCTACAGCCTCTGTAGATGAAAATGGTCTTGTAACCGGTCTGCGTCCCGGTCAGGCTGTAATTACGGTATCTGCCGGCGGCCAGTCTGCCTCTTCTGCAGTTACTGTAAACGATGAAAACGTACCGGAAATTCCTTCTATCCCGGATAATAGCGATTCTGACGGCTCTTCCGGTTCCGGAACCTCTGTAAGCGGCCCCGGCTCCTCTGTATCCAGCCACACAATCCTTGATTCTAAAAAAGGATATGTAAATACGGTATCTGGAATTATAACCGGAAACGGAACAAACAATAGTCATTGGATTCAGGAATCCGGCAATCCATCTCAGTGGAAGCTTCAGTATGCAGATGGAACATTTGCCGCAGGCTCCATAAAAACAGCTGAAAACGGCACTGTATATGAACAGCCCGCATGGGAAATGATCAACGGGGCCTGGTATGCCTTTGGCGCTGACGGATACACAAAATCCGGTTTTTTCTTTGACCATGAGCAGAACAGCTGGTTTTCATTGATATCAATTCCGGCATGAAAACCGGATGGCAGCAAATCGAAAACAACTGGTATTATTTTAACCCCGTTTCTGACGGTACCATGGGAAAACTGTATACTTCTGCCACAACTCCTGACGGTTATCAGGTAGATGAAAACGGCAGATGGATTCAGTAAGGAAACGCTGGATCTGAAAAAAGCGTGTGCTTCTCCAACAAAAGAAAGCACACGCTTTTTCCTTACGGTTCGGTTTCCGCCCGATACCGATTACTGTTATACATCAAATGGAAATACATCTCCATCTTTGCATCCTCTCCTCTCCGATCCCGGATGGCCTCAAAGATCCTCCTGTGGGAAGAAAGTGTCTGCTCATATTCCGTTTCCTGAACCGAGACGGCAAACATCCGCACGCCCTCTGTGATCACAGGCACCAGATTGGTCATGATCTGGTTGTGGCTGCAGTTAGCGATCTGCTCATGAAACTGTGAATCCTTTAAGGAATAATCCTTTCTCTGACGGATCAGATCTTCCAGCTCCTCTTTGATCTGTTCCAGTTTCTGTAAATCCTCTTCGGCAGCATTCTGGGCTGCCAGTGCTGCCAGCTGAGGTTCCAGCATCAGACGTACCTGGATCAGATCCTCGGTCAGCCTGCGCCGGTCCTCCATCATGGAAAAACCCAGCGGATCATCCACAACGCCTTTTTTTTCAGAAATAAAGGTTCCGGATCCCTGACGGATGGTGACAATATTTCTGGACATCAGTATGCGCAGCGCCTCCCGGACAGTATTGCGTCCCACTCCCAGAGATTCCACCAGCTCTGCTCCGTCGGAAGCTTATCCCCCGGGCCAAAGCCCTCCTTTTGTATCATTTCCAAAAGCATCTGGGCTGTCTTTTCACCCAGGGTCTGTTTTTCCATGTATTTTCCCCCTCTTATACACGCACAATCTTATATCCTGCCGCCTTGGACAAACGATTCATAATCGCCTGCCCCAGATGGTCTTCCCCAAAGCTTTCCGAAAAAATAACTTCTGCCTTCAGATCATCAAATTCCCGCAGTACTCCGTACAGGTTATGAGCGACCGATTCCTGGCTTTTTCTTGCTCCAATGCTGCGGACAATGCCCTCCGGGTAGGCAGCTCTGGACTCATCCGTACAGATAATTCCCACCCGCACTCCGGCGTCAATCTGCTCCTTTGCCAGTTTCCATACCATGGAAACCATGCGTTCTACCTGTTCCTGAGTCATGGAAGCCTTTTTGTCCTCCATCGCAGGCTCCACTAAAGTAAGCTCTGCCTTGGGAGCATAGTGTTTATACTTCATTCCAGGCGCCTTGGGACGCACGCCTTCTGCCATAGGCCTAAAATAGCCGGATCAATCGTCACCTCTCCCAGAGTCTCTCTTAACATTTCCATCGTAATGGCTCCCGGCCGAAGCACCACAGGCACCTGTCCCGATACATCCACAATGGTAGACTCCACGCCGATCCCCACAGGGCCTCCGTCAATGATCATATCAATTCTTCCGTTCATATCCTGCCATACATGATCTGCTGTAGTGGGACTGGGACGACCGGAGGTATTGGCGCTGGGAGCGGCAATGGGAACTCCTGCCAGAGCAATCAATCGGTTCGCCACCGGATCGGAAGGCATCCGCACCGCAACTGTCTCCAAACCTCCTGTGGTTCCATAGGGAACCTGGCTGCTTTTGGGGAAAATCATGGTAAGCGGCCCCGGCCAGAAGGCCTTCCATCAGCTTCTTACCAGCCTCAGGCATATATTCTACAAGAGGTTCTACTTCTTCCGGACAGGAAACATGGGCAATCAGAGGATTGTCAGAAGGCCGGCCCTTGGCTGCATAAATCTTTTTTGCAGCATCCTCATCCAAAGCATTTCCTCCCAATCCGTATACAGTTTCCGTAGGAAAGGCCACAAGACCGCCCCGGCGGATGATTTCTGCCGCCTCCAAAAGCTCCTCATCCCTTACATGTTCTGTATCCTTTATATAAATTCTCTTTGTCTCCATCACATCTGTACCTCTGTTTTCTTTCCTGTATTTCCCTCATTCTACCACGCAGCAAATGGAAAAACAATTAGTTTAAAGTATCAATCGCCGCCATAACAAAAAACAGCCGCCTTGCGGCGGCCATTTTTAATCAAACTATAATCTATTTTACTTTTCCACAGTTCCGATACGGACCAGAGCCCTGTGAAGCTTTGCCTCGATCATCTGACGCTCCACCTCAGACAGGCCGGACTTGTTCATCTTTTCCTCCGCCCGTGCCTTTGCACGCTTTGCACGCTCCAGATCGATCTCATCGCTCCATTCCCAGGTAGTAGGGATCAGACGGCACTCTCCGTTCATCACGGTCAGCATACCGCCAATACAGGCGGCTGTGCGCTCTGTACCATCCTCCATTATCACATGAGCGGTTCCCATGCCTACTGCCGTACAGTAGTTCATATGACGGGCCATGATCGCCAGATCTCCGTGGATCGTACGGCAGGAAACGCTCTGAACCTGTCCGTCAAAGACATTTCCGTCCATAGTCACAATCTGCAAATGGAAGGCTGCCATAAAGCCTCACCCTCCCTTCTACTGTGCCTTTTTCGCTTTCTCAAAGACATCGTCAATAGTTCCCGCAAACAGGAAGCAGCTCTCGGGAATCTCATCGCACTCGCCGTCCAGAATCTTCTTAAAGCCACGAATGGTTTCCTTTAACGGCACATACTGTCCTGCCATACCTGTAAACTGCTCTGCAACGGAGAAGCTCTGAGACAGGAAGCGCTGTACCTTTCTTGCTCTGGATACAGTCAGCTTATCATCCTCTGACAGCTCATCCATACCCATAATTGCGATAATGTCCTGCAGTTCTTTATATCTCTGAAGCACTCTCTGCACAGATCTTGCCACCTGATAGTGCTCCTCTCCTACTACCTCCGGTGAAAGGATACGGCTGGTAGACTCAAGGGGGTCCACAGCAGGATAGATACCCTGGCTGGCAATATCTCTGGAAAGAACCGTAGTTGCATCCAGATGGGTAAATGTGGTAGCCGGAGCCGGGTCAGTCAGGTCATCCGCAGGCACATATACAGCCTGAACAGAGGTAATAGACCCCTTCTTTGTAGAGGTGATACGCTCCTGCAGGGCGCCCATCTCCGTAGCCAGAGTAGGCTGATATCCTACCGCGGAAGGCATACGTCCCAGCAGAGCGGATACCTCGGAGCCTGCCTGGGTAAAACGGAAAATATTATCAATAAACAGAAGCACATCCTGATTCTTCACATCACGGAAATATTCTGCCATGGTCAGGCCGGAAAGGGCAACTCTCATACGGGCTCCCGGCGGCTCGTTCATCTGACCATATACCAAAGCGGTCTTGTCGATAACGCCGCTCTCCTTCATCTCGCCGTAAAGATCATTTCCCTCACGGGTACGCTCGCCAACGCCTGTAAATACAGACAGGCCGCCGTGAGCCGTAGCAACGTTGTGGATCAGCTCCATAATAAGAACCGTCTTTCCTACGCCGGCACCGCCGAACAGACCGATCTTACCGCCCTTTGCGTACGGACAGATCAGGTCTACTACCTTGATACCTGTCTCCAGGATTTCTGTAGCCGGCATCTGCTCTTCATAGGAAGGAGCCGGACGATGGATAGCCCAGCGCTCCACATCCTCAGGAGCAGGCTTCTCATCTACCGGATCACCTAACAGATTGAATACACGTCCCAGACACTCATCGCCTACGGGAACGGTAATCGCACTTCCCGTATCTACTGCATCTGCACCGCGCACCAGTCCGTCCGTAGAACTCATGGCAATACAGCGCACTACATCGTCACCAACCTGCTGGGCAACCTCTGCCACCAGGCGATGACCATTTACATCAATCTCAATCGCATTCAGCAGCGCAGGCAGCTCTCCTTCCCTGAAACGGATATCCAGAACAGGACCCGTTACCTGCACTACCTTGCCTATATGTTTCTCAGTCATATACAAATCTCCTTGTTATCCACCCTTTGGCATGTTCTGCCAAAAAATGATGCATATCATCCCCGCACAGATACTCGCGGGGCCGTCTATCCCGCAGATCAGGGCTCCTCCGCTCCTGCCACAATCTCTGTGATCTCCTGAGTGATGCTTGCCTGACGGGCGCGGTTATAGTAGAGACTCAGCTGTTCGATCATCTCGCCGGCATTCTTGGTAGCGGCGTCCATGGCGGTTCTTCTGGCAGCCAGCTCACTGGCTACAGATTCGCACATAGCTCCGTAAAGAAGTCCTGCCAGATACTCCGGTACAATGGAGTCAAATACAGTTTCCGCATCCGGCTCGTACAGGATCAGAGAACGGATCTTTTTTACATCCTTCTCTTCCCCGGAGAAATCCTCCAGAGGCAGCATGCCGGATACGCCGGGACGCTGTGAGAGCATGGAAATAAAATTGGTATAGCCCAGTGCCGCATGGCCAAAGTCGCCTGATTTAAAGCCTTTGCAAAGAAGCTTTGCAATAGTAAAGCAGTCGGAAACAGACAGATCTCCCACCTCAGCAAACTCTTCTGTGAGAATCTCTACCTTACGGCGCTTATAATACTCTACCGCCTTTTTTCCGATGGGAAGCACAATACAGTCCTTTCCTGCCATCTGCGCTTCCATCTCTTTAAACAGGTTGGCATTGTAGCCGCCTGCCAGACCTCTGTCTCCGGCAACTACTACATAACACCAGCGGCCGCTTTTTCCGGACCTGGTATAAACCGATGAAAAGTCCGTATTGCCTGCCGCAATGTCAGCCAGCGTATCCCTTAAAGTATGAAAATAGGGACGGCTGGCATCTGCCGTTCCTTGGCCCTGCGAAGCTTGGAGGATGCCACCAGTTCCATTGCTTTGGTGATCTGCATGGTGCTCTGTATGCTCTTCATACGGAGCTTCACGGCTTTCATATTTGCAGCCATGGTCTTCCTCCTTTTATCTGATTATCTGGCCCTTTAAAAAACGGTCTGTGTAATCCTTAAGAGCCGTCTTTAACTTCTCTTCTGTCTCGCCCTCCAGCTTACCTGTAGAGCGGATTCCTTCCATAGCGGACACACCTGCAGCATCACTGTCTAAGAAGGTGTAAAGTCCCTCTTCATAGGACTGGATATCCTCTACCTCAACCTGAGTTAAGATACCGTTTACAACGGCATACAGGATTGCTACCTGCTTCTCAACCGGAACCGGCGTACTTCTGCCCTGCTTTAATACCTCTACGATACGGGCGCCCTGAGCCAGACGGGCTTTGGTATCCGCATCCAGGTCAGAACCGAACTGAGCAAAGCTCTGAAGCTCTCTGTACTGAGAGTAAACCAGCTTTAAGGTACCGGCTACCTTCTTCATAGCCTTGATCTGTGCATTTCCTCCTACTCGGGAAACAGAAATACCCGGGTTTACAGCAGGCATAATGCCGGAATGGAACAGCTCTGTCTCAAGGAAGATCTGTCCGTCTGTAATGGAAATAACATTGGTAGGAATATAGGCTGATACGTCACCTGCCTGGGTCTCAATAATAGGAAGGGCTGTCAGAGAACCGCCTCCCTTTTCATCAGAAAGCTTTGCTGCACGCTCAAGCAGTCTGGAGTGCAGGTAGAATACGTCGCCCGGATAAGCTTCACGCCCCGGCGGACGGCGGATCAGCAGG
>ENA-OPYY01000238-OPYY01000238.1-human-gut-metagenome-genome-assembly--contig:-NODE-238-length-22128-cov-2.630880_pt1 | contig 22128 bp, 24 predicted proteins | sample MGYA00242472_ERZ504481 | MGnify/ENA primary metagenome ERZ504481 (study PRJEB26092, sample SAMD00036265) | human gut metagenome | host: Homo sapiens | study: EMG produced TPA metagenomics assembly of...
CCGGACCAAAATTGGATACACCTATGGCACGTATTTTTCCGGCTTTATAAATTCTTCCATTGCACGATAAGTTCCATAATAATCGCCGAACGGCTGATGGATCAGAAGCAGATCCAGATAATCGGTACGCAGTTTTTCAGAGACTCTTCAATAGAAGCTTTTGCTTTTTCATATCCTGCATTTGTAATCCATACTTTTGTTGTAAGGAAAAATTCTTCCCTCGGCAATCCACATTCAGCCAACGCGTCACCAACACCTGACTCATTTTGATATGCCTGTGCTGTATCGATGCTTCTGTATCCCGTTTCAATTGCATCAAGGACACATCTCTTCGTATCTTCCGGAGCTGTCTGATAGACACCATATCCTAATTTGGGCATTTTGATTCCGTTATTTAAAGTTACATATTCCATAAATAGTACCTCCTTTTATGAAAAGTATTTTTCTTTACAAGTGATACTTTACTTGATAATACGAAAAATGTACAATATTTATATCGAAATCTGCTTTTCAGAAATCGAAAAGTGAATTTAATTTTTAAAAAATCCGAGGTGATAGTATGTTAGATCTGAATGAACTGGAACAGTTGATTGCTTTTGCAGATACGGGAACTTTGTCAAAGGTGGCAGAAGCATTCCATATTTCCACCCCATCAGTCACCCGTTCTATGAAAAACATAGAAGAAGAATTTGGTGTTTTCCTGTTTCACCGGACCAAAAATCGAATTGAGTTAAATGAAACCGGAAAGGTTGCTGTAGAATGTGCCAGAAAGCTTTTGGAAGAAGCCGATCATGCAGTTCAAAGAGTAAGAACGTATGATGCCGAACTAAAGACAATTACTGTAAAATCCTGTGCGCCTGCGCCACTATGGAAGCTTCTTATGCAGTTAAACAGCCAATATCCGGAAATGACAATCTCTTCCGGTATATGCCAGAATGCCGAAGTTTTAGAAGCATTGCACCATCACAAATGCGAACTGGCGATCCTGCCTTTTCTGATTCATGACAAACACTTTGTTTCAAAAGAATATATGAAGGAAAAACTATTTGTCTGTGTCCCGAAGAATCATGAACTTGCAGGATATAAAAAGCTGTCATTTAAGGATATTAATGGCTTCAACTTTCTTCTGCGTTCAGAACTTGGGTTCTGGGATGCAATCTGCCGTAAAAAAATGCCTGCATCTAAATTTCTTGTACAGACGGATGAATTCACAATGAACGAACTGGTGAGATCCTCATCGCTGCCATGTTTTATAACAGATGTTGTAATGTCAGACAGGTTTACAGATACAGCCGGGAGAGTCGCGATTCCTGTGACTGATCCGGAAGTAAATGTGACATTTTACCTTGTAGTGAGAAAAGACAGTAAATATCAGGCTTTATTGCCAAAAATAAGGAGATGAGAATATGATCGAGACAAGACTTATGCAGTATTTTCTGGCAGTTGCAAAAGAACAGAATATCACAAAAGCAGCAAAAGTGCTGCACATCACACAGCCTACTTTAAGCCGGCAAATGGCTATGCTTGAAAAGGAAATAGGAGCCACACTTTTTATAAAGGGAAGCAGACCACTTTCTCTTACCAATGAAGGATATCTTTTAAGACGCCGGGCAGAAGAGGTTTTAGATCTTCTTGCAAAGACAGAAGCTGAAGTCAGCTGTGGTAAGGAAGAACTGGAAGGAACAGTGACCATTGGCTGCGGAGAAATTGCAGCAGTCCAATATCTGGCGAAAATTATTGAAAAATTTCACGAAATCCACCCCCTGGTTGTTTTTGATATCTATACGGCCAATGCAGATCAAATTCGCCAGCGGATGGATGAAGGACTGTCGGATATCGGGCTTTTACTGGAACCGTCAGACATCGAACAGTACGAATATATCCGCATGCCTGTGACGGAAAAATGGGCAGCAATTGTTCCATCATGTGTTCCGCTGGCGAAAAGAAACTCTGTCACAGCAGAAGAACTTGCAAAAGTCCCGGTCATTATGCCAAGCCGAAAAAAAGTGCACGCAGAGGTTGCAAACTGGTTCGGCAAACATTATGAGCATCTTAACATAGCTGCTGTGAGCAACTTAAGTACAAACTCCGCTCTTCTTGTTGAAGCAGGACTTGATTATGCACTGACCACTGAAGGCGCACTGCCATTTCTTAAAGAATCCAGAATCCGCATGATACTGATTTATCCGGAAAAACTGTTTATCCTTTTGCAACAAATGGAGGCTGGCTTGGCCATACTTTCCAAGATTTTGTAAAAGAATGTCCGGGGGCACAGGTCATGCAAGGCTGTAATATCCGTTTTAATGAAGATAAACTGCTCACACCAGAATCAGATATCATGACCTGGATCAAAAAAATACAATAATCGAAAGGAAGTTTCTAAAACGGAAAAAATTGTACAGACAGCAGGAAGAAATGCACTTGGCAAATTTGCGCCGGAATTTGCACATTACAATGATGATATTTTATTTGGAGAAAACTGGAATAAGAAGGCTGGTATCAGGAAGAAGGGCACGATCCCGTCAGCCTTGTTCCTGGAACGATAATCACGATTCCTGCCAATGTAAAGCACTGGCATGGTGCGAAAAAAGACAGTTGGTTCTCTCATCTGACATTTGAACCGACAGGGGAAGAAAGCTCAAATGAGTGGTGTGAACCGGTCAGTGATGACGAATATAACAGATTATGATATTGAAATATTCATTAAAGAGGATGCAGCTGCTACCCGCACTGTATCCTCTTTAAACTGTTGAGGACCGATTTCTTTCAGTCTGTTTTGTTTCAAAAACGCTGAAAGATTTCCAGCAATTCCGGATCTTCATAATGTTTTCCGCTGACCGCATTGTACAGATCGAGCAGATCTTTCCTGTCACTGTAGAGCATGGCAAAAATCCTCGATTTGTACAGTCTGTTTACGGGCTGCATCTGTGTTGTCTGGTTCATATAAATACCTCCTTGAATGAAAATAGATGCAGGAGGCTTTCCAATACGGCATCTTTCTCTCAAACCTCTCTGCTGTTTTAGATTGAAATCAAAGCATAGAGATCTTCCGATATGCTATAAGAATAAAAGATGCGGTATCGTTCCGCTTAGAAAACCAGAATTTTATGCTTTTCTGCATTATAACATGATTATTTAAAAAGAGAAAGTTGAAATTCATTTTTCCCCTTGAAAACTCCATCGTTTCTTATTACGTAAAAGAGGCTGACGGGAAATAGATTGAACCGCCACGATACTAAGTCTTTGTGGCGCTGATACGCTTTCCCTTGTATTTGTAGAATGTCATAAATGCTCCTTCAAATCGGAATTTCTTAGCGAATCACTTGATAGCGCAACCTTAGATTTTTGACCCCACCCTCTCTATGTGATATAGTATTCTCAAATCCATGATACCATACAGTATCGGACGAAGTTCACCCGCCGCGGGCATGTATTACGGGATGCCCGGATGGGTATACAACAAATGAAAGGGGTAGACAAACTATGAAGCTCGTATTTTTAGATGTAAAAACAATTGGCGACGACATTGATCTGTCCAGATTTGATCTGTTTGGAGAAGTTGTGAAATATCCTTTTTCCACTCAACAGGAAGTGCCTGAACGCATTCAGGATGCAGATGTGATCATTGTAAATAAAATTCAGGTGAATGAAGCCTCCATCGGCGCTGCCAGAAATCTCAAATTGGTCTGTGTCACTGCCACCGGCACAAACAATCTGGACAAGGAATATTTAGACAAACGCGGGATTGCGTGGAGAAATGTTGCCGGATATTCTACAGAATCAGTTGCCCAGCATACTTTTGCCATGTTGTTCTATCTTCTGGAACATCTGCGATATTACGATGACTATGTCAAAGAGGACCACTACACAAATGACACTATTTTCACTCATTTTGCCCAGACCTTCTACGAATTAAAAGGAAAGATCTGGGGCATTATCGGACTTGGAAATATCGGACGCAGAGTAGCTGCGATTGCAGAAGCTTTTGGTGCGCAAGTCATCTATGCTTCCCCATCCGGTGCAGCGCCTCAGGAGGGCTACCATCAGGTTTCTCTTGATACACTTCTTGAAACTTCCGATATTGTCTCTGTACATGCACCTTTGAATGAACATACAGAACATCTTATGAACTTGAATGCCTTTTGTAAGATGAAAAAAAGCGCGATCTTCTTAAATCTGGGACGTGGTCCGATTGTTGTGGAAGCAGATTTAAAAACCGCACTGGAAACAAATGAAATACAAGCTGCCGGTCTGGACGTTCTGTGTGCAGAACCTATGTCCGAAGACAATCCGCTTCGCGGCTTCACGGACAGCAACCGGCTTCTTATCACACCTCACATCGCATGGGCAAGCATTGAAGCCAGAACAAAACTTATGAACATCATTGCCGGGCAAATCAAAGAGTTCTTCGGACTGTAACGCCTGACAATATAAGCTGTAACGCATTTTATCTTTATGATAACACGTTACAGCTTTTCTCTTTTCAGCTTACACTCTCCCTGCTATTTTCGGGCGTCATTTTTCTCAAAACACCCCACTACATCAAATCTTTCGTCTCCGCATGACACACAGAAAGTACTGCAAAAACAACCGATATTCCTGTTAAGATTACAGGAAAAACCAGATTATCTTTCAGCGTAAAATCACCGATATTCGCCTGTGTCAAAAAAATCAGAAGGAATGACGAAATGATCGTTGCTTTGGATGATTTCATTGCCAGACCGATAAACAGCGCAATAAAACTCATACTTACAATCACAATCGATTTCAGAATAAGCTGCACATAAAATGACGCACTTGCCATGTTAAAATCAAGCAAAAATGCAGATTTCATAAAAAGTGAGCCGATAAGAACACAGCCATAAACCAGCAATTTTGTCAAAATCAGTGTAATAAAATTGAAAATCCATACTGCCAGCATCTGTGATACTAATATTTTCTGCCGTCTGATCGGATAGGAAAACATCAGATTCATGGTTTTATTTTTATACGCTGTGACAATAAACGAAGCCAGCATCACCCCGGTAAATACTAAAAAAGACATCCCCGTAAACAGTTCAATGGAAGACGAAATCATCTCATTTCCCAGTGCAGCATCCGGCACTCCGGTGTCCGGATCATTTGCAATTCCCAGATACGCCAGTGCAAACAGAAACGTGCAGAGGATAATCGCAAGAATCACAGCATTTCTAATGTACTTACCGATGTTGTTCTTTTTCCATTCCAGTCTGATCAATTTTAACATCTCACATCACCTCCTGTCAGTTTGAGGAAATATTCTTCCAGTGATTCTGACTTTGTTCCAATCGCAGTCATTTCCACATCGTGTAATGCCAGCGCCTTTGACAATTCTTGCACCGATATATTCCCGTCATAAATTCGGATGATTCTATCTTCTACAATCTTAAAGTTGTCAATCCCTATCTTATCCGACAGTACATACGAAGCCTTTCTTGTATCCACAACATTCAATTCAATATAGGCAAGACTTCTTTCCGTAATTTCCTGCATCGCGATTTCCTGAACGAGAACACCGCGGTTGATCACTCCGATCGTATCTGCAATACTCTCGATCTCTGAAAGAATATGACTGGACACAATAATCGTAATGTCGTATTCCGTACAAAGCATCCGCAGTAAATCCCGAATCTGTTTGATTCCTGCCGGATCAAGACCATTAGTCGGTTCATCCAAAATCAAAAGTTCCGGCTTACACAACACCGCTCGTGCAAGTCCTAATCGCTGTTTCATTCCCAGAGAATACTCGCGTACTGATTTTTTCCCTGTATTGTTCAAGCCTAACAGCTCCATGGCATTTTCAATACTTCCTGTATTGTAATATCCCATGTATTCACAATGAAGCGCAAGATTCTCTCTGCCACTTAAATGCTCATAAAAAGTAGGAAATTCAATCATGCACCCCATCCGCTTAAGTACCTCATACGAAGTCGATGTCAGTTTCTCTCCAAACAGCTCGATGCTTCCTTCTGTCGGTTTCCAGAGATTTGTCAACAGCTTCATAACCGTCGTTTTTCCTGCTCCGTTAGGACCCAGAAATCCATAGATTTCTCCTTTTTTCACATGCATGGACACATTCGTCACAAGATTTTTTTCTCCAATGGTTTTTGTAAGTTTGTTTGTCTGTACAACATATGTCATATCGTCTGCCTCCTTTCTGATCACCATTCTAGCAAATGAGAATTTCAAAACTCTTGACGAATTCTTACGAATTTCTTTCTTTCACTTAAAATGCAAAGAATCTGTCTCAGAAGAAACACTTATGCAATTTTACCGTGAATGTAGTTTTTACATTCGGTTCACTCTCCAACACAATCTCTCCACCGAGCTGCTGTGCAAGAGTCTGCGCGATCGTAAGCCCCAGACCATTCCCCTGAATCCTTCTGTTTCTGGAATCCTCCATTGTAAACAATCGCTCAAATACATTCCCTGCAAATTCTTTCTCTACCCCTTTTCCTTTATCAATCACATCAATATAAACATCATTTTTCACCGATCTGAGAACAAGTCCCAAATACCGCCCATCCAAACCGTACCGAATCACATTGGAAATAAGATTATATAAAATGCGATGAAGCGCCTCTTTATTCCCCATAATAAACACTGCTTCCTCCGGAATTTTTACTTCAACCTGAAACTCTTTTTGTTTCAGCAATTCATAAAAGTCCAGGATATTCTCGCGGCAGACTTCACAGATATTTATCCTTGAAATCTCCAGTTCCATATCTCCTGCTTCCAGCTTCGCAAGTGTAAAAAACTGATTGATCAGTTCCATGACTCTCTTTGCCTTCTGTTCTACTTTCAGAAGCATTTCATCCTCCTTGTCACCATTTATCCGCATAATCTCCAGATAGCCTAATATGACTGTCATCGGAGTCTTGATATCATGCGAAATGTTGGACAGCATCTTTTTTGCTGAAATCTGTGAACGACGATAATCCACTTTCATTTTTCTTTGATTTTCCAGCAAACGGTTGATCTGTACCAGTAGTTCCATGAGAGCTTGTTCATCTGTGAACATCATAATATTCTCATCGCTGTCCGTATCTTGTATTTTTTCCAGCTTTTGACTGATTTCTTTTAATTGCTTCTGTATTCCTCTTCGAAAAACAAACTGTTGATAAACTACAATACAAATCAGCACTGCAATACAGATGCACAGGAAAAATAAAATTATCTCATTATTCATGACAGATCTCCCAGCTTATATCCGATTCCCCATACCGTAATGATATATTTCGGAGATCTCGGATGCTCTTCTATTTTGTTCCGCAGCCTGCTGATATGAACATTGACCGCATTTTCATCTCCTAAATAGGCATCATTCCATATCAGAGAATACATCTGTTCTTTGGTATATACTTTTTGGGGATTCTGAACGAGCAACTTCAAAATTTCAAACTCTTTTGCCGTCAGATCTATTTTTGTCCCATTTTTCTCCACTGTATAATTCGTCAGATTTATAGTAAGATCTCCCATCATCAAGACTTCTTGCTCTTCCGGCTTTGAATATTGGGTACTTCTTCTGATATTTGCCTTAATACGAGCCAATACTTCTGTTACTGAAAATGGTTTCGTAATATAATCATCGGCTCCAAGACCCAGCCCCAGCGTCTTATCTGCATCCGTATCTTTCGCAGATACAATAATGATGGGAACTGTACTGTGCGTTCGAATATGCTGCATCACTTCCATACCGCTGATTTTCGGTATCATCAAGTCCAACAATACAAGACTGTAGGATTCCTTCTCAAACTTCTCACAGGCTTCCTCCCCATCAACCGCACAAATCACCTCATAGTTTTCTGCTTCCAGATAGCTTTTGAGCATCTGGCTGATTTCTATATCATCTTCCACCAATAACAACTTCATAACTGCCCTCCCAAACTTCGTTTCATACTTTTGTCTGATGTCGATATTTTACCATAGACACACATTTTTCGAAAGGTAAAAACAGATTGCAAGTTGCTATGACATTTAAACCTTAAAAAGGCGACCATGTTTCCAACCTTTCGTTGTCCGCATAGTCGCCTTATAAATCATTCTCTCTATTCTCTTATCTTCTGATATTGAATGCCTGGATTCCAGGATATACCGCACTCTCACCCAGTTCTTCCTCAATCCGAAGCAGCTGGTTATATTTTGCCACACGTTCGGAGCGGCTTGGTGCTCCTGTTTTAATCTGGCAAGTATTTAATGCCACGGCCAGATCCGCAATGGTGGTATCTTCTGTTTCACCGGAACGATGAGAAGATACTGCGGTGTAACCTGCCTTATGAGCCATCTTGATTGCTTCAAGTGTCTCGGATACAGAACCGATCTGATTTAATTTGATCAGAATGCAGTTTCCGCAGCCTGATTCAATTCCTTTTTGTAATCTTTCTGTGTTCGTAACAAATAAATCGTCACCTACAAGCTGTACCCGGTCGCCAAGTTCTTTTGTCAGCTTCTGCCAGCCTTCCCAGTCTTCTTCATCCAGCGCATCTTCAATCGAAATGATCGGATATTTGTCCACCAGCTGTTTCCAGTGCTCGATCAGTTCCTCGGAGGTAAATCTGGTTCCTGCCTTAGGAAGGATATACTCCCCTTTTGCAGTTCCTTTCCATTCACTGGATGCTGCATCCATGGCAATCATAAAATCTCTGCCCGGTTCGTATCCTGCGCTTTGGATTGCTTCCAATATATACTGGATTGCCTCTTCATCACTCGCAAGATCCGGTGCAAATCCTCCTTCATCGCCGACAGAAGTCGCAAGCCCTTTTGATTTCAGAAGTGCAGCCAGTGCGTGGAATACTTCTGCGCACCAACGGAGCGCTTCTTTGAAGCTTTCTGCTCCAACAGGCATAATCATAAATTCCTGAACATCTACGGTATTTGCCGCATGTGCGCCGCCATTTAAAATATTCATCATCGGAACAGGAAGTCTGTTTCCGGAAACACCGCCAAGGAAACGATATAATGGAAGCTCCAGGGACTGTGCCGCTGCTCTTGCCGCTGCAATCGAAACTGCCAGGATCGCATTTGCGCCAAGTTTTGACTTGTCTTTTGTGCCATCTGCACGGATCATCGCCTGATCCACTGCATAGATATCAGATGCATCCATTCCTGCGATTGTCTCTGCAATGACCGTATTTATATTTTCAACTGCCTTTGTGACACCCTTTCCAAGATATCTTGCTTTATCTCCGTCTCTTAATTCCAATGCTTCAAATTCACCTGTAGATGCTCCGCTCGGCGCTGTTCCTCTTGCCACTGTACCGTCTGCTAAGGTGATTTCTGCTTCTACTGTAGGATTTCCTCTGGAATCTAAGATTTCTCTTCCGACTACTTTTTCAATTTCTAAATAATTCATAGATTCGTCTCTCCTTTTATCACACATTCTCCCTTAAAGATGTCCCGCAGGCGATACCGCCTTTGGGGACATCCTGCTATGCCGCATTCAGCAGTTACGACATGGAAAGGGCTTTACATGATTTATTCTCAGTTAGTTATCGCTAACCTTGAATTCAATATAACACATCCGTATTATGAAATCAACATTTTTATTGAGAATTATTTTCATTTATCATTCTTCTGTAAACAGATATCCGGAAAAATCATATTTATATACCCTGTAAATATAGTATTTCGAGAGATTCATCTGGAACTGTTTTACCAGTGTTCCATCTTCCTTGTATTCTCCGATCAGTCCCTGCATCCCGGAATCTACGAGAATCGTATCCTCACATTCCTGCACACTGCTTACATATCCGGAAAACGGAACTTCAAAAGACTGCACCAGAGTATAGGTTCCTGCATTTTCATCCACTTTATATTTATAATAGTAGGAAGTAGTTCCCGAAGAGAGGTCTGTTGCGATCTGGTCGATCTGACTCCAGTCATAATCCGGTCTGGACTCACTGTATCCTAAATTGTTGTTAAACAGATACAGATAATACTGTCCGTCAGGCAGTGAATCATCTGTCACGTAAGTCACCGTATGCTGCCCGCCGGCACTGGAAAAGCTTCCGTTACTCTCATCTTTCGTAAGCAGAAGATTCTCATATCCTGTTCCTTCCCAGAAACTCTCTTCTCCGATCATATATGCGATTTCGGGTGCAGTATTCAGATTCTGGATTTTCAAAATAGTAGATGTTTCTCTGGAACTCAATAAAATGGAATCTTCTCCCATCCACTGAATGGTATTGATATGTACCCAGTCCAGATCCTCCTGATCCATTCCCAGACTTTCTTTATAATCTCCAAGCAGATCCTCCAAATCTAAAGTACAGGAGACTTCACCTGTGGAAGGATTGAGTTTTAATACACAGTCCTCTACCGTCTGTTTCCCGGTATCTGTTGCCAGAATCAGAAGATTTCCGTCATCATCAAAAACATAATCATGGTGCAGTTGATAGTTTCCCAGATCATAGACTTGCTCCACCATACCCAGTTCATTCACTGCTGCAATTTTTGTCTCGGAAATACTGTAATACATCCGATCATTCTCAAATACCAGCCGATGGCTTCGATATCCGATCAGCGGAACTTCTCCGCTGATCGTTCCATTTTCATCATAATAGTACATAAAATCGACATCATCACTGTCATTTCCAAGGATGACATACAAGCCGGAATCCGGAAGCGAAATCTGGCTGCTTACATCTGTCTGACCTGCTGTCTGCTTCAGCTGTACCTCTTCTTCTCCTGCAAGACTTCCCATTTTGTATTTGCAGGAAGCAGTGGTTATGGTTCCGTCTTCTGCTTCCGGCGTAAAGGTGATCGTATTTTCCATATCCGGAATGAGACCTATGACCTGAAATTCATGTTCTGTGGTATAAGTCTCTTCCTGATTGACTTTTCCTCCAAAATCTGCAATTTCGCTATCGGGCACAGAAACAACATAGGAGACAGAAACCGGTTCTTCTGTTGCAAAATAGACATAAAGAGACAGCGTATTTGTTCCAAACGGATTTTGTTCCACCAGCATTTTCTCTGTTGTATACGTTCCTGATTCCTTTGCTGTTTCCAGCCGTTTTTTTACTGCCTCCTGATACTCTGTCGTATAAATTTCTTTAATCTGTTCTTTCTTTCTGGATGTTTCCTCTGCTGCTTTTGCTTCCGCCTGTCTTGCCTGATACTTTGTAAATCCCAGGACTCCAATCACTGCAGCCGCAGCAAGAAAAATCCCAAGCACTGCTCTTTTGATCCATTTCATACGTTCTATCCTCTCTTTTATATACAGACATTCTCTTTAAGCTACAGACGATACACTTCATCTGCCGCGGCGGCTACCTCTTTTGAATGTGTCACAAGAATTACACACCGTCCATCCTCATGTGCCAGATTCAGGAAGATTTTCATAATTTCATTCTGTGTATCCGGATCCAGGTTTCCGGTCGGCTCGTCTGCCACCAGAATTTGCGGACTGTACGACAGTGCCCTTGCGATCGCAACTCTCTGCTGCTGCCCGCCGGAAAGCTTTAAGATCCGGAGATCTGCCTCCTTTGGTCCAAGCGCTACTTTTTTCAGGACTTCATCCGCATGTGCTTTTTTGTCTTCACAAGGATACCCCGCAATATCCATGGAAAGAATCACATTTTCTCTGGCAGTCAGCTTCGGCAGCAGATTAAAACTCTGAAAGATCACGCCGATATCATGGCTGCGATAATCATACCGGTTTAAAGAAGAGATATCCTTTCCGTTTAGCAGGATACTCCCGGAAGTCGGAGTCGCAAGCCCGCAGATCAGGGAGAGAAGTGTGGTCTTCCCTGCCCCCGATCTCCCGGTAATCGCATAGAGCTTTCCTTTTTCAAAGGAATAACTGATATCAGACAATACTTGATTTCCTTTTTTTTCATAAGAATATGATACTTGGTTTAATTCTAAGATACTCATTTTTCTTCCTCCTAATCTCGGTTGCTCAGTATTTTCAATGGATCATAACGCATGATAAAGATCAGTGCCGTGCAGCCGGAAATCAGTGTCAGTAAAATTCCGATTCCCATCATTTCCAGAATCACCTGCATATCCGTTGCCGAAGAAATGCTGCTGACATAATTGGCTGCCTGTGCAAATCCAGGACCTCCTGCATTTGAAACCTCCGGTGCCTCTGCTTTTTCTTTCGATCCGCCAGGCTGTTCAGGCGCTTCTGTGCTACCCTGCGCACCTGTTTCTCTTCCAAACCACTGCTCTTGTCCAAAAGAAGAGGAACTCTCAATCTGCTGTGCCAGAAGGTGATTGGTCACCGGTACAGAAGAAACCGCTCCGATTCCGGCTCCGATGATCAATGCACAGAATGTAATACAAAGAGATTCTGTCAGAAACTGTACTGCGATCTTCCATTTCTTCATTCCAATCGCCGCCAGAACTCCAATCTCATATTTTCGTTCCCGAATTGCAAAAATATGCAGAACGATCAGGATCACTGCCCCGATTGCCAGGATGACCATCAGGAAATATCCTGCATATTCACTCAAATGCTGAAGTGGCTCCAGGCTCTCTTCGTAAGAAGTAAGGTCACTGGAAGAAACCGTGTAGTCGTCAGAAAGTCCCATCTCTTTGACTTCATCCTGGAATTTTTCATAATCTGACACAGAATCAAATGCATAGGTTCCGTTCAGCATCGAACGAAGGCTGTCGTTGTCGTCTCCCCTGTTGTACTGTCCGTTGTTGTCGTTGCATTTTCTTCTGACTGTGTCAGGATTGTTTCTAATATCTGATAGCTGACATAAATCTGATTGGAGCTGTCTGCTCCTGCCATAAATCCACCCATCATGCTGGAAGCCGAATCGCTTGTAGATTCTGTCTCATAGATTCCCGCAATCGTGAGTGTATACGTTTCATCCTCCTGATTCGGATTGGAAAGCGTAATCGTATCTCCAACTGCCAGATCATTGTAAGATGCCAGCTCCGAACTGATCACACAGGTATTGTCTGCCGTTCCCTCTGCAAACATCTCCCCTTCGGTGATGGAGCTGCTGCCGTCAACAAAATCTTTCATTGCAGAATCTGAGCTGTAGCCTGTGATCGTAAAATCTCCCTGGGTTCCCATTCGGCCGCCGCCCTTGTCACCCTGCTGCATTCCCATCTGTCCGCCCTGTCCCGGCATTCCTTCCTGGTTCTGCCCGTCAGATGAAGTTGCCTGAGTTGTATCTGAATCAGAAGTTCCGGTTGTATCCACCGGTTCCATCGACTCCCCGTTCAAAGATGCGGAAGCAGTGTAGTAAAAATCAGAAACACTTTCTGCCTCTGCATATTTCTGAAGCTCTTCAAGCGTCAGATCCTGTGCACCTTCCAGTGCTTCTTTTTTGTCTTCTTTGCTGTCTTTTCCCTGCATCATCGCTTCCCGGTCAATTCCGATCTGGGCTGTGATCTTCAGATTTTTCATGGCATCCTCTGCCGCCTGATCTGATGCAGACTGAATGGAAAGAGAAATACAGGCAGACAGCGAGATTACAAGGACAATGATCCCGATCAGAATGCTCCGCCCCTTCGCTCTCGTAATTCCCTTTCGTGCGTTTTTTATGATATACATCGTTTTTCTCCTTTCTTTTTGTCCCTTTGACATTTGTCAGTATAAAGACTCTACCTTAACTGAACTTTAAAGGACCTTAAAAAAGTGTGAAAACTATGTGAAAAGGCAGATATCCCATGAGTATCCTCACAGAATATCTGCCTTTCCTGCCCTGTTTCATTTACTGTGGAAATGTCACTGTCACCGTCAGGCTCTTTCCGTCCTGAGAGGATGCTGCTATTTTCCCCCGATGTGCAAGTACAATTGCTTTTGCAATGGACAATCCGATTCCATGTCCGCCTGTTTTGGAATTTCTGGACTGATCCATTCTGTAAAATCGGTCAAACAAAAACGGGAGCTTTTCCGAATCCAGATCCTCCGCCGGATTGGTCACACAGATTACAATGTTTTTCCCCTTTTTTTCCATCTGAAAAAATATCCTTCCATTTTCCGGAGAATATTTCAGTGCATTGTCCAGAAGAATCGAAAACAGCCGCTGAATACTTCCGGTATCTCCGCAAAATGAAAGCATCGGTTCAATCCGGCACTCCAACGTCTTATTCTGAATTTTTGCCGGTCCCTGAAAGGACTGTGTCATCTCCTGAGTCACCTCTGAAATCGGAAAATCAGATTTGTGGATTGCCGGGCTGTCTTCTTCCATTTTTGAAAGATAAATCAGATCATTGGTCAGATTTTTCAGACGAAGGGTCTGCTTCTGAATATCCTCACTCCACTCATTCTCTCCATATTCCATTTCCAGAATCGATAAATCCGCATCAATGATCGTCAGAGGTGTCTTGATCTCATGTCCTGCGTCTGTGATGAACCGTTTTTGTTTTTCATAGCTTTCGGCAAAAGGCCGCACTACTTTTCTGGAAAACAGGACGGTCAGAAGAAATACTGCCGTAAGTCCCAGACAGGATACCCAGATACTGGTCACAAGAAAGCTTCCAAATGTGGCCAGACTCCGGCTGCAGTCCAGAAAAATAATCATCGTTTTTCCATCTTCAATCTCTGTCTTTTTATAGCGGTAATAAGAGAGAAACCCTTTCTCTTTCGACGAATCTGCTGCCTTTTTTGCATATGTCTGTGCCTTTTTACTGTTCACCGCAGCAATTCTTCCGGTATCCGTATGAAGCACTGTCCCGTCTTCTTTCAGTGTGACAGAAAAATACCTGGACTCATACGGAAGCTCGGGGGACATCTCCCGGTTTTCCTCATGAGGCTTTGGCATCTGCTGTTTCTGCTTCGGAAGATTCTCCTCTTTGTGGATATCAGAATCCGGAAACCGCCCTTCGTTTTCTGCCAGGATTCCAAGTGTATGATCTGCATCCTGGGTAACCTTCTGATAATTCAACAGATTCACAGTTCCCAACAGAACAAGCAGAACAACAAAAACAGACAGCATTGCTGCCGCAATAAATTTAAAGCGAAGCCTTTTCATCATGTGCTGCCACCTCCAGAGAATATCCCGCATTTCTGGTCGCCTTGATCTGAACATCCGCATGCAGGGACGCAAGTTTTTTTCGTAAATAGGAAATATAGACCCACACTACATTCAGTTCTGCCTCCCCTTCATATCCCCAGACCTTCTCAAGAATCCGTTCTGTCGGAATCAGATGGGTAGGATTACTCATCAAAAGCTCTAAAATCTGGAACTCCTTGTTGGAGAGCTGAAAACTTCCGGATAAGGTAGAAAGCTCGTTCGTGGCACGGTTCAGGGTGAGATTTCCCAGCACAATGCTGGAATCCGGCGAGTCCGTACTGCCTCTTGTCATCGCACGGATGCGGGCAAGCAGCTCTTTGGGCGCGAACGGTTTTGTCAGATAATCGTTGGCACCGCCGTCCAGTCCCTCCACCTGTCATCTACTTCCGATCTGGCAGTCAGGATCAGGACAGGAATCCGGTTTCCCGATGCCCGAAGTTCCTTTAGAACAGTAAATCCATCTTTCTTTGGCATCATCACATCCAGGATCAGACCGTCATAGACTCCGGATTCTAAATACTCCAATGCAGCCTCTCCGTCATGGACCATTTCAGCGGAATATCCGTTTTTCTCTAAAATCGTACAAAGGGCTTTCGCCAGGGATAATTCATCTTCTGCAATCAGTAATCTCATAAGACCTCCTGTATTTTCTGCTTTTTTCAACTCCCATTCTACAATATTCCCTCAGAAAATGGTAGAACATTTTAACAGGGCGGCATCCTCTTTTCGACGATGCCGCCCTGTACGGTTCAAACAACAGTTCTCCCCCGCTGTTTATAAAATTCGATACACATATGCTCCATATGGCTGTAACGTAATCTGACCGGTAAACACTTCCGGTGCTTTTTCATCATTGGAGATCAAAAGAGCGCTCTTTTGTGCGTTGCTCTTTACATCCACCTGATACTCGATCACTTCCTCCGTGAAGTTTGCAATCACAACAAGTGTTTCTTTTTCTCCTTTTCGAAGATAGGTATACACCTTCTCGTTGTCTGCATCCAAAAGCTCATAAATCCCATCCGTAATGACAGGAACCTCATGGCGCAGCCGGATCAGCTTCTGGTAATAGTAAAATACAGAATCCGGTGCATCCAGACACTCTTTCACATTAATCTCTTTATAGTTTCCACTGACATTGATCCATGGCGTTCCCGTTGTAAATCCGGCATTTTCAGAGGCATCCCACTGCATTGGCGTTCTTGCATTGTCTCTGGATTTGAGCCGCAAAAGCTCCAGTGTATCCTCTGCTGTAAATCCTTTTCTCTCTGTAAAATCCCGGAAAATATCCAGCGCTTCAATATCCCGGTAATCCTCGATCCCGTCAAAGGACGGATTGGTCATTCCCAGTTCCTCTCCCTCAAAAATGTAAGGCGTACCCTGCATCATGTGAAGCACAGTTGCCAGCATTTTGGCAGATGCAGCACGGTATTTCGGATTTTCATTTCCAAATCTCGTCACGGCTCTTGCCTGATCGTGATTGCTCCAGTACAGACTGTTCCAGCCGTCACACTCCTGCATTTTTTCCTGCCACTGTGTCATCACTTGTTTGAGATCTGTCAGTTTCACCCTTGTTTTTGCATACTTTCCATTTTCATCATAGTCCAGATGCATATGATCAAAATGAAAAACCATATTCAGTTCTCTCCGGTCGGCTGCTGTATACGGCACTGCCTCATCCGCGCTGGTATGCGGTGCTTCGCCGACTGTCATAATGTCATATTTACTCAGTACTTCCCGGTTCATCTCCTGCAGAAATTCGTGCACTCTCGGACCGCTTGCACATCCCGCATAATAGCTTCCGTAGGCCTTATTCTGAATCACAGGACCATCCGGATAAGCCGGATCTTTGGAAATCAGTGTGATCACATCCATACGGAATCCGTCAATTCCTTTGTCCAGCCAGAAGCGTAAAATATCGTACACTTCTTCTCTTACCTTTTTATTTTCCCAGTTTAAATCTGGCTGCTCCCTGGCAAACAGATGCAGATAATACTGTCCGACTTCTTCTACATATTCCCATGCAGAACCGCCGAAGCTGGATCCCCAGTTATTTGGGACTTCATCTTTCCAGATATAGTAGTCGTGATACGGATTTTCTCTGCTTTTTTTTGCCTCCTGAAACCATGTATGCTGATCTGACGTATGATTGACCACCAGATCCAGAATGATCTTGATTCCTCTCCGATGTGCTTCTTCCAGCAGACGGTCAAAATCCTCCATGGTTCCCAGAGATGGTTCAATCTCTCTGTAATCTGAAATATCATATCCATTATCTACCTGTGGTGACTGATAGATCGGATTCAGCCAGATCACATCCACTCCCAGCTTTTCAAGATATGGCAGTTTTTCTGTCAGACCATTCAAATCTCCCAGTCCGTCTCCGTCTGAATCATAAAAACTCTTCGGATATACCTGATATACGACACTTTTTTTCCACCATGCTGTTTCTTTACTCATCTTCCTCATCCCCGTCATCTGCAATCTCATTTATGTATCGGAGCTCCTGCCTGGACTCCTCCACGATCTCCCGCATCCGCTCTGTAGTGATGTACTCCCCCTTAGGTTCCATCGCAATCTGAAATGCAAGCGGAAGATTCATGCCGCTCACAATATGTGTATGCGGACGGCTGCGGTATTTGAAAAACTGCTGATTCACGCTGCCGGATGTAAGATCTGTCAGCACGATCACTTCCTCTTCTTCTGCAAATCCGTTCATCAGTTCCTCTACTGCATCTTCCACCGGACGATTGTCAACGTATGCAGAAAGTGCAATTGTTTCCTGAATCCCTCCGGAAATAAATTCCAGTGTGTCCTTTAATCCATCTGCCATTCTGTGATGAGATGCTGTCACTAAAATTCTCTTCATAATACTCTACCAGACCTTTCTTGTATCCCTGCCGTCTATACAGTTAAAATTCCAAAGAAGGAGCATACCAGTGCGATCACAATGATCAAAAGGATCAGCTTCGTCGGCGTCCATTTCTTGTTTCCAAGCAGCTTGTATACCACCAGTGTCAGAAGTACCGGAAGCAGCGCCGGCATAATTTTATCCAGAATATCTGTCTGCAGATTCAGCTGCACCTCGCCGACCTTAAACTGCAGGGCAGTCGTCATTTTTACAGAGGTTGCGATCAGAGCTCCTACGACACTCAATCCCATGATCGAAGCGGCTTCCGTAAACACAGACAGTTTTTTTCCAAGATTGGTGATCAGCTTTGTTCCGGATGTATAACCTACTTCAAACATTTTGGATTTTACAAACCAGAATGCAATGTTGCAAAGCAGCCAGACAATCGCACCGAGTGGATTTCCCTGCTGAGCCATATATCCGGAAATGGATCCCATGATCGTCGGCCAGAGTACCCACACCAGAGTATCACCGACACCGGCAAATGGTCCCATCAGACTGGTCTTTAAAGACTGTACGGTTTCTTTCGCCTGGATTCCGTCCTTTTCCTCAATGGCAAGTGTTGCTCCAAGAATCACACTTGACATAACTGTTGTGGAATTATAATAATTAAAATGATTGTTCAGCGCAGCCTTGTATTCTTCATCATTTTTATAGATCTTGCGCAGTACCGGAGCCATTGCCCATGCGATCGCCGGTCCCATCTGCGATTCATAGTTGAAGATATTACAAGCCATAAAGTTATATCTCGCGGCAGTTCTTCGCAAATCCCGCTTTGTCACTTTATATTTTTCCTGATTGTCTTGTGTATGTTCTGTGTTGACTTTCTGATTCATCTCTTTACTCATCAAAATCATCCCCCATTTCATCCTCAGCTGTTACTGCGGCGCTCACTGCTGCCGGTGCTTCTGCTTTATTGATCTCTGTTGTGAAATACCAGAATGCCGCCGCAAATCCTGCAATTGCAATTCCAAGTACCGGTACCTGCAGATAGGCGGAAAGTACAAATCCGCACAAAAGGAACGGAAGAAATTTCTTGACCGGCATATACCGCATCAACATTCCGATACCGACTACCGGAAGCATTCCTGCTGCAATGGAAAGACCGTCTGTCACCCACTTTGGAATAAATTCAAGAATAAAATTCACAACGTCTGCACCGAAACATACGACAATGATCGTAGGGATCATCGTCTGCAGGGAACAGATGATCGGACCAAGCCACGCCTCCCGGTTCATTTTGCCCCAGTTTCCTTCATTGTTGTCTGCCTGCATCTTATGAGCGACAAAGTTATTGACAATACGTACGACTACCTCCAGCTGAATCGCCAGAAGGCCTACCGGAAGTCCGACAGCCAAAGCTGCATCTGTACCGGTTCCCGTCCGGACTGCGATAAAGGTTCCGATGATCGTTGCCAGTCCGTAATTCGGAGCAGATGCTCCGCCAAGTGCCGCAACACCAAGAGACATCAACTGGAACGTACCACCGATCACAAGTCCTGTGTTCATATCTCCCATGATCAAACCGGAGATCATTCCCACGATTACGGAGAACCAGGACAGAACGACCGGACCGTTCTGGTCGATGGTCATATATCCGGCTAAGATTGTGATCAAAATATTCTGTATTACTGTCATATCCTTTCACCTCATTCTCATTCTTTTGTTTTCTTACTTGTACTCTTCTTCTGCATCTGTCGGGATGTACTGGATCACAACCGGAACCCCCATCTGTTTGATCGTTTCAAGATCCGCCTTTTCTTTTTCATTCAGAGCAACAAATTTCGTCACCGGCACTCTTCCTTCTTCATTGAAAATAATGCCAAGATCCACTTTCGGGATTTCCACTCCGCCTTCCATCAGACGAATCAGAGTCTCCGGTTCTTTTACCAGTACAAATACTCTCTGTCCGTCATATTTACCGGCCTTGAAATTTGTGATCGCAGTCTCTGTACTGATCACAGATACCCCTGTCCCCGCAGGTTTTGCCATTCTCATACTTGCTTTGATATCCTCATTGTTGCAAAGCACATCGTCCACTACCATAAATCTCTTCACCTGCAGTGCCGGCGCCCACTGGTTTACCACCAGTCCGTGAATCAGTCTCTGATCAACTCTTGCTAATACTACCATTTCCATTTCCTCCTTGACTCTTTTGGTATCGATACCAATTTGTTTCTTTTAAAAACCAGTACCCTGTACTGGTGTCTGACATTGTTTCATTTTACGCTGACTGGCGGATGACCAGCTCCAGTTCCAGCTCTTTTCTCCTCGGCGTCTGCTCTCCTTCTGAAAGCTGCCGCATGATCTCTTTTGCAGCCCATTCTCCTTCTGTCTGGATCGGCTGCCGAATCGTCGTCAGCGGAATCTGCACGATGGATGCCAACGGCTGATCGTCTACCCCCATAATAGCAAGCTCTTCCGGGATCCGGATTCCTGCTTTTAGTGCTTCTATCATCATTCCTGCTGCAACTTCATCACTTCCCGCAATCACTGCGGATGGTCTCTCTTTCATCTCCAGGATCCGGCGCATGATCCGATGTCCGTCCTCCATCGTTTTTGCCTCGGAAAACAGCCAGCCCGGATTGGCCGCAACGCCTTTCTCACTTAACGCCTCTACATATCCAAGATACCGGTCGCTGTCGATGTTGATTCCACGGGGCTGAATGACCACTGCATGGCTTCCTGTGCAGTAAGCGATCTTTCGATGCCCTTTCTCAAGCAGATATCCGGATGCCCGGTAAAAGCCTTCATATTGTCTGCTGTATACCATGGAAACTTCTTTATCGTCATTATATTCATTGCATGCAACCAGCTTTCCATACTGACCGTATGCTTTGAGTTTCTCCCAGTCATTTTCAATAGCACACAGGATAATCCCGTCTGCATGATGCATTCTCACTAATTCCATGGCCTCTTCTTCTCTGCTCTTCTCCCCGTAGGTCTGAGTGATCAGCGTCCGGTAATGATATCTTCTGCAGGTCCGCTCAATGGAATCTACCAGATATGCAAAAAAGCTGTTCGTGATCGTAGGAACGGAGACTGCGATGTTTCCGGAACCGGATCCCCTCATCTGGCGCGCTGCCTGCAGCGGGCTGTATCCCAGTGCATCCATGGCTTCCTGTACCCTTCTTTTTTTCTCTTCGGATACATGGGGTTTATTATTGATGACTCTTGAAACTGTCGATACCGATAACCCCGACAATCTCGCAACATCTGATATCGTTGCCAATTTATCATCTCCTCGCTTTTTATTTCGTATTTCGTTTACAAATACAGAATATACCTCTTCTTTTCATTTGTCAAAGCAAAAATTGATAACGATATCAATTTTGGAGAATGCTACAATTTCAGAGGGATTATTTTGGTAGATTTTCACAGTTGATTTCTGCTCTGTCCAAACTTCGATCACTGCAAAATACTCACTCCTCAATTCCAAATTCTTCTGCATACTGCAATACCCCTTTTATATCAGGGGCCGCTTCATTCAATCTGTATGCCATAAAGTTTGCACTTGGCACATCAAAAGGCGGCTTTATCCCAAAGTTCTCAGCCGGTAAATACCCTGCTTCTGATATTTTGGCAAAACAGCCAATGGAGCCAGAGCCAGAACGATATGCTCTCCAAGCCTTGCTTTTGTAAACATAATATATCCTGCAATCTTCCCATCCACTTCAGCAACCAGAGCCAGCTCCGGAATATAGGATGTTCCATTTCTCAATGCATTCACTAACTCATGCTCATTCCCATCCGAATGCTCTGACCCGTCAAATGCCTGCTTTACCGTTGAAGCAATTGATTCATAATCTTTTGGTTCTTCTCTTCGTATCCTCAAGTTATATCCTCCCGCTTTCCTGTAATTCATTGCTATCATATAATGAAGTTGGTGTTAGAATATAAATAGTACAAAATAAACATGACCATTTTCAATAAATAGTATATGATAGTCATAGATCAAGGAGGAGAATGGTTATGGCAAAAGGTACAAAATATGGTCTGATTCACATATGTACTCAATCCAGCTGTTAAAATTCCCTGTATAATCGCCGTGAATACCGCCATTGCGATCTCCTGCCCGGTACTAATCGGACAAGAAGCAAACACCCATACTGCACACAGGGCAATGCCAAGCCCGCCCAAAATAAGCGGGATGTACTTATCCTTTACTGTCTGAGACTGTTCAGTCCAGTTCCAATAAAATACAGTACCACTGCTACACAA
>ENA-OPYY01000239-OPYY01000239.1-human-gut-metagenome-genome-assembly--contig:-NODE-239-length-22101-cov-2.705516_pt1 | contig 22101 bp, 21 predicted proteins | sample MGYA00242472_ERZ504481 | MGnify/ENA primary metagenome ERZ504481 (study PRJEB26092, sample SAMD00036265) | human gut metagenome | host: Homo sapiens | study: EMG produced TPA metagenomics assembly of...
CTATGTAGATGAGGAAGGAAACAACATCCTTACATCTGGAATCAAACTTGATGAGAACGCAACATACTTCAACACAAGCATCCTTACAGATGTACCATACGGTTGGGAAATTGCAAATGTAGGAGATGTTCCGGTAGACTTTGAGACAAACTCAGCAACAGTAGTAGTAAGAGAGAAAGTATACCAGAGAGACGTTGTAATCAACTATGTAGATGAGGAAGGAAACAACATCCTTACATCTGGAATCAAACTTGATGAGAACGCAACATACTTCAACACAAGCATCCTTACAGATGTACCATACGGTTGGGAAATTGCAAATGTAGGAGATATCCCGGTAGACTTTGAAACAAATTCTGCAAACGTAGTAGTAAGACAGAAAAAATATACAAAAGATGTTACAGTTAAATATGTGACAGAAGAAGGTGAAGAAGTAGGTACAGGTACACTTGTTGTAGATGAAAAAGATACATACATCAACACAAGTATTCTTACAGATGTACCGGAAGGTTATGTAATTGCAATCATTGGAGATCTTCCAATTGAGGATAACACAGTGGTAGTTACAGTCCGTGCAGAGAAAGAAGATCCGGAAGAGCCGACTCCGACCCCAGATCCGGAAGAGCCGACTCCTACTCCAGACCCAGAAGAGCCGACTCCTACTCCTAATCCGGAAGCCCCAGATCAGCCAATTGATCCGGAAAATCCGACTCCTACTCCAGATCAGAATAAACCAACTGTAGCTCCGGAGAAACCAAACAACAACAATAACCAGAACAACGATCAGAATAAAGCTGATACAAATAAGTCTGAGGTTAAAACAAACAATCCTAAGACTGGCGATGCAACAAATACTGTACCGTTAGTAGCAGGCTTACTTGGAAGTGGTTCTATGATTGGTCTTATCCAGATGCTTAGAAGAAAGAAAAAATAAATAATTTCCATCTCAAAAAATCGGGGCTCATTAAAAGAGCTCCGATTTTTTTCATGTGTTCTTTTAAGGTTTTTTCATATCCCATATCACTTAACTCGTAAAAATGTTCATTCTGTATTTCAGAAGGAAGGTACTGCTGTCTGACATAGTGATCCGGGTAATTGTGGGCATACTGATAACCGATTCCTTTGCCAAGCTTTTCGTGGCCGCCGTAGTGGGCGTCCTGAAGATGAACCGGCACAGTAGTCCGTGTTTTTTTTACAGAGTCCATGGCAGCAGCGATTGCGTTTACTGCAGAGTTGCTTTTTGGGGCGCAGGCCATATAGGCAACAGCCTGGGAGAGAATAATCTGAGATTCCGGCATACCTACCCGCTCAACAGCCTGTGCGGCAGCGGTAGCTACACAGATTGCCTGAGGATCAGCGTTTCCAATATCCTCGGATGCCAGTATCATGATTCTTCGGGCAATAAATTTGACGTCCTCCCCTGCATAGAGCATTTTAGCCAGATAGTATACAGCTGCATCCGGGTCGGAGCCGCGCATACTTTTTATAAAGGCAGAAATAATATCATAGTGATTGTCGCCTTTTTTGTCATACTGAATCACTCGTTTCTGGATGCACTCTGAAGCAACGTCAAGAGTCAGATGGATGAGGCCGTCCTGGCTTTTTGGTGTGGTAAGGATTCCAAGCTCTACTGCATTCAGCGCGCTTCTTGCATCGCCGCCTGCCATATCTGCCAGAAATTCCACAGCATCCTGATCAATGACAGCACCGTAATTTCCCATGCCCCTGTCACAGTCGTTCACAGCCCGGAGGATCAAAGTCTGAATATCCTCATTGCTCAGAGCCTCAGTTCAAAGATAATGGATCGGGACAAAAGAGCGCTGTTGACTTCAAAATAAGGGTTTTCTGTAGTTGCGCCGATCAGGATGATTGTTCCGTCCTCTACAAAAGGAAGAAGATAATCCTGCTGTCCTTTGTTAAAGCGATGGATCTCATCAATAAAAAGAATCGTCTTTTTGCCGTACATGCCCAGATTATCCTGGGCTTCTTTTACAACGGCTTCCATATCTTTTTTTCCTGCTACAGTTGCATTGATCTGAGTAAAATTAGCGCTGGTAGTATTGGCTATTACTTTTGCCAGTGTTGTTTTGCCTGTTCCGGGAGGTCCGTAAAAGATAACAGAGGTCAGTTTATCAGCCTTGATAGCGCGGTACAGCAGCTTGTCTTTTCCTACAATATGTTCCTGGCCTACAACCTCTTCCAGAGAAGTGGGGCGGAGGCGGGAAGCAAGAGGAGATTCTCTGTCCAGAGTTTTTGATTTTGCATATTCAAATAAATCCATAATAATCACTCCATTTTGAAAGTATAAATCTGGTTTTGTGTTATTACTGTTATCCCTGGGAATGTCAGAAATATTTTTAAAATTTACGGTTTACAAAGGGTTTCAGGGCTTCTGCAGAGCGGTTTAAAACCAGTTCTTCCGGGAAATCAAGCTCTTCAAGAAGGCTGCGCGCGCTTTCAAACTCATTGATGGCGCTGTCAAAATGAGCGTCGCTGCTCATAACAACAGGTACCTGATATTTCATGCACAATTTCAGCATTTCCGTATCATTTTCTTTTGCGCCCTGGCGAAAGCAGGATGGCTCCAGAGAATGGTTATTCAGCTCCAGAACCTTGCCGTATTCTCTGGCTCCCTGAACAAGTGCAGGATAATCAATTTCATAGCGTCCGTCATCCGGGTGGCCGATAATGTTTACATAGGGATTTTTCATAACATTCAGGTATGCTTCTGTGTTTTCAGCGCGTGAACCCGGTTTCATGCAGGGAAGATGAAGGCTGGCGATCACCACGTCCATATTTCTGAGTTCTTTTTCCCCCAGATCTACCTGTCCGTCTGAATCAAGAATATTAAGCTCAGTACCCAAAAGCAGCCGGATGCCGTGCAGCTCTCTGGAGACAACCTCAGGTTATGAAAGTAAAAGTTATGGCAGGTACCGGGCATGGCAGGCGCATGCTCTGTAATTCCGAGAATTTCAAGGCCTTTTCCGGCAGCAGCGGCAGCCATTTCGTGAATGGTGCAGTAGGCATGTCCGCTGGCAACTGTATGTGTATGAAGATCAAGAACAGATGTGTATTTCATAAAAACCTCCGTTTTCAGTTTTATTTCCTTGTATCCCCTTTATTATACTCCATTTTGTGCCATTTGAGGATACCTGTATTTTCTTTGTATGTTATCTGTTTTTCCGGCAAAAAGCACTTGCCTATCACGTGCTAAAGTGTTAAAATGTGTTATGCAGTAATAGGACAGTGATTTAAAGGAGCAGAGAATATGGGTAAAAAAATCAGAACAGAAGAGGTAGATCACCTATTTGAAGCGATTCTTTGTTTAAAAGATAAAGAAGAATGTTATACGTTTTTTGAGGATGTATGTACGATCAATGAACTTCTTTCTTTGTCACAGCGTTTTGAGGTAGCAAAAATGCTGACGGATAAACGGACATATCTGGATATCTCAGAAAAAACAGGTGCATCCACTGCCACTATCAGCCGTGTAAACCGTTCTCTGAATTACGGAAATGACGGCTACGAAATGGTTTTTTCCAGAATGAGAGAAAAGGAAGCTCAGAAAGAAAATTCCGAAAAAACAGAATAATACACAGATTAAAAAGAGCAGAGAATACGGGCTTTACCGCATCTCTGCTTTTTTCTTATGAAGGAGTGTCCGGAGATTTGGACTCAGAGGTCATATACTGGTATATGTCCGCAGAAATCTTTTTTGTATTTTCTTTGGCTTCTGAGGAATTTTTTATATTATTGGACAAAACACAGAACACATAGGGGCTGGCGCTGTCCAGTACAACTGCCATATTGTTTTCAACAGAATCTGACTGAGTGCCTTCTGTACCGGCAGTTTCTGTTTCAGCCGGCAAACCTGAGAGAATCTTATCCTTTTCTGCCTGCTGCTTCAGAAGGGACAGCATTTCTGAGGAGCATTGCTGTTTACAAGGGTCTGATTATAGATTTCAGAAAGAAGGCGGCAGCAGTCTGAGGCGCTGGTGCTATTGGTTTTTTCTGAGCTGTCTGCGGTAAGTGGCGCTTCCAGTCTGGTGGATGTAAATCCATGATCCTGGCAGAACTGGTTTACAGCAGCAGCGCCTGATTTAAAATCTCCGCTGCCCAGAAGGGTAACAAGTTCATTGGCAGCGTTGCTGTCATTGGATGCGATCATCTTTTGGAGAAGGGGCTTCAGGGTTTTCTGATAATCGACGGATGCCTCTGAGGCCGGATCAGGATAAACCAGTTTTTCATATACGGCGCCCATGATATAGGACCGGATCAGATCGGCAGCCTGCATGGTCTCTTCTGCATGGATGGTGCTGTAATCGTCAGTAGCAGGGTCCATAACAGCAATCGCCCAGTTTTCACCTGATTTTTCCAAAGGAGAAGTATACTGAGTCTGAAGGCTTTCCGTAAGCTGACTGAGATGCTGGCCTCTGGCTGCTGTCTGCGGTTCTACAATACTGAAATATTCGTCAATCCCATCTGCAATCCCGGCAACCATTGCCGGATGGTTGGCAGTATTGGTAATATAAAGATCATCATTCTGATTACTCATAAATCCCATTTCAAGAATTGCAACAGGGACAGTGCTCCAGTTGGTTCCTGTCATATTGTCAGACGATATAATACCCTGATTTCCAAGCCCTGTGGCAGCGCAGTAGTGGTTGATGATACAGGAAGCAAGAGTGTTGCTTTTTTCTATGATATCTGAGGAAAGATACTGGTTGGCAGAAGTGGGAGCCATGGTCAGGGCTCCGGAAGCAGAGCTGTCTCCTGCGCCGTTTGCGTGAATTCGCACTGTAATATCAGCATTTTGCTGAGAAGCCAGCTCCGCTCGTTCTTTATTGCTGATAGCGGTTTCATTATCGGTTCTTGTCATAACAACTCGATAGCCCCTGTCAGTAAGCTCCTGCTGTAAAAGAAGGGAAACCTGCAGGTTGACCTCATATTCCGGAACGCCGGAGAAGTTTCCCTGTGTGCCGGAGGTTGCTTTTGCCTTGGTTTCACTGGAACCGGGAGCCATAGGCTCCGGGGCGCTCATATCAACAGAAGGCCCCTGATGTCCGGGGTCGATCACCACAGTGAAATCACCGCTTCCTGAGGCCGGAGACGCAGCGGTATTGGCGGCGTCCCAGTCGATGCCGGAGGGGGTTCCCTCAGCGGGGGAATCAGAGAAGGATTCGGAGCCGTCCTCTGTCTGGGAAGAGGGGGGCCCTATCATGGCCTGGCCTTCCTCGCTTTCGTAGGAAGCGCCAAGGGCAGTAACCGGGAAGGTCAGTATAAGAAATCCGGCGGAAAGAAATTTCAGTATTTTTTTCATATGAATCCTCCTGAAAATAATGATTTATGTGATATAAAAATTGAAAAGCATTTGCTGAACATGGATTTTACAGAATCCTGTTTCCTATATGATAAGCTATAATAAACAATTTGAAAAGAAAAAAATACTTGCAAGACTTTTAGATTAAAATTATAATAACAATACATGAAAAAACTGCAAAAAACACGGAATAAAATATGCAAATTGCACACAGGAAAAGGTGGATTGCAGGGGAAGGAATGAAAAAGTTACATGAATGCAAAAAAGGCAGGATTACTGGCTCTGGCGTTCCTGGTAATCTCGGCTCAGTCTTCCTGCGGAACAGACAAGGCGCAGCAGACAGAAGAGGAAGTACAGGAGGTGGCAGAGGCGCCTGCAGAGGAACAGGAAGAGACACAGCCGGAAATTACTCCGGGAGAAATGCAGGGGCCTCAGCTCGAGGCAGAGGAACCGGAAAATTCAGAACCACAGGGAGATCCGGATCATCATCCGGAGCCGCCGCCTGAGGAGGAGATACAGAATGGCACAGGGGACGGAGCGCTTTCACCTCCGTCAGATGCTTCATCAGGAAGTGTGTTCGGGGGAACTCAATCCTCAGGAGCAGTAACAGATGAAGCGCTTTCCGGACTGCTTTCCAGTCTGGCGTTTCCCACAAATAACGGAAGCTGGTCCGCATATGTATGTAATATTTCAGCAAACACAGAGGGAAGTGTCAATGAACACAGAATGCAGGCTGCCAGTCTCATCAAGCTTTATATTATGGGAGCTGCTTATGAGAATTATGATAATCTGGCAGCGCAGTACGGTCAGGGAAACGTGGACAGCAATCTCCGTTCCATGATTACTGTCAGCGACAATGATGCGGCAAATACTCTTACCGGATATCTGGGAGGCGGAGACGCTGCTGTGGGAATGAATGTTGTCAATGAATACTGCAGTGTAAACGGATACAGCAATACGCACATGGGAAGGCTTTTGCTGCACAGCAATGAACTGGATGATAATTATACGTCTCCTGCAGACTGCGGACATTTTCTTAAAAAAGATTTATGACGGATGGAAGTCAGGAGATCCAAAGGCAGCAGCACAGTTTGATCTTCTGGCAGCTCAGGAGAGAAGGAACAAGATTCCGGCCCGGATGCCTGCAGGCGTCAGTGTGGCAAATAAAACAGGGGAGCTTGCAGATGTGGAAAACGATGCGGGAATTATTTACAATACACAAAATGATCTGATTCTTGTATTTATGTCAGAGCAGCTTTCAGAAGCAGGCTCTGCCCAGAGCACCATAGCGGCGCTGAGCCGGCAGATTTACGACTATTATCAGCAGTAGGAAAGGCAGCAGAAGGGACGTCGTTTACAGGGATTGAAACAGCAAAGGAGCTGATTCACATAATATTCTAAAAGGAGGACAACGATATGAGTAGGAAATGGAAAGAGTTTTCAGGAATTGCCCTTTTGAAATGGGCGGCGCTATTTGCAGTGGCATTTGTGCTGTCTCTGCCTGTAACAGCAGAGACCGGATTTGCGGCAAATAATTACACAGTAACAGTTGCTTCAGGATACCTTGCTCTGAGAAATGCAAAAGCCTACGATTCATCCAATGAGATCGGAGAGCTGTATACCGGGGATACGGTGGATGTAACGGATTCAAGTGGGTCTACTTACTGGACTGTTTATTCTCCAAAGCATGGAAAAACAGGATATGTGAACAGAGCGTATCTGGCAAATTCAGCAGGCTCCAGAACAGTAAAGGTAGACAGCGGTTATCTTGCCCTGAGAAACGACAAGGCCTATGACAGCAAAAATGAGGTGGGCAAGCTGTATACCGGAGATACCGTACAGATCGCCAACACAAATGATGACACTTACTGGCTGGTATATGCTCCCGGACTTGGCAAGGGCGGATATGTAAACAAAAATTATCTTCAGGGCACCTCTTCCGGCACTTCAGGAGAAACAAGAACAGTCAGCGTAAGCAAGGGCTATCTTGCTCTGAGAAATGCCAAAGCCTATGATTCATCCAATGAGATTGGGGAACTGTATACAGGAGATACAGTACAGCTGATCGACACCAGCGACGCTACCTACTGGTATGTATATTCTCCGAAGCTTGGCAAAAACGGATTTGTAAACAAGAATTATCTGACAGGAGGTTCTTCTTCCTCAGGAACTGTTACAAAAACAGTCAGCGTAAGTAAGGGATATCTTGCTTTGAGAAGTGCCAAAGCCTATGACGCAGCCAATGAGATCGGGGAATTATATACCGGCGATACGGTACACGTAACGGATACCAGTGATTCAACCTACTGGTATGTATATTCTCCAAAGCTTGGAAAAAGCGGATATGTAAATAAAGATTATCTTTACTGATAAAAAAGAACTTCGCTGAAATGTAAAGCGAAATGCAAAAAGGGGGCTTGAAAAAGTCCCCTTTTATATCACCGGTGATCAGAAGCAATGTTATTTTTTCGATTTTTTGCTTTTGGTAAATTCTTCATTGTTCTCATCCCGCAGTTCATCTACAAGCTGCTCGATGAGCATTTTTTTGTGTACACATCAAAGCTCAGAAGACAGATAAAGGAAAAAAGCTTCAGAAATCTGCGGTCTTCTTCAGGCGCTGATTCAAAAGTAGCTTCAGCGGTATGGTAGCGTTTTACCAGATCTTCTTTCAGAAGCTCTACCTGGTCCTTTTCCATGCTGAACACCTCGTTGTAGACAGCAGTCAGATCCATGTCTGAATCTGAACGGAAATATTTTTCTGTGATAGGCCCCAGAAGCGTTTGGATGTCATTAATGGAAAGAATGTTTTTAAAATAATAAATAAAAATAAGCAGAAGAAGATGCTCCCTGGAATAACGTTTCTTTTCCGGGGACGGGAGCAGATTATTTTTGGCATAATTATTGATCATGGTTTTTGTCAGGATCTTATCTTCCGGATAACGCTTGGAGGAGGCAAGCTGTTCCTCCATAAAAGTAGTGACCTGATCCATGTATAAATTAATGTTCGGAATATCTTCCGGTTTAATATAATCAATTCTTGAAATACTTTCCAGTATACTGCCTATCATATCCTGTGTATTGATCGTCATAGTTTATCACCTCTGCATTCTATTATATAGTTTTCAAAACTACTTGTAAATATTTTTCTTACTGATTTTATTTGGAATTAAGGGTTATTGCTACTGATCATACAGCACTGTCCGGCCAGGCGTTTTGGCATAAATACTCCAGGATTCTGAACAGCTATTCATGAATGATCCGGTTTTTCTGTCGGTATTCTCTGGGAGACTGTCCATATACATTTTTGAAAGCCCGGGAAAAGTGAAGCTGATTGGGATAGCCTACCTGAACACTGATGTTTTTCACAGGCATATCTGAGGTTTTCAGAAGTTCTGCGGCTTTGGACATACGGTAGTGGATCAGGAATTCCTGTGGAGCCTGTCCGATCACTTCTTTAAAAATTTTGCCGAAGTAGCTTCTGTCCAGATTCAGTCTCTGAGCCATATCTTCTATGGTAATGGGAAGCGCATAATTCTGAGAGATAAAGGTAATGGCTTCATCCGTATAAAACTGGGATCGTTTTCCGTTCTGAACTCTGCGTCTGGAGGCGGAACCTGTAAGCAGGGCGTCCATGATCAGATAAAGGTGTCCGATCAGATGAAGGGACGAGGTTTCGGAGGGACTGGAAGCCAGATGGAGCAGTTCACTTTTCAGAGTTTCGGAAATCTGATGGGAGGTGGGGATAAAAACAGGGGATTCCGTGGAAAGTCCCGCAGTATCCAGGATCTCTTTTGCCTTCAGTCCGCTGAATTCCACCCATGCATATTCCCAGGGATCTTCTCTGTCGGCGAAATAGGTGTTGATCCGTTCCGGTTCAATGAGAAAACCCATACCGCCGTGAAGCTTGTATTCTTTTGTTGAGGTTTTTGTTTCGTCAACAAGAAGTGTGCCTTTGCCGGAAAAAATATAATGGAACAGAAAGTGATTTCTGACAGAAGGACCAAAGGAGTGGAGAGGACGGCATTTTTCATACCCATACTGGTATAAGGTCAGATCCATAAAGCGGTCGCCAGAAAACACATGGAACAAGGGAATAGGCATATTTATTCCTCCTTTTTAATTTGTATATGTGCAATAGTGCTAAAAAAATAATGATAATTATGTTATATTTAAACAAAAAACTTGGTTTTTTTATATTATATACCTGAATGAGTAGTAACTTCAACTATATTCGTGAAAAAACGCATTATGATATAAAAATGGATTCATGCCTCCATTTACCGAAAGATAAGGTAATGATAAAATGGATTCATAAGAAACCGTATAAACTGTACAGAATATAAAGGAATCGAAAAACAGAGGAAAGGGGAAACGTAATGAGAAAAGTAAAACTGTTTACCTGGGCAGCCCTGGCAGGAATTCTTGGTTCCGGTATGGTGCTGTCCGGCTGCGGAGCTTCGGAAAAGGACAATGAAAAGACAAAAATAGAAATGGTCCAGTACAAACCGGAGGCAGTAAAAGCTTTTGAGAAGATGGAAGAAAAATTTAATGCCTCTCATGATGATATTGAGCTGGTCATAGAGTCTCCCAATGAGGCTATGACTGTTTTGAAGACCAGATTTATCAAAGAGGATCAGCCGGATATTATCGGAATCGGAGGAGATATTAATTATTCCAATTTTCTGGATGCGGATATGCTGATGGATATTTCTGACTTTGAGGGACTGGCAGATATCAAGCAGGCATATCTGGACATTGACAAAAATCTGGAATTTATTCCAAAGGATGGAGTATATGCAGTTCCTTATGCCGCAAATGCCGCAGGTATTCTTTATAACAAGGATATGTTTGAAGAAAATGGATGGGAGATCCCTGAAACCTGGAATGAGTTTCTTGAACTTCTTGATACCATTCAGGCATCCGGACAGCAGCCGCTTTATTTTGGATTTAAGGATGTCTGGACCTGTCTGGCGCCCTGGAATGCAATGGCCTGTGATCTGGCTCCCGCAGATGTGTGCCAGCAGGTAAACAGAGGAGAGACGACTTTCTCAGTGGAATACCGGGAACTGGCAGAAAAGATCCTTCAGCTTCTTCCCTATGCTCAGGAGGATCCTTATGCATACAGCTATAATGACGCCTGCACAGCTTTTGCAAGAGGAGAGTCTGCCATGTACTGTATCGGAAGCTATGCGGTACCTCAGATTAAATCAGTAAATCCTGATATGAATATTGATTCTTTTGTGTTCCCGGCAAATGACAGCGCAGACGGTCAGATCCTGAACTCAGGTGTTGACCTTCAGTTCTGCGTTATGGAGGACTGCAAAGACAAAGAAGCCGCCTATGAGGTTCTGCGTTTTATGCTGGAGGATGAAAACATCCAGATTTATCTGGACGATCAGAATGCTGTGCCGTGCAAAGAGGGAGACTTTACCCTGCCTTCTATGCTGGACGGTATGAAGGAATATATTGAACAGGGAAAAATGACAGATTATCAGGATCATTACTATCCGGCGGAAATGGCTGTGGATGCAATGATACAGACATATCTTATGAATCAGGATACAGATGCCTGGCTGAAAAAATTTGACAGCGACTGGAAGCGATACAACCGTGATCTGATCCGCAAGGTGCAGGAATACCAGGAGGAAAACGGGGAAGGAGGAAGTAGATCATGAAAGGAAATGACAGAAAACGTACTTTTTTGCTGATTACCATTCCGATTCTGGCATTATTTTTTGTTTTTAATACGCTGCCTCTGATCAAGGGATTTATTTACAGCTTTACAAACTTTAAAGGGTATGGAAGCTATGACTGGGTAGGACTCAGAAATTATATTGATCTTTTTCAGGACGTAAGAGTAGGGAAATCCTATTTGTTTACCTTTAAGTTTGCCATTGTGGCAACTATTATTGTAAATATTTTCAGTCTGATCCTTGCGCTGGGGCTGAACAGTAAGATACGGGCAAAAAGTGCGCTCAGAGGAATCTATTTTATTCCCAATGTTCTGGGCGGCCTGGTAGTGGGTTATATTTTCAGCTTTATCTTTACTTATATTCTTCCAGCTGTGGGAAAAGCTCTTGGAATTGATTTTCTCAGCAGCAGTATGCTGGCAGATACAAAGAGCGCATGGTTTGCCATTGTAATCGTGGCTGCATGGCAGGCAATTGCAATGAATACGATCATTTATATTTCCGGTCTTCAGACTGTGCCGGAGGATGTGTATGAGGCGGGGGCCATTGACGGGGCAACCGGATGGACAAAATTCAAAAACCTGACTTTCCCGCTGATCGTGCCGTTTTTTACCATCAATATGGTTCTCTGTATGAAAAACTTCCTGATGGCATTTGATCAGATCATGGCATTGACAAAAGGCGGCCCTGCACAGAGCACAGAATCCATCTCATTTTTAATCTACAAAAATGGTATGGACGGCGGACAGTTTGGATTCCAGAGCGCCAATGCAGTGATATTTTTTGTAGTCATTGTTGCAATTTCTGTATTTCAGCTGACATTTATGAATAAGAAGGAGGAACAGTTATAATGAAAGAAAAATGCAAGCACACCGGTAAAACAAACTGGCCTGTAACAATTCTTCTGATCATGGGCTGTTTTACGATCTTTTTTCCTCTTTATATGGCTGTGATCATTGCTTTTAAAAAGCCCTCTGAAATGACAAACGATATTATGGGAGCGCTTTCCTTTCCTTCTTCCTGGAGCTTTGACAATTTTGCTGAGGCAATGAGAGTGACTGACTTCTGGAATTCTCTGGGAAATTCTCTGCTGATCACAGCGCTGACAGTAATAATTGCCATTCTGGTACATTCTCTTGCAGGATATGCCATTGGAAGAAATATGGGAAACAGTAAATTTTATAAATTCGCATATCTCTACATCGTTAGCGGAATGTTTGTTCCTTTTGCTATTCTTATGATGCCTCTGGTAAAACAGACATCTCAGATGGGAATCGGAAACAGGGCTGGAGTAATTATCCTTTATGTGGTATTTTATATGCCTATGAATCTTCTTCTGTATTCCGGATATCTGAAAAATATTCCTCTTGCACTGGAAGAGGCTGCAAGAGTGGACGGAGCGGGAACCTGGAAAACTTACTGGAGTATTATTTTTCCGGTGATGAAGCCCATGCATGCAACGGTTGCCGTACTGACTGCCCTGGGAACCTGGAATGACGTAATGACGCCTCTTGTAATTATGTCCGGCACAGGCAAGAATACTCTGCCTCTGGCGCAGCTTAATTTCCAGACGCAGTTCGGAACAAATTATAACCTGGCCTTTGCATCCTATCTGCTGGCTCTGATCCCGATTCTGCTGTTTTATCTGTTCTGTCAGAAACAGATTCTGAACGGTGTGGTAAACGGAGCAGTGAAATAGAAGTGAAATGATAAAAACAGAATTGAAATCATAAAGAAAGTATATCTCCACAGGGGATAAAGCGAGGAAACAATTATGGCAATAGCAGTGAATGAAAAAGTATTTACCCTTTGCACAAAAAACAGCATGTACCAGATGAAAGCAGATGAACATGGGGTACTGCTTCATACCTACTATGGAAAAAGAACAGAGCAGATGGATTTTTCCTATCTGATCCAGAAGAGGGATCACGGATTTTCCGGAAATCCTTATGATGCAGAAACAGACAGAAAATATTCACTGGATACGCTGCCTCAGGAATATTCCTGTCAGGGAAACGGCGACTACAGGGAAAGCGCTTTTGCTGTAAGAAACCAGTATGGAGTTTCTGCTTCTGATCTTAGGTTCCAGGGGTATGAGATTCTGAAAGGCAAATATGAGATTCCGGGTTTACCGGCATTTTACGCAGAAGACAGCGCACAGGCGGACACACTTGTGATATCCATGAAAGACCGGGACGGGGAAATTCTGGTAAAGCTTTATTATGGTGTGTTTGAGGAATTTGACCTGATCACAAGGGCAGTCTGTGTGGAAAACCTGGGAGAAGAGGAGGTTTATCTGGAAAGAGCCCTGTCCTGCTGTGTGGATCAGACCTGCGGAAACTGGGACTGGATGACGTTTTATGGAAAACATGAAATGGAACGACAGGTTTCCTGTACGCAAATTCATCATGGCATACAGTCTGTGGGAAGTTTAAGAGGAACCTCCAGTCACCAGTATAATCCTTTTGTGGTTCTGGCAGCTCCTCATACAACAGAAACTCAGGGAAGCTGCTTTGGGGTGTCTCTTCTTTACAGCGGAAGCTTTCTGGCTCAGGCAGAAAAGGACCAGTTTGATCAGACAAGAGTTCTGATGGGAATCCACCCGGGGAATTTCTGCTATAAGCTGCTTCCGGGACAAAGCTTCTGGACGCCGGAGGCCGCTATGGTGTACAGTGACAGCGGTTTTGAGGCAATGAGCCATAATTATCATAAAGCTATCAGAAATCATCTGTGCCGGGGAAAATTTAAGAATGCCAGACGTCCGGTTCTGATCAACAACTGGGAAGGAACTTATTTTGATTTTACAGGGGAAAAGCTTTTCCATATGGCAGAGGAAGCGGCTGATATGGGCGTGGAGCTGTTTGTGATGGATGACGGCTGGTTCGGAAAAAGAGATTCTGACAACAGCGGTCTGGGAGACTGGTATGTCAACGAGAAAAAACTGGGCTGTACTCTTCAGGAACTTTCCGCAAAAATCCATGGTCTTGGCATGAAATTCGGTATCTGGTACGAGCCGGAGTGTGTATCTGAGGACAGCGATCTTTACCGGGCTCATCCGGACTGGGCGTTTACCGTTCCCGGAAGGAAGCCGGTAAGATCAAGAAACCAGCTGGTACTTGATTTTTCCAGACAGGAGGTGCGGGATCATATTTTTGATCAGATGAGCGCCGTACTGGATAAGGCGGAAGTGGATTACCTGAAATGGGATTTTAACCGCAGTATCTGTGACGTATATTCTGCCGCACTTCCTGCAGACCGTCAGGGAGAGGTACTGCACCGTTATGTGCTGGGACTGTATGAGTTTCTGGAGCGGCTTGGAAAACGATATCCGGATATGCTGATGGAAGGCTGCAGCGGCGGCGGCGGACGTTTTGACGCAGGAATGCTTTATTATACCCCTCAGATCTGGTGCAGTGATGACACAGATGCCATTGAACGTCTGGATATCCAGTACGGAACTTCCTTTTGTTACCCGGTCAGCACGATGGGAGCTCATGTATCCGCCTGCCCAAATCATCAGACAGGAAGATCTGTCCCTCTGAGTACACGGGCCACAGTAGCCATGGCAGGAACCTTTGGATATGAGCTTGATCCTGCAAAGCTGACTTCAGAAGAAAAGGCAGAGATCAGGGAACAGATTATAAGGTTTAAAGAGTATTATGAGCTGATACAGACAGGAGATTATTTCCGTCTTACATCTCCGGATACAGAAAGGTATTATTCCGCCTGGGAGTTTGCTGCTTTGGATAAAAAAGAGGCTCTTGTAAGCGTGGTGGCTTCCAGGGTACGCGCCAATGACCAGCCGGCCAGAGTGCTTCTGAGAGGACTTCAGGAAAACGGAATCTATGTCTGTGACGGAAAAGAATATACAGGAGGCGCGCTGATGTATGCAGGATTTCCGCTTCCGGAAGCCAAACAGGAATATGAGAGCTGGAATTTCCATTTTTTATTAAAAGAATAACGAATTTATCATGAACAGAAAATAAGGTTTCACAGCGTGACAGCTGTCAGAATCCCTTTTAAGCAGAATGAGTACGGATCAGACTGCTTAAAAGGGATTTTTACTTTATTTTTACAAAAGAGGTCTTGACAGATGAAAATAGTTTATATATACTAACTTTAATGGGACTGTACATAATTAACACGGATGAGAGACTGGCATTATAAGACACAGAAAGAAGTGAAAAAATGATGCCGCTATCTATGGTAAATCAGGGAGAACCCCATATCGTTATCGGTACGCTGATCTCAGGAGGCGGTGTGGGAACAGGAAAAATCTGACAGAAGTCAGGAGGGATATTAATGGGAACATTTGTTGTACTTGCAGTTCTTATACTGGCAGTGGGACTGGTGCTGAGAAGTATGATCCGGGCGAAAAAAGCCGGAAAATCTCTTCAGTGCGGCTGTGACTGCTCAAGCTGCGGAGGACATTGCTGCAGTTCAGGGCTAAAAGAAAATCACACAAAATAAAACGTGCAGGAAAGTCTGTGAATAAAAAAGTAATTTCTGTATATGATGATAGTAACAAAAGGCTGGTTAAAAATACCGGCCTTTTTTCATATCTTTATGTTGGATCATATGGAGGGATTACTATGTGGGGATTTATTGTGGCACTTGTTTCAGGCGCGCTTATGAGTATTCAGGGAGTTTTTAACACAGAAGTGACAAAGCAGACCAGCCTGTGGGTATCTACAGGCTGGGTCCAGCTTTCAGCCTTTGCCGTCTGTGTGCTTGCATGGCTTTTTACAGGCAGAGAAAGTATTGCTGCATTGTGGCAGGTGGAAAATAAATATACGCTGCTGGGCGGAGTTATCGGAGCCTTTATCACAGTTACTGTGATTCAGAGTATGGGTGCTCTGGGACCGGCAAAGGCAGCCATGCTGATCGTTGTCTCCCAGCTTCTTGTGGCCTATGTGATCGAGCTTTTTGGACTTTTCGGTGTGGAAAAGGCTGTGTTTGAGTGGAGAAAGGTTGTGGGAATGGCTGTGGCTATTGCAGGTATCATAATCTTTAAATGGCAAAAATAGTACTTACCTATTGTAAAAGCACCGGGAATTCGTTAAAATAGGGTATGGTCAGGTATGAGAATCGGGGAAAAGATAAGGAGTGACCCGATATCAGAGTACAGAAAATAAATCTAAAATCAGTAAATCTGAGAATCCTGTTTCTTTTTTTCCTTTTTATTGCCAGTCCGGGAATGTGCGGCTGCGCAGATAAGGAAACGGAGCTTCTTCTGGAAGAGGAACAGGAGGAACTGTCAGCTCAGGCTGAGGAAACAGCTGATAAGGAGCAGGAGAAGGACCTTGCTTCCCCAGAGGAAGCTGTTACGGAGAAACCGTCTTCTGCGCCCACACAGCCGCCGGAGGAAATTTACGTGGATGTGTGCGGAGCTGTGGTGCAGCCGGGAGTATACGCAATGAAGTCTGACAGCAGAGTGTTTCAGGCTATTGAAGCAGCCGGAGGTTTTCTTCCGGATGCGGCGGGAACAAGCATTAATCAGGCCTGTGCGTTAAGTGACGGACAGCAGATTTATGTACCTACAAAAGAAGAGGCGGAAAAGGGAATGGCAGGGCAGCCGTCAGGAGGCGCTGCAGATCCGGGTACCGGCGGAGCTGTAACGGAAGCAGCAGGAACAGGGGAAACGCAGGATTCAGGAACAGTAAATCTGAACACAGCAGATTCTGCAGCGCTTCAGACACTGCCCGGTATCGGAGAAGCCAAGGCCCGGGCCATTCTGGCCTACCGGGAGGAAAAGGGCGGCTTTTCCGGTACGGAGGAGCTGATGAACGTGCCGGGGATCAAGGAAAGTACCTTTTCAAAGATAAAAGACAAGATTGCAGTAGAATAAGGAGATTGTAAATGAGCAGGAAAGTATTAGTGGTAGATGATGAAAAACTGATCGTAAAGGGCATCCGTTTCAATCTGGAACAGGACGGTATGGAAGTGGACTGCGCTTACGATGGTGAGGAAGCAGTGGAAAAGGCAAAGGAAAAGCATTATGACATTATCCTTCTTGATCTTATGCTTCCCAAGATGGACGGCCTTGAAGTCTGCCAGCAGATCAGGGAGTTTTCCAATGTTCCCATTGTAATGCTTACTGCCAAAGGCGAGGATATGGATAAGATCCTGGGACTGGAATACGGCGCAGACGATTACATTACCAAGCCTTTTAACATTCTGGAGGTAAAGGCAAGAATCAAGGCGATCATGCGCCGCGCCCGTTCAGAAAGCGAGGAGAAGGAAAAGGCCAAGACCATTGAGACAGGTGATCTGAAGCTTGACTGCGAGAGCCGCCGTGTGTTTATCGCAGGCAAGGAGATCAATCTGACAGCGAAAGAATTTGATGTGCTTGAGCTGCTTGTATTTAATCCGAACAAGGTTTACAGCCGTGAAAACCTTCTGAATATTGTCTGGGGATATGAATATCCGGGTGATGTGAGAACTGTGGATGTACATATCCGCCGTCTCCGTGAAAAAATCGAGGCGAATCCCAGTGAGCCCAAGTATGTACACACCAAATGGGGTGTAGGCTATTATTTTCAGGCATAAGCCATGAAAAAGAAAAACAGGTTTTTTAAGAGTCTGCGTTTCCGGATCCTGATCATTCTGGTGATTCTGGGAATTGTACCCAGTGTGATCGTTACGCGGATGATGATCGGCAATTATGAGAAACAGGCTGTGGCAGTAAGAGCAGGGGCAGTCAGCAGTCAGTGCAGTATTCTTTGCAATCAGATCATTAAGGAAAATTATCTCAATGATCCCAGCTCCGAGGCTGTAAACGGCAAGCTTGAAATGCTGTCCAATGTGTATGGCGGGCGTATCCTGATCGTGGACAGGGATTTTAAGATCGTAAAGGATACTTATCATGTGGATGAGGGGAAAACTCTGGTTTCTCCAAAGATCATCCGCAGCTTTAAGAAAGGGGAACCTACGGATTATCAGAGAAAGGGACAGGTGATCGAGTTCGCAGTTCCTGTGAGAAGTGCGGATGTTCCTCAGATCCAGGGAGCCATGCTGGTGACGATCTCCTGCAGTGAGATCACGGCTACCATGATGGAACTGAATTATCAGGGACTTCTTCTGATCGCAGTGATCGTGGTTCTGTCTGTTTTCCTTGGATATATTCTTGCCACTGTTCTGGTGAAGCCTCTTGCCCGTGTAACCAAGTCTATTGAAGATCTTACGGACGGATATCAGAATGATGAGATCTCCGTACCGGATTATACGGAGACAGAGCTGATCACAGATGCTTTTAATAAGATGCTGGCAAGAATGAAGGTTCTGGATGAATCCAGGTCTGAATTTGTTTCCAATGTGTCCCATGAGCTGAAAACGCCAATGACCTCCATGAAGGTTCTGGCAGATTCTCTGGTAGGCCAGCAGGGAGTTCCGGAGGAGCTTTATCAGGAATTTCTCCAGGATATTACTGCTGAGATCGACAGAGAGAACAGGATTATTACAGATCTTCTCAGTCTGGTAAAAATGGATAAAAAGACAGCGGATCTTTCCATACAGCACATGGATATCAACCAGCTTCTTGAGGACATCCTGAAGCGTTTAAGACCTATTGCGGATAAAAGGAGCATTGACCTGATCCTTGACAGCTTCCGTCCGGTGGAGGCGGATGTGGATGAGATTAAATTTACTTCCGCTATCAGTAATCTGGTGGAAAATGCCATTAAATACAATGTGGACGACGGATGGGTCAGAGTATCCCTAGATGCGGACCACAAATATTTTTATGTGACTGTGGCAGATTCCGGGATGGGAATTCCGGAAGATTCCCTGGAGCGTATCTTTGAGCGGTTTTACCGTGTGGACAAATCACATTCCAGAGAGATCGGAGGCACGGGACTGGGACTTGCCATTACAAGAAGTACCATTGCCATGCATCATGGCGTGATCAAAGTATTCAGCAGAGAAGGCGAGGGAACAACGTTTTCCGTTCGTATTCCGCTGTCATATATTCCGTAGGAGGTGCCGGATGAAGAAATTTTTAAGTGTCCTTCTTCTGGCTGTTTCTGTATGTATGCTGGCTGCCGGCTGCAGTATTGAAGTAGAAGAACAGCAGACGCCGGATAAATACAGCTTTTATTATCTGAATGCAGCAGAGACAACTCTGGAGAGGGAAGCATATGAACCAAAAGAGGAATCAGCAGACTTTATGGTCCGTGAGCTGATGCAGAGCATTGGAAACAGGAAGGTTCCGGAGGACGGGATCGCACTGCTTCCGGAAGAGGTAATACTTAATTCTTATGATTTTCAGGACGATGTGCTGGTTATTGATTTCAGCGCTCAGTACCATGAAATGAGCAGAGCCAGAGAAGTCCTTACCAGAGCCGGGATTGTAAAAACCTTTTTGCAGGTGCCGGATATCCACCGGGTTCGATTTACTGTGGAGGGGCAGGAGCTTACGGATTCCCGGAATAATAAGATCGGGGATATGACAGAAGAAAGCTTCCTGGAGCTTTCCGGCAAGGATACCGATTACAGGTATGATACTTTTACCCTGTATTTCGCAGACAAAAGCGGGAAGAAGCTGGTAAAAGAGGAGAGAAATATTTATTACAGGCGTACCCTTCCAAAAGAAAGAGTGGTGCTGGAACAGCTTGCCAAGGGTCCCATGGAGGAAGGGCATTATGCGGTGATTCCGGAAAAATCCGTGATCCTCAGCGCTACCATTGCAGACCGGATCTGTTATATCAATATGAACAGGGCGTTTCAGGAGGAAGCACTGGATGTGTCAGAAAGCATTCAGATCTATTCTGTAGTGAATTCTCTTCTGGATTCCTGTGAGGCAGATAAGGTTCAGCTTTCTGTAGAAGGAAGTATGGACGGAAATCTGAGAAGCAGTATGCCCCTTTATACATTTTATGAAAAAAATGATCAGTTGGTGGTTCACGAAAAAGAGGAATCCTGACAACTGTCATTCATATCTTTTTACATGATTTTTATGGAAAGGAAGGCATATGGCAAGACGGCCGGTTTGTCTTGTTTGCCTGTTCCTGATGCTGTGTATGTGTCTGGCTGATCTGGCAGGGATTCCGCTGATACGCGGAAATCCTTTGCCGGAAACAGTGCAGACCTATATAAAAAAGCATCCGGACTCTGTGATCTGCGGGGAGGTACAGAGATGCCAGGCAACAGAATTTTCCTTTTCTGTCTATCTGAAACAAGTCTTTCTGATCTGTCGGTCAGAAAAAATTCCCATTGAAAATGTAAGAGTATTTTTAAAAACAGAAGAAGAGCTTCCGGCAGGCACGGCTGTGTGTGTTTCCGGGAAACTGGAACAGGTGGAAGCGCCGAGAAATCCCGGTGAATTTGATTCCAGGCAGTATTATGCCTGCCAGCATATTTATTATTTTATGAAAAATGGAATCATAAAAAGAAAAAGCAGAGTTTATTCAGGATATCAGCAGTTTTTACTTGATCTGAAGGATCGGATACATGCGGTGCTGAAGCTTTCAGCAGGCATGGATGCGCCGGTTTTTGAGGCAATGCTTCTCGGAGAAAAAAGCGAGCTGGATCAGGAGCTGAAGCTTCGGTATCAGATGGCGGGAATGGTCCATATTCTTGCTATATCAGGCCTGCATATCAGTATTCTGGGGATGGGGCTGTTCTCCCTTTTAAAAAGAATCGGGCTGGGGAACGCAGGGGCAGGACTTGTCTCTTTGTGTGTGATGCTTCAATATGGAATGCTTACAGGAGGAAGCGTGTCTGCCATGAGGGCAGTGTGTATGTTTGTTTTAAATGTAGGAGCAAGAGTTCTGGGACGGACCTATGATCTTATGACTGCACTGGCTCTCTCAGCAATTTTTCTTCTGCTTGATTCCCCTGCATATCTTTACAGCAGCAGCTTCCTTTTATCCTTCGGAGCAGTTGTGGGGCTGGGGGCGGTATCGCCGCATCTGATCAGAATTACAGGCGCAAAAGGAAAAGCAGGGAAAGCTCTGATTTCTTCTCTTTCTGTTCAGGCGGCAACGCTTCCGGTTATGCTGGTGTTTTTCGGAGAGGTGTCTGTGATCGGAATCCTTTTGAATCTGTTTGTTCTTCCCACAGTGGGAGGTGTTCTTATAAGCGGCCTGTGCTGCTCAGTGCTGGGGCTTTTCAGTGTGAATGCAGGGAGGGCGGCAGCGGTTCCGGGCAGAATGCTTTTATGGCTTTACGAAAAAGTCTGTATGTTTGCCGGAAAGCTGCCTTTTTGTACCTGGATCGGGGGGCTTCCGGAAATATGGCAGAGTATCAGCTACTATCTGCTGCTGGCATCAGGAATTATCCTGGCATATGTTATGGCATCCGGAATACAGAAAAAAGAAGAAAATCAGTTGGCTGTTGGAAAAAAAGTGTCCGAGAACTCGGACAAAATCAGAGGAGTGTTCAGGAAAACTGCAAAAAGGGCGTATCCTGCAGGGATTTTTCTTCTGGCAGCTGCGGCAGGGATTTTTGTCCTTTCCCGGAAACCTGGAAAAGAGCTCAGAATTACCTGTCTGGATATCGGACAGGGTGACGGGATTGTGCTGGAAATTCCGGATGGAGGAGTTTTTCTTATGGACTGCGGAAGCAGCAACAAGAAAAATACAGCCCAGTATCAACTTCTGCCTTATCTGAAAAGCAGAGGGATTTCTCATATAAACGGGATTATGATCTCCCATACAGATAAGGATCATATCAGTGGGATCATGGAGCTTCTTGAATTTATGGAGCAGGGCCTGACCTCTGTAAGAAGCGATGCTCTGATACTTCCTGACTGGGAGGAACCGCCGGAAGTATACAATACTCTGATCCATCTTGCGCAGAGTGCCGGAATGAAGGTGCTTCAGGTGGAAAGTGGAAACAGTTTTCGTATGGGAGAAGCCGGTTTTCATATTCTGGCTCCTGCAAAAGACGCTCTGGGAGAAGATGTGAATGAAGAAGGAATGGTTGTAGAGCTGGAGTACAGAGATTTCCGCGGACTTTTTACCGGAGATGCAGGAGAACCTGCGGAAAAAGCAATACTGAACAGGCTGAGAGATGTGGATTTTTTAAAAGTAGGGCATCATGGTTCCCGTTATTCTTCCTGCCGGGAGTTTCTGGATCAGGTGAAGGCAGAGG
>ENA-OPYY01000242-OPYY01000242.1-human-gut-metagenome-genome-assembly--contig:-NODE-242-length-21752-cov-1.680786_pt1 | contig 21752 bp, 21 predicted proteins | sample MGYA00242472_ERZ504481 | MGnify/ENA primary metagenome ERZ504481 (study PRJEB26092, sample SAMD00036265) | human gut metagenome | host: Homo sapiens | study: EMG produced TPA metagenomics assembly of...
ATCCCAACGCAAGTTGTAAGACCCCTTGAAGACGACGAGGTAGATAGGACAGAGGTGGAAGTGCAGTAATGTATGGAGCTGACTGTTACTAATCGGTCGAGGGCATAACCAAGTGGTGATAGGAAAATGGATGGAAGAGAAAAACTTAGAAAAGTAGTTGACTGTATGTGATTTTGAAGGTATAATATCTTCAGGTTAATCCTCAATAGCTCAGTCGGTAGAGCACTCGGCTGTTAACCGAGTTGTCGTTGGTTCGAGTCCAACTTGGGGAGTTTAGAAATAATCATTTCTAAAAGTGAAAAGACGAATAAGGCTCCTTGGTCAAGCGGTTAAGACATCGCCCTTTCACGGCGGTAACACGGGTTCGATTCCCGTAGGAGTCATTTGAGCATAAATGATTTATTTGGCTCATATAATAAATTATATAAGTTATGGCGCCATAGCCAAGTGGTAAGGCAAAGGTCTGCAACACCTCTATCACCAGTTCAAATCTGGTTGGCGCCTTAAAAAGTATCGAAGTGATTCGGTACTTTTTTTTGTGCGGTAAAAGTTCTTTGGATTTTGTGTAAGAATGATTATGTCAAAGATTTTTAACAATTTCATGAGACATGAAAAGAGAGGGCAAACGGATGTGCCCTCTCCTTTTTAGTTATTGGGTAAGATTTTTAAAACTCAAGTCCAAAATTCATTTCATAATAATTTCCTTCGCTGTCACGGTAAGCGTATGCTTTGCCGTTCTCATCCTTCATTTCTTCCGGCATATAGAAGTCTTTGTCATATCCCGGTACGTCGTTGCGAGATACGCAGACACCGTCGGCATTGACAGCGAGAACACTGTCATCTTTTGGAAGGGTGATCGGCATTTTTCCGCTTGGAGTATAGGCACCGGTAATAATATCAATCGTTGCTTCCGGGAAAGTGTCAAATCCAGCGAGCAGTGCGTCAGAATAACGTTCGACATTTCCCACCATCCATGCGAGTGTAAAGTTAATATTAGAAATCACTTTTCCTCCATTTGCATGGATTGCTTCTGAAATCACGCGGATCTCATCAGTGCCAAGAAGTGTTGTTTCTTCGTGTGTCGCCTCAGCTGGTCTTCCGAGATCGTCAACATCGTGGACAGTTTTGTTCTCGCAGATATCCAGTTCGAGATATCCTTTTGTTGCGTTGAAGTATTCTCCGGAACTTGGACTTGCGAAGAGGAATGCATAGTCAGCATCCTCGTAATGGTCTGTAAGTGTCACTCCTGGAGTTTCGGCTAAGATGCTGTGCAGTTTTTCTGTAAGCGCCTTGGCAGTCTCTTCTTTTGATGCAAATCCTTTTGCAAAGATTTTTTGTCTGCAAGTTTTTCTGCTGTCAGAGGGAGAAGCTGTTCTTTGTTTTTCAGAAGGACAACAGATTTGCGGTGTACGTCATCGGCATGTTCCCAGTGTACCGGATTTGCAATCACTTCTTTTGCAGTCTGCGGATCACGGTATGGGTTTTCAAAGACACCAAGTTCGAACATTTCTTTTAATGTGTGTGCGGCCGCAGTTGTGAGAGCTTCTTCAGACAATGTGATCTGCTCTAATGTATATCCGTCAGGAATTTTGTGCGCACCGTCTGTATAGTAGCCATTTGTTCTTCTATCCAAAGCTTCTTTTGCGGCAAATACATCAAAGGAACCGCTGATGATATCGACACCGGAATTAACTGCAAGTGCGATTCTTTCAGGAATGTCAAGTTCTTCCACACCCCATGCCATATTGATGGTGATACCGGAGTCGCTGTTGATATAGCCTTGGAAGTTCATCTGATTTTGCAGAAGTTCCTTTAAGAAAAACTGGTTAAACGCAAATCCAACTGGAATCATTTCAATCGGATTTCCATTCATGTCGTACTGGATGCCGCTCTTTTCAGCTGCAGGTTTTGCATAATAAGGCATGATAGAGGATACGTGGTTTGCAATAGAAGACCGGAATCCTGGCAGATGGTATTTCTGTAAGCTGTTTTCTGTCTGGTAGACATTCCATTGTCCTTGTTTGTAGTGTGGGTCAAATCCATTTTCACGAGCACCGCCGCCAGGGAAATGTTTGACAGTCATTGCAACACCATCTGTTGTTACACCATCTTTGCTTCCCTGAATGCCTGGAACAAGGCGGTCAAAAATATTGTTGATCAGTTCTGGATCTTCGCCGAACGTACCGTAAGTACGCTGCCATCTCGGATCAGATACGACGTCTGCCATATACATATATCCTTTTTTCATTCCGGTTGCATCCCATTCTTCACGGATGCATTCTGCAAAATCATCGATCAGGTCAAGGCTGTTTCCTTTTACGGCAGCGGCAATTCCCATTGTTCCCGGCCATGTGGCAAATACACCAGCGGCATCGTTCATACCGAAGACGATCTCTCCGTTTTCGTTTCGGGAGTTTGATACCATGAGAACCGGAATCGCATGTGTCTCGCCTTCAGCAAGTGCATTCAGTTCGTTCATCCAGTCTGCCAGTTCGTCCGGTTTTGGATTTTCGCGCAGGATAAAGTGTCGGATTCCCATATCTTTTACTGTATACGTGGTTCCGTGATATTTTTCGGCGTTAAAGATCGTAGTGTCTTTTTCAATTACTTTTTCATCAAGAAGTCCGGTTGCATCGACTGCCTCTTTGTCTTCCTGGTAAGCTCCCATTTTTAAAGAATTGATGAAGAGCAGACCGATCTTTTCCTCGGAGGAAAGTTCCTCTGCAAGTGCTTTGGCACGTTCTGAAGGAGTTTTTCTCCAGTCTTTGTAAGTATTTAATGTTCCGTCACCGTTTAAGTCTTTGAAATAAAGACCATCGGATTCGATCACATCTTTGGCTGTTACACCAATCGTAGGCCCATTTGGGTTCTTATAGTAGCGAATCATTTCTGTTGCCTTTTTTGTTGACATTATTTTTTCTCCAATCTTATAAATTTATTCTTTCAGAAATATTTGTGGCAAGTAGATTCCAATTAGCAATCACTTGGAAAATCCGGAAGAATATACTTTTATTTTATCGTATTTTGTGAGATGAGATATTAAGAAATATGCTATAATATTATTGAAATATGCTGTCAGATGAAAAATAGCGGACAGTAAAAGGTATGTAAAAATAAGTCTGATTTTCTAAAATAAGGTTTAGGAAAGAATAGGGCAGCTTAGGGGGAAGAAGAGTTGTGAAAGGAGAGGAAACATGAAAACACATGAAGAACTGGTGCAGACTGCCAGAGTGCTACACAAGGCGCTGAAGGTTGACCTGACAATCTACGGCGGTGACAGAGACTGTATTGTGAAATTCACAAAAAACCCATATCCCGAGGAATTGTGTGGAAAACTTTGGGATCATCCGGAGAAAATGTGGAAACATCTTGGGAAAGCGAAGGAAGATAGTGTTTCTTATCAGTATTTTCCAGAATTTCATCTCGTCTGTATGAATCTGAAGGTCATAGAGGAGGACGAGAGTTATTATCTGTCAGCAGGACCATTTCTGACGGAGCATTATTCAGAGCAGCTTGTCTTGAAAATTCTTCATAGCCAGAAGCTGTCACTTTCCAGAAAAGGGAAGTATGAACTCTTGTATTCACAGCTTCCATATTTTTCAAACCGGGCAAAATCGATGGCAGATGTCCTTTCGTATCTGATCAAAGTTTGTCCTGAGTGGAAACAGATCCCGGTCATATATGAGGAGATGCCCGGGCAGGAGGAATGTGTGAAAGAAACAAGGAGAGAAAGGGAAGGGCTGTTAGAGAAGACAGATGTTTTGCTAAATTACGAGACGGAACGGCGATGGAGGCTGCGGTGGAACAAGGAGATTTCCAGATGGCAAGGCGTGGAATCTCTCAGATGAGTAAAGGAGAATTTTTCTATCGAACCCCGGATAATCCGCTTCGTTCACAGAAGAATCTTTTGTTTACAGTCAATACGATCTGCAGAATCGCGGCAGTGGATGGGGGGAGCAGATGTTGTGAGAGTACACGAGATCAGTGATTTGTTTGCGATCCGCATCGAGCAGGCGAGAAGCGGGTTGGAGACAACGATGTTGGAAGAGGAGATGTTGCGCGCATATTGTCAGATTGTGATGGAGACGAAGACGAGGGGACATTCAGCGCCTGTGGCAAAAGCAATCCAGTATATGTATGCACATTTTGATCAGCCGCTTACAATGGAGAAAATTGCGGAGGCGATTCATTTTAGTCCGGGGTATTTGTCGAGAACTTTCAAAGCAGAGATGCATGTGACAGTCGGAGAATATTTGAACCGGCTTCGCATTGAGAAGGCAGAGGGAATTTTAAAAACAGGAGATTTCCCGGTTATGGAGGTCGCGATTATGACTGGATTTTCCAGTTATGCGAAATTCAGTGTAGAGTTTAAAAAATATACGGGAAAAACAGCGCGGGAATATATGGCAGCCATTCATTGACTATCCAAGGAGAGTTTGCTATGATTTCATAAAATAAATGAACAAAGGAGGACGCTATGAGACAAAAGATAAAGGACCGGATGCGGGCACTGAAAATGGAGATTCGGGAGCACAAGAGTTCTTTTATAGTGTATGTGACCCTTCGCGCACTTGTGATCCTTGTGATGATTCTTCAGATATTCAATCGAAATTATGAAGGGGTTTTCTACTGCATACTGACCTTAATTCTTCTGATGATTCCAAGCTTTATTCAGATGGAACTGAAGATAGAACTTCCGACGACACTGGAGATTTTTATATTGATCTTCATTTTTGCGGCGGAGATACTGGGAGAAATCGGTTCTTACTATACAAAGGTAGCGAACTGGGATACGATGCTCCACACGATCAATGGATTCCTTGCGGCGGCGATCGGATTTTCCCTTGTAGATATTCTGAATCGGAATGAAAAAGTGAAAGTACAGTTATCACCTCTTTTTATGGCAGTTGTGGCATTTTGCTTCTCTATGACGATCGGTGTCATGTGGGAATTCTGGGAGTGTGGAATGGATTTGTTTTTGGGTATGGATATGCAGAAAGACACGATTGTACACAGTATTTCCACTGTGATGCTGGACCCGACCGGAGGGAATCGGGTAGTGCATATTGATAATATTAAAAATACTGCCGTCAACGGGATGGAATTGGGCTTAGGAGGTTATCTGGATATTGGGCTGATCGATACGATGAAAGACTTATTTGTCAATTTCATCGGTGCGGTTGTATTCTCAATTATCGGATTCTTTTACGTAAAGCAGAGAGGAAAGGGAAAATTTGCAAACCGCTTTATCCCAAGAATCAAAGATGAGAATGCAGATTTCCTGAAAATTGTGGAAGAGGATAGAAAAGCTGAAAAAGTCCAGAAAGAGGATTCTGACAGCAATCCCTAGTATATAATAGAGCCAAGAGAGAATAGACTACATAGGGAACGGGAAAACTGAAAGAAAGTTCCGAGATGCATATAAGAAGCGAAATCGGCATAAAAAAATTAAGATAAGAAAAGAAGCGGGAATCGAATGAGAAAGAGCGTGTGGAAAAAAAGAAGAAGGATTATTTTGATAATCTGTGCAGGCATTTTCGGGGGAATCACGCTCCTGACGGGGACAGGAAGCGGTGGAAATGTATTTGCACAGAGGTTCGATGAAAACGAGACAACTGCATCTGGGGAAGCCAGACAGGATGATAGTATCCAGAATGATCGTGTTCCGGATGATAGTGTCCGAAATGAGAATGTTCTGGGTGATGGAGACCAGGCGGAGAAATCTCAGGAGGAACAAGGGGAGATTTTTGTAAAGGATGTGCTGGAAGAACTCACCTATATGAGAGTGAGGCTTGGCAGACGTTATCTGGGGAGAGAGGCAGAGTATGATATTTACGGAGCAAGAACGATTGTGCAGCCAAATGAGGGAGAAAAGCAGATTATAATCCGAGATGGGAATCGTGCAGAAATTTTTTATGGGACATACAGAGGTGTGAAAGAGTATGAGTCTTACACAGAGCTGTCAGATATGTTGGATGCACAATTCTTTTTACTTCCCATTATCAATTTGGAATTGACGGATCAGAGGATCAAAGAACAGAATTATGAGATGGAATTTACAGAGGAAGAGCAGCTCGAAGGATTTCTGACGGCACTTTCTTATGTGGGAGCAGTGGATATTGAGGCAGTACAGCTTACGGCAGTGCGAATTCGGTTTGATGAAATGTATCGGCCGGAGGAGGTACAGTTTCATCTGCAGTCAGAGACGATTGCGGAGGAGGACCTCGGACTGTGGAGCAGGAACTGCAACAGCAGTATGCTTACGATGATGTTGTGGAAGAAGTATCCTTTGAGGACAGGTACAATGAAATTTTGCTGAAGATACAGGAAATTGTCCCGGAGAAGGATGTGACGGCAGAACAGTATATTGAAGATTTGTCAAATGTGGCGCGGGCAGCAGATGAGAGTTTTCTTGCGATTTTGAGAGACCAGTCAAAGCAACTGATAAAGAAGGATGGCTGGGATCGCCGAGCAGTATTTGCCTATCTGGAAGCAATCGATGCAAGATTCGGGGAATTTCGGGAAGATTCTCTGACAGAGATCCCTCAGGAAACCTATTTAAAAGAACTGGAAGATACATTTGCAGAAGTACACAAGGTTGGCTCGGGTGTCTACACCTATATGTTTGAAGTCAGTGGGCTGAAAGCGAAAGATAAGGCGCAACTTGTCATCTCTCAGATGGGTGGCTATATGGATGGGAATGAGATGCTTCAGTTGGCAGGTGAGTATCAGTTTGAAAGTGAGATGCCGCCGCATGCGGAATTTCTGGAGTCCTATGCTGCCTGTGTACGGACTGCATGGCAGCAGAAGAGTGGATCGTATAAAATACTGGATGATCAGAAAGTACATCAGTTTCGAATGTACATCGACAGGCAGAATATTCAGTATGTGCGAAGTCATTTTGCTGGGAAGAATGATTATGAAAAGCTGCAAAATTATGCGAAGCAGTATGAGTTTTCTCTATATTATGGGGAACCTTCCAGACATCACAATAAGATTCTGCGCAAAGGAAGATTTGAAGTGCAGGAATATGACAAGGTGCTGACACCGAACCGGTTGTCAGAATTTATTATCGACGTGCAGACAGGAGCCTTTATTACGGAGTGGGATATTTTGAAAGTGGATGAAGTAACAGGAATTGTGAGTAACTCGGAGGCATATCCAAAGCAGAAGACGATCGAAGGCAAGACAATTGTTGACACAGAGTCTTTTAACTATGCACCTGCAAATTATGAGGAGGCTCACCAATGTCTGGATGTGCTGCCGGCCTCTCCGGACAAGAAAAAGGGGGATGCAACCTATCTTGAGAATCAAGTGAAGAAGACAATGAAAAAAGTGTGGAAGAGTCCTGAAAAATATCATTACAGAGAGCGGTATCGTTCTGCGAAGGATTATAAAAAGGAAAAATAAAAGGGCAGTAGGAGGAAACCTGGATGAAAAAGGAGAGAAAGTGGCTGTGTGGTATACTGGCTGCAGTGATATTGGGCAATATGACCGGCTGTGCAGAGCAGATTTCGGGCAAGACAACGGTAAATCGTATTCTGGCAGAAGAACCTTATATTAATGTCATACTTGGAGAGGGCTATCATCAGCAGGAAGTGCGGTTTGATCTGAAAAATGACAGAGCAGTGATTCCGAAAGATGTGCAGTGGGGGATGCACAGTTATCGAAACGGAACTGAGGTCGGAATCTCCTACGGAGAGAGCGAAGGGTGCGAGATCTATGATTCAGATCCGGAAGTAAATCCAGAACTGTATGAAGAATCGTATTTGGATTCTATTCGAGAACTCAAGTTGAATGTGTCGGATATCCGAAAAAATAATTATAATATCAAGGTTGTTAAAAAAAAGCAGCTGGAAGCATTTGAACAGGAACTTGCGCTGATGTCGGGAGTTGTGATCAAGGGGGAATATGAACTGACAGGAGTCAACATTGAATTTGACCGGAGATTCCGACCAGTCAAAAAGACCTTTCGATTGCAGGCGCTGGATGAGTCGCAAATGCATGAAGAGAAAAAAGACGAGAAAAAATGTATTCAGGAATTTGGATATAATATAGGAAAAGTCCGGTTTCAGACTTCTTACCGCGATGTCGAGAAAAAGATACAGAAAGAGTGGAAGAAAATTTTGGAAGCGGAGAGAACTGAGGCACTTCTTCCCTACAGGAATCAATAATTGCAATCAAGCCATGAATGTGCTACACTCCAACTATACAAAGGAAGCTTTGCGTATGAGGAGGTGAAAGAGAAGCGGTTATGGCAAAAAAGCAGGAAAGATCAAGGAAAAAAGGAAAGAAGAAAAAATCAGGATTGCTGAGTAATCTTATTTTGATACTGGCAGTGTGCGTATTTGTATTTTCCGGCTATCAGCTCTACCAGATTTTTTCCGAGTACCATGAAGGAAGAAGGAGTACGAGGAGATCAGAGAACTTGTCATTCAAGAAGAGCCAAAGAAAGAACCGGAAGAAGAGAAAGAACCGGAAGTTCAGCCACGCTTTACAGTTGATTTTGTGACATTGCAGCAGATGAATCCCGATACTGTTGGATGGATCCACTTTGAGGAGCCGTCAGAGATCAGTTATCCGGTTGTCAAAGGCAGAGATAACGAAGAATATTTGACGAGAACTTTTGAGGCGAATGACAACAAGTTAGGAACACTTTTTGTAGATAAAGATAATACTGGTACTTTTACAGACCGCAATACGATCATCTATGGACACAATATGAAAAATGGAACGATGTTTGCTCAGCTGTTAAAATATAAAGAACAGGATTTCTTTGAGAAATATCCGTATTTTTCTATCTATACTCCTGATGGAAAAGAATCAAAATACCAGATTTTTGTGGCGGGAGTTGTAGAGGATACTGCTGTAAATTATCAGTTTGCATTTCAGTCGGATGAGGAGTTTTTAAATTACATTGAGACGGTCAAAGGAACATCAGTGTATACGCCGAATGTGGAAATCGACGCAGCATCTCAGATTGTGACACTTTCTACCTGTACAAATGTTGCTGATGAGGAGCGATTTGTCGTGCAGGCAGTAAAAGTCAGTGAACAGTAAGACAGACAAGGAAGGAAACGGCAGAGGAGGGACAAGAGATGGCGAATGTATATGAAGTCGGGGACATCGTCCGCATGAAGAAAAAGCATCCGTGTGGAAGCTACGAGTGGGAGATTCTTCGTGTCGGAGCAGACTTCCGTTTAAAATGCACAGGTTGTGGACATCAGATTATGATTACAAGAAAATTAGTGGAAAAAACACAAAAGAAATCAGAAAAAATGCTTGAAATCAGTAGAATCTTATGGTATAGTATTGACTTGTGATATATTGTTGTTTGCAGACAAGCGTCCGCGAACGATATTTCCTTGTTCCTGACAAGGTTCAGGGACCAAGAGACCATAAGGAGGTGCAAGAACATGAACAAGTATGAATTAGCTGTTGTAGTCAGCGCAAAAGTTGAAGATGACGTTAGAGCAGGAGTAATCGAAAAAGTAAAAGAGCTTATCGCTCGTTTCGGTGGAAATGTGACAGACGTTGATGAATGGGGTAAGAAAAGATTAGCTTACGAAATTCAGAAAATGAAAGAAGGATATTACTATTTCATCCACTTCGAATCTGATTCTACTGTTCCAGCAGAGCTTGAGAGCAGAATGCGTATCATGGAAAACGTTATCAGATTCTTATGCGTAAAACAAGAAGCATAGAGAAAAGAGGATAAATCGTATGAATAAAGTAATTTTGATGGGACGTCTGACAAGAGATCCAGAAGTGAGATATTCACAAGGTGACAGCGCAACTGCTGTTGCAAGATATACATTAGCAGTAGACCGCCGCTTTAAACGTGACGGAGAGGCAAGTGCCGACTTTATCAACTGCGTAGTTTTCGGAAAATCAGCAGAGTTTGCAGAGAGATATTTCCGCCAGGGATTAAAGGTTGTTGTAAGTGGTCGTATTCAGACAGGAAGTTACACAAACAGAGATGGTGTGAAAGTTTACACGACAGATGTTGTTGTAGAAGATCAGGAATTTGCTGAGAGCAAAGCTGCAAGCGAAAGCAGCATGGGAAGCTACCGTCAGGCAAGTCCAAGTCCATCACCAGCTCCAAGTGCAGATATTGGAGATGGGTTCATGAACATTCCAGATGGAATTGATGAAGAATTACCATTCAGTTAGACGATACAATGAGTAGATTTGTATAAATATAGGAGGTAATACCACAATGGCTTACGATAAAGGTAACAAAGCTGATTCTCCAATGAAGAGAAGAGGCGGACGCAGAAGAAAGAAAGTTTGTGTATTCTGCGGTAAAGAAAACAACGAAATCGATTACAAAGACGTAGCAAAATTAAGAAAATATGTTTCTGAAAGAGGAAAAATTCTTCCAAGAAGAATCACAGGAAACTGTGCAAAACATCAGAGAGCTCTTACAGTAGCAATCAAGAGAGCAAGACATATCGCTTTAATGCCATACGTTCAGGACTAAGAAATGCAGAGGCTAAAATCTCAGAAAAGAGGTTTTGGTCTCTTTTTTGTCTATTTGTCAAAGGCTGGGGAGAAAGAAGCTCCCTTGCAGTTCGGTGTAAAAGTACATTTTGTATGAGATCGAACAGCTTTCCCAGGTTTGTATTATCTAAATAATATTCGCTATTGAAATGAATGACAGATAAGTCTATAATAAATCCATATAACTCGAAAAAATCAGACAACTGCAAAATGTACAGGAGGTACTGTGTATGGTGAAATTATATAATCAAGGAGTGTATCTGCTAAATGGGTCAGAGGTTGTGCCAGATGGAGAAGATGCTGTAAGGGAGATAGAAGGCAAGGTGGGGCATGTTGTTTCCAAAGAGGAAGCGGCAAAGGAGACTATTGCATACCGCATTCTGAAGGAGCACAATACGTCTCCGGATATGGAGCACCTCAGAATCAAATTTGATAAACTGACTTCGCACGACATCACTTTTGTGGGAATTATTCAGACGGCAAGGGCATCGGGACTGGAACGGTTTCCGATACCGTATGTGTTGACGAATTGTCATAACAGTCTGTGTGCGGTCGGTGGGACGATCAATGAAGATGATCATATGTTTGGACTGACCTGCGCGAAGAAGTATGGAGGAGTGTATGTTCCACCGCATCAGGCGGTAATCCATCAGTATGCAAGGGAAATGCTTGCAGGCGGAGGCAAGATGATCCTCGGCTCTGACAGCCATACACGCTATGGTGCGCTCGGTACAATGGCAATTGGCGAAGGAGGACCGGAGCTTGTCAAGCAGCTGCTGAATAAAACATATGACATCCGCATGCCAGAGGTGATCGCGGTATATCTGGATGGACAGCCTTCAGTCGGTGTGGGTCCACAGGATGTAGCGCTTGCGATTATCAAGGCGACTTTTGCAAACGGATATGTGAATAATAAAGTCATGGAATTTGTAGGACCGGGAGTAGAAAAATTAAGTGCGGATTTTCGAATCGGAATTGATGTGATGACGACAGAAACGACATGTCTTTCTTCTATCTGGAAAACAGATGTTGTCATAGAGGAGTTTTTGAGATTCACGGAAGAAAAGAGGATTTTGAGAAGCTTTCACCAGGTGAGACAGCTTATTATGACGGAATGGTATATGTAGATCTTGGCAAGGTTGAGCCGATGATCGCGATGCCGTTCCATCCAAGCAATGCCTATACAATCCGCGAACTGAATCAGAATCTGAGCGAGATTCTTCATGATGTGGAGCAGAAAGCGTTGGTCAGCCTTGGCAAAGATGTGAATTTTACATTGCAGGATAAGGTGCGGAACGGAAAGCTTTATGTGGAACAGGGCATCATCGCCGGATGTGCAGGTGGAGGATTTGAAAATATCTGTGCGGCTTCCGAGATTCTTTCAGGATGTGGAATCGGAGCAGATGAGTTTACACTCAGTGTGTATCCAGCAAGTACACCGATCTACATGGAGTTGGTGAAGAATGGGGCTGTTGCAAAATTGATGGAAGCCGGGGCGGTTGTGAAGACAGCATTTTGCGGTCCGTGTTTCGGTGCAGGGGATACCCCGGCAGATGGGGCGCTCAGCATCCGACATTCTACAAGAAACTTCCCAAATCGGGAGGGATCAAAATTACAGAGTGGACAGATTGCTTCTGTAGCTTTGATGGATGCAAGATCGATTGCGGCAACTGCGGCGAATAAGGGATACCTTACATCGGCGGCAGATGTGATGGACAGAGAATATCAGATGCCGAAGTATCATTTTGATAGTAATATTTATGCGAATCGTGTCTTTGATAGTAAAGGAATTGCAGATCCGTCGGCCAAGATTAAACTTGGACCAAACATTAAAGATTGGCCGGAGATGCCGCCGCTTCCGGAACATCTCCTTTTGAAGGTAGTATCAGAGATTCATGATCCAGTCACGACGACTGACGAACTGATTCCGTCTGGAGAGACTTCCTCCTATCGGTCCAATCCGCTTGGATTGGCAGAATTTGCCTTGTCGAGAAAAGATCCGGCATATGTAGGCAGAGCGAAGGAAGTGCAGAAGGCACAAAAAGCAATTGAGCAAGGACAATGTCCGTTGGAAGTGTTGGAAGAGCTGAAGGATGTGATGGAAGTTGTGCACAGGAGATATCCGCAGGCAGGTGAGGGGACACTTGGAATCGGAAGTACGATATTTGCAGTGAAGCCGGGCGACGGATCTGCGAGAGAGCAGGCAGCCTCCTGTCAGAAAGTACTTGGCGGATGGGCAAATATTGCAGAAGAGTATGCTACCAAGCGCTATCGCTCAAACTTGATCAACTGGGGTATGCTCCCGCTTTTGACAGACGAAAAGGAAGAACAACTATCGTTTCACAATGGAGACTATATTTTCTTCCCGGATATTTTAGAAAAAATCAAACAAAAGGAAAACAAGATTACAGCTTACATTGTAAAAGATGATCTGGTGGAGGTCACATTCCGGTTGGGAGAAATGACGGAGAATGAGCGAGAGATCATCCAGAAAGGCTGTCTGATCAACTATTACAGGGACCAGAACAGGTAAGTGCTATAGGATCCTGATTAGATTATGAGGAGAAAAAACAGATGAAAGAGAAGTTATATACGATTCCGGTAAATGATGCGTTTCGGGAGGACTGTGAATGTCCTCTCTGCAGTATTTACCACAAGCTGGAACAGGATGCTCTTGAATATACACTGCGTCCATCTACTTATATGGTAAGTGAGCGCAGGGAAGAGAGTGATAAAGTAGGATTTTGCAAAAGACATGCAGCGATGTTAAATGAGATGCCGGATCGGCTGGGGCTTGCACTGATCTATAAGACGCATATGGATTCTTTTATCAAGGAAATTGAACAAAGGCAGAAAGAACCGGTAAAGCAGGCATCGTTTTTTAAGAAAAAGACAGAAGCCTCAGGATTGGCTGCTTATATCGGGCAGTTGGAGAAATCCTGCTTTGTCTGCGAGAAGATCGAGAAGACGTTCCATGATTATTTAGGTACAATCTTTCATCTGTATAAGAAAGAGGAAGAATTCCGGAAATTGTTTACCTCCTCGAAAGGATTTTGTACAAAACATTACGGGATGCTGTATGAGATGGCGCCGGAAAGACTTGGCGGCGCTTTGCTGGATTCCTTTATCAGTGAATTGAATCAGCTCTATCTGGAAAATATGAAGCGCGTACGGGATGACCTTAGCTGGTTTGTCGATAAGTTTGATTATCGATTTAAGGACGAACCGTGGAAAAATTCCAAAGACGCGCTTCCAAGAACTTTGACAAAAGTAAATGGCTTATAAAAGCAGAGCTTTCAACCGCTTCTGGATCGTAAGACCGGCGAAGAGGGCAATCAATATTTTTGCAATATCAAAAAAGAGATAAGGAACTACTCCGATCATCAGACCTTCTGCAAAGGATAGGTGGAGTTGTACACAGAGCCAGACAGTTCCAAACAGATAGTTTACTACGGAGCCGAGCAGCATTCCGATCAAGATGACTGCAGGTTTTTTTAAGAATCGCTCTGCAATCCACCCGGATAGGATTGTGAGAAAGATCATTCCGACAAGGTAGCCTCCGGTCGGTCCTGCGAGTTTTCCGAGACCTCCTGCGAATCCGGAGAAGACAGGAAGACCAATAGCTCCGAGGAGAAGATAGGCGAGGTAGCTTACAGTGGCGGCTTTCCATCCCAGTATAAAGATACTGATGTATAAGACCAGGTTGGTCAGAGAGAGGGGAACCGGGCTAAATGGCAGCGGGATGGAAAGCGGCGCTAAAATGCAGGTGATTGCGGTAACAAGTGCAATCCGTACAAGCAGGTGCGTTCTGACTTGTGGATATTTGGTAGTTGCTGAAGGTATTGGATTCATAAGTGTTGTAAGTTCCTTTCTTTTGCTAAAATTTATGGAGATCAAATATATTGTGTATCCCATATGAAGCATATTATAATTTGAGGAAAACTAAATGTCAACATATTTAAAAATAAAGTTAACAATTAAAACCAGAAGTGTATTTCCAAAAGTCTGTGACGGAATAGAAATAAAATTAATTGATAATAAAATTAAAAATAAGATAAAAACAGAAAATATAATTATGTAAAAAGAAAAATAAAAAAACATATAAAAAACTGTTGACAAAACAGAAAATGTAATGTATTATAGACTCAACAAAAGAAATCCAAAGAAATTAAAAAAGTAATTTTCATACAAAATTTTCTAAAGATTCTAGAAGAATTTGAATATGACAAGTAGACGGAAAAGGAACTTTTGAAAATATTTCAGATAACCGGAAGCGGATACTTGAATATAAAAGAAAAAATGAGAGTTTTGATTTATGAAGACTTAAAGAAATTTCAGAGGATGGATGATCGGAAGGAGGCTGTTACCATTGGATATGACATCGTTTACAATTCAATATGTGAGTGGTCGGGCAAATAAAAGTTCCTGCGAGAACGGCCTTTATCATAGATAGTTCGATGATGAAAAAATAATGAAGAAAGTAATCGGAGAAAGAAAAGCTACCATATGATTTAGAATTGCAGAACATATTGAATAAAGAAAATAGACCACAGAAGTTCGGAGAGTTTAGAGGATGTGTAAAGAAACATCTAATAAAAAATCAGAAACAATATATAATCGGTACAGAGAGAATTAATTTTATATGAGTAGCGAAAAGGGTATTGATATGAAATGATTTGAAGGAGGAAAGCAATCCGATTATAAAAAACGAACGAGAAATGGTATCGAAGATTTGGAAATCGGAGACCTTAAGAAAAATCGAAATCAATTAAAGGTTGATTATGAAAAGAATGAAGGCCGGCAGGAACAGAAAGTGTTAGCTTCTCCGCTGAGAATAAATAGAATGGATAAGGATAAGATTTAGATAGCCATTATAATTTCAAAGAAAATTATAATGGCTATTTTTTTGACAGAATGGAGTTGGTGTGATAAACTATGATAGTATTGGAGTAAGCAAATATAAGAATGGGAAGTAAATTATAATAGATGAGGTGATTGTATTGGATAAATATGAATATCGCGTAAAGACAGAGCAGATGCTCGAGTATATGGAACAAAAAGCATATGGGAAGGCGATGGAGATTGCAGATACGATTGATTGGCGTAAAGTAAAGAATGCGTCTATGCTCTGTTCTGTAAGTGAGATTTACGAGCAGAATGAAAAGTATGAAAAAAGCCGCGATGTCCTATTCATCGCATATGATCGCACCCCGGGAAGTAGAAAGATTATATACCGGCTTGGAATTTTAGCTCTCAAGCTGGGAGAGCCATCGGAAGCGATGGACTGCTATGAGGAATTTGTATCAGTCGCACCGAAAGATCCGAACCAGTATATTTTACGTTATAAGATTCTGAAAGCACAGAATGCTCCAATTACACAGCAGATTGAAGTACTGGAAGAATTTAAGAAAGCAGAATATATAGAGAAGTGGGCGTATGAGCTTGCAAAATTGTATGATGAGGCAGGGATGATCACGGAATGTCTGGAAGAGTGCGATGATCTGATTCTTTGGTTCAGTGAAGGAAAATATGTGTATCAGGCTATGGAACTGAAGATGAAGTATAAGCCTTTGACACCTTTACAGCAGGAGAAATACGATCAGAAACCTGGCGGACCGATGACGCCGAGCCAGAAGTTTGTTCAGAAATTAAGAGAGAACCAGTTGGATACGTCTACTGCAACGATTCCGACTGGAGAAGTGAAGGAAGCAATAAAGGAACCACAGCTTCAAAAGCAAGTGACAGGTCAGATGAAGATTGAAGAAATCCTTGCAAGCTGGGAAGAAAAGCAGAAAGAAGTCATGGAAGTCATCGAGCAGAAACGTCAGGAAGCAGAGGCAGACAAGGAGATTGTGGAACTGAAGTCTGAACCGGAAGCAGCAACTCCGGAGGATGTCCGCCGACTGATGGAAGAGCTGGAAGGAAAGAAAGAGGATGAAGCTTTAGAGGAAGCATCTGCTTCAGAGCCTATGGAAGCGGAACCGGAAGTCATCGAGGAACCAATTGAAGAGCAGACATTTGCAGAAGAAGATTTTGAAGAATGTTTTGATGATGAGATTGATGAGGAACTCGAAGAGTTTGAAGAACTGGACATTCCTGAATGGGATGAACAGGAGATGGAGGCGATGACAGAAAATCCGGTGGAGATGATCGAAGAATCTGAGGAGGAAGTGATCGAGGAACCGGAGAGTATTTTTGAAGAGATGTCGGAAGAGGATGCTGCTCAGGTGCTGTCGGAAGAATCGGAAGTAGATGAGGAGACAGAACTGTACGAAGAGGAAGAAATTTCGAGAAATCTGTCAGAAGAACAAGAAGAGATGGATCCGGAAGACGATGACGAAGACAGCTTTGATCCGAATGATTTTGAAGAAGTAGAAGATGGATATGATATCCGTGACTTTGAAGAGGAAATAGCAGCTTTTGAAAGAGAGAGAAAGGAATCGGAGGAGGACGAAGACGACGATGATTTTGACCTTCTGAATGAGACGATCCCTCTTTCGAGAATCGAAGTGGCAAAAGCGGCAGCAACTGGTAAGACAGGAAAGATTCCAGTAGATGAGATTGCAAATGCACTGGGAGCTACGGGAACTTTTGGACAGGGAACAACCGGATTTACTGTTCAGGCAAAATATGATCTGGAAGCACAGAGTGAAGTGGGACTTCGTGCCGGATTGACAGAAGAGCAGAAGAAATTATTCTCTTATTTTGTACCAGTAAGAGGAATGAGCGAACAGCTGGTAGATGTTTTAGAGCAGGACAAGCAGTGTACGAATCGACAGGGAACGTCAAAGACAGGAAACTTGCTGATCATTGGGCGAAAAGGTTCCGGTAAGACGGTTCTGGCTGTGGATGTGGTAAAAGCAATTCAGAAACAGAGAAAATTAAAACAGGGAAAAGTAGCGATCATTACCGGAGATTCTCTGAATAAGAAAAAGATCAAAGAGATCGTATCGAAGTTATATGGAGGCGCTCTGATCATTGAGAAGGCCGGAAGAATGAATGAAAAGACAGTTCAGCGGTTGAATAAGGCTATGGAGAGAGATACCGGAGAGCTTCTGATTGTTTTGGAGGAGCAGAGAAAGCCTTTGGATCGTCTGTTATCTTCTAATAAAGAATTCAGAAGAAAATTCACCTCTCGTCTGGAAGTGCCGATCTTTATCAATGATGAGCTTGTTACATTTGGTCAGACATATGCAAAGGAAAATGGATTCAAGATTGATGAAGTAGGTATTCTCGCACTGTACAGCCGGATCGATATGCTCCAGAGAGAGGATCATGTTGTGACAGTAGCAGAAGTCAAAGAGATCATGGACGAGGCGATTGAACATGTGCAGAAGACAAATGTCAAGAAAATCGTCAAGAGAGTGTTAGGAAAAGGAAGAGATGACGCAGACCGCGTGATCTTGTCTGAGAAAGATTTCAATATATAAGACGGGAAAGAGTCTGGATACAAAAGAAAAAGGTAATTTTTCAAGAAAAAAAGAGAAAATTTTTGGAGAAAAATTACAAAAAAAGAGTTTTGACAAGGTGAAAAATTGTCAAAACTCTTTCTTTTTGTATGGGTCTAAAGTATAATGAAAGAAATATCAGTAAATGGACTGGAAAGGTGAATGATATGGGAAAAGCAATGAAAAAGAATACGAAAATGTCGTATGAAATAGGAGAGCTGGATCAATATCTGTTTGGACAGGGTACACATTATGAAATTTATAAAAAGCTAGGTGCGCACAAAGCAAAGAAGGGAAAGAAAGAAGGAATCTATTTTGCAGTATGGGCGCCTCATGCACAGGAGGTATCTGTCATTGGTGAGTTTAATCAGTGGGATCGAACAGCCAGTCCGATGAAGCGACACGAACCTCTTGGAATTTATGACTGTTTTGTGCCGGAAGCAAAAGAAGGGATGCTGTATAAGTTCTGCATTCGGACACAAGAAGGAGAGCATTTATACAAGGCAGATCCATTTGCAAATTATGCGGAAGTAAGACCAGGTACCGCTTCCAGAATCGTGGATATCGAAGATTTGAAGTGGACAGACAGTAAGTGGATGAAAGACAGAGAAACCTGGGATCACAATCATGAGCCGGTGTCGATTTATGAGGCACATATCGGTTCCTGGAAGCGTCATCCGAGGGAAGAGGAAGATGGATTTTATACCTACCGGGAATTTGCCCACGAGGCTGCCGCCTACATAAAAGAGATGGGATATACACATATTGAACTGATGGGAATTGCAGAGTATCCATATGATGGATCCTGGGGATATCAGGTGACCGGGTATTACGCACCGACTTCCCGCTATGGAACACCGGAAGATTTTGCGTATATGATCAATTATTTCCACAGGAATAAGATTGGGGTAATCCTCGACTGGGTTCCGGCACATTTTCCGAAAGATGCACATGGCCTCGCAAATTTTGATGGGGCACCGTTGTTTGAATATGCAGATCCCAAGCAGGGAGAACATCCGGACTGGGGTACGAAGATTTTTGATTATGGCAAGGCGGAGATAAAGAACTTTCTGATTGCCAATGCACTGTTCTGGGTGGAAAAGTTCCATGTGGATGGGCTTAGAGTGGATGCGGTTGCCTCGATGCTTTACCTGGACTATGGAAAGAAAGATGGACAGTGGATTGCCAATAAATATGGTGGAAATCAGAACCTGGAGGCGATAGAATTTTTCAAGCACTTAAATTCCGTTGTGCTTGGAAGGAATCAAGGGACGATGATGATTGCAGAAGAGTCGACAGCATGGCCGAAAGTGACTGCAGAGCCCGAGTATGATGGTCTTGGATTCAGCTTGAAGTGGAATATGGGTTGGATGCATGATTTTACAGAATATATGAAGTTGGATCCGTACTTTAGAAAAGGGTGCCACAACCAGATGACGTTTGCGATGAGCTATGCTTACAGTGAGAAATATGTACTTGTCCTTTCTCATGATGAAGTTGTTCATTTGAAATGTTCTATGATCAATAAAATGCCGGGGCTTGGCTTTGATAAGTTTGCAAACTTGAAAGCGGGATATGCATTTATGATGGGACATTCCGGCAAGAAGCTATTGTTTATGGGACAAGACTTTGCACAGCTGCGGGAGTGGAGTGAAGAGAGAGAGCTGGACTGGTACCTGCTTGCGGAGGAAGAGCACAGGCAGATGCAGGCATTTACAAGAGATTTGCTCCATCTCTATAAGAAGAACAAAGCATTGTATGAATGTGATGTCATGCCGGAAGGGTTTGAGTGGATCAATGCAGATGACAGGGAGCGAAGTATTTTCAGCTTTATCAGACATTCGAAAGACGATAAAAAGAATTTGCTGTTTGTATGTAATTTCACACCGGTGGCAAGACCAGATTACCGCGTGGGAGTATCAAGAAGAAAACAGCTGAGATTAGTGTTAAACAGTGATGAGAAGCAGTATGGGGGAACCGGTGCAGAACGTCCGGTGATCTATAAACCGAAGAAACAGGAATGCGATGGAAGACCGTATTCCATCGGCTACGATCTTCCACCATATGGTGTGGCAGTATTTGAATTTTAATAGGTTAAGAACGGGTATAGGAGAGCATCTCCAGAATACGTTTTTTTAAGACTTGTCTGGAAAGAATCCCGCTCATCATACCGAGCGCTTCTCCGTGGGAAAAAGAAGGAATGTGGGTACGATTTCGATCCCGCATTCCTTTGTCAGTTTTTCATATTTTTCTGTATCAATCCGGACTACTTTCAGGTCTTTGGCAAAGTCGTTCTCAATCTCATCGACAAGAGGAAGCATCATATTGCATTTGGGGCACCATGTCGCAAAAAAGACGACAAGTACAGGCTGTTTTTCTTTGAAAATATAGGAATGGAAAAAATCATTTTCCAGAGCAGCAGCCATGTGGATCACCTCCGGGATATCTGCATTTTGCATTTAAAATGTGATATACTTCCACCCAGGATCTGCGGATCGCGCAGAGCTTTTTCTTTAGAAATGGCTTGTCATACAGATAACAGTTCATCTTACATTTCATACGGTTACAGCATTTCATAAAAAGACTCCTTTTCTTCTTACTATATGCATTGGAAAGAACTGCGTGATGCGATCAGTTTGTGGATCGGGTTGCCCATGGATGAGAATTTCTGTTCATATTCCGTCATTACATTTCCTTCATTCATGACAGGGTCATGGTGAAGGTCGAAAGTGTGAGCATTCAATGTCCATCCTGCTTCGGTCACTTGTTCCAAAGAGAAGTCAAAGAGCGGACGGTTGTCTGTCTTAAATTCTACTGTGCCGTCGGCTGCCAGCACACGATCGTAGCGGGCAAAAAATTCTTTGGAAGTCAGTCTTCTTCTTGCATGGCGTGCTTTCGGCCATGGATCTGAGAAATTCAGATAGATCTTTTCCACTTCTCCTTTTTCAAATACCTCAGAGATATCTGCAGCATCCATGCAGATAAAGCGGATGTTCGTCAGTCCTTCGTACTCCTCGGAGTCGAGCTTTTCAAGAGCGCGCAGAAGAACACTGGAGTAGCGCTCAATCCCGATGTAGTTGATCGTTGGATATTTCTTTGCGAGGGTAAGCAGGAACTGTCCTTTTCCCATACCGATCTCGATGTGGATCGGGTGGTTGTTTCCGAAAAGTGTATGCCAGTTTCCCTTCTGTTCTGTCTCATTTTTGATCGCAGCAGCATGTGCTAAAATCACGTCATCTGCATGCGGTATATTTCTAAGTCTCATAGATATCGTTTCTCCTTCTGTTTCAAATCGGATTTTATTATACCATTTTTGTGTGAAAAAGCAAAGAAAATCGCATCAGTGGAAGTGTGAAATTATACAAAAGAAATTTTATGTCAAAAAATAAATTTGTTAAATTTCCCGATGGATATTTTCGAAAATGAGAGTATGATAATACAATAGATAAAATAAGGAAAGGGAGGCAGAGTATGGATTCGATTATTAGTAAACTGTCAGAAGTAGAATCTGCAGCAGAGTTGATCGTGCAGCATGCAGAGGAACAGAAGCATATACTTGATGAGCAGATGAAGGAAAAAACGGACAAGTTTGACCGGGAACTCGCTGCGGATACAGAAAAGAAACTAAGTGAAATACGTGCCGGTATGCAGGGCAGCATGGACTCCGAGCTGGAACGGCTCAGAGAAGAAAGTGCAAAAACGATCAATGCATACAAGAGAGAATATGAGTTGGAGCATGAGCGGTATGCGCAGGAGATTATAAAAACGTATAACTGAGGTATAAGACATGGGAAATTTGCT
>ENA-OPYY01000244-OPYY01000244.1-human-gut-metagenome-genome-assembly--contig:-NODE-244-length-21712-cov-1.479407_pt1 | contig 21712 bp, 30 predicted proteins | sample MGYA00242472_ERZ504481 | MGnify/ENA primary metagenome ERZ504481 (study PRJEB26092, sample SAMD00036265) | human gut metagenome | host: Homo sapiens | study: EMG produced TPA metagenomics assembly of...
AAAAATTTTTTTGTACTTAAAATGAGATTGATCGTTACAAATGGCATCACCAGTGGAAATGTTACTTTCCAAAATTCTTTCCATTTCCCGGCTCCATCAAGCATACTCGCCTCATAAACATCCGATGGGACCGTCTGAAGACCGGAAATATAAATAATGGTATTCATCGCCACCGCCTGCCACACACCGACAATCAGCACTCCAATCCATGCATACTTCTCACTCGCAAGAATACTGTTCTGTAGAAATCCAATCCCGAATACATCGCCAACCACTGGAAGGATATAAGTAAAAATAAAACTGAAAATATATCCGATCACAAGCCTCCCAGAATATTCGGCACAAAATAAATCCCACGCAAAGCACTCTTAAATCGTATCTTGCTATTTAATCCAAGTGCCATAAGCAAACTCAGAACATTTACCAATATTGTTCCAGCAATCGCATACTTGAATGTAAACAGATAACTTTTCCCTACTCTTGCGTCCGTAAACAAGTCGATATAATTTCTCAATCCCACATATTCATAAGAACCATACCCTTTATAATTTGTAAAACTATATACAATTCCTTTTAGCATCGGCAACGTATTGAACATAAAAAACAACACAACTACCGGTATTACAATTGCCAGAAATGTTCTCTCTCGATTGCTCATTTTCTTTTTCATTGTGCATCCTCCATCCCTTTTTCATACTCCTGCACTTTGCGGATCAAATCTCTGTTATATCGTTTCCATTCCGTGTCAAACCGTTTCAGAAATTTATCTGCTGAATTGTCACTTTCATCCAGCAAATACGTCTGAATCATCGCATCCACACTCATTTCGCTCGGATAATGATGATCTTGAAAATCTGCCATTCTGTCATTTCTAATATATTCTCTCATCCCCGTCAGTTCGCTTGGAATAGAAAAATCCCCCTCTTTGCAGGCAATTCCTCCCTGATCTTCCAGATAAATCTGAATTACCTCGTCCTCATATAAAAAACGAAGTACTTCATAAACTGCTTCCTTTTGTTCTGTATTTTTCATAACGCAAAACTGAAGATCAATTCCTGAATTTAATACATTCTCCTTCTCAGAATCATTCGCCGGAAATACAAATGAATCAATTTTCATATCTGGATTGACTGATTTAATCTGAGGGATTGCATAACTTCCAATCGGATACATCGCCGATTCTCCCCGGGCAAACGCGGTACATGCATCGTTATAGCTATAAGCATACGGATTTTCTTCTGCATATGGAAGAAGCGCTTTTATTTTCTCAGCAGTTTCACGATATGCTTCTTTAAAAGTTGTCTCCTCCCTATTGACCTGGCTGCATATGTCGGAATCTGCCAGACCAACTGCCAATGCATTCCACGGTGCAAGACAAGTCCATGTATCTTTAAATCCAAAATACAATGGCTGAATCCCACAGCTTTGAATCTCGTTACATAATGTCATAAATTCTTCCCATGTTTCAGGAATCTCCCATCCATATTTTTGAAACATTTCCTTGTTATAGAGAACTCCCGCTGCATTGGCTGCATATGGAAGCGCATAAGCACCTTCCTGCGGAACAAATTCTAATTCTTTATCCATCTGGAGATAAGACTTTTTTACTTGTTCCAATTCTTCTAACTCTGAAATATCCAGAAATAAATCTGCATCCAGAAAGTTAGAATAGTTGCTGTCTCCTCCAATTCCAATAATATCTGGATAATCTTCTCTGATAAATCTTGTTTTTAAAATTGTCATAGCTTCATTTGGAGAAGAAATCGTCAGATGGATGTCATCATGCGTCTCATTGAAACGCGCCTCTATTTTTTCAAATGCCTTCACTGCCTCCGGTTTATAACACACCATCTCAACTTCTGCGCGATCACTGGAGGCTTCCTCCCCACAGCCCCCAAAATTTGCTGTTCCCAACACAGCTGCCAACATCAGGGAAATGTTTCTTACAATGCCTTTTTTCGACATATTCCATACTCCTTTCGCATTCATTTTTTCTTCCGTTTTAGTTAAATTAATCATAACATGCCTTTATGCTATCAGAAATAGCAATTTATTTCCTATTTTATACCACAATACGATTTTTTATGGTATTATAGTAAGTAAGAACGCATTATGGTATATTTACTGAAAGGAGCCCTTATGAGCAACACATTTTTTCACATATTTCCACATGAAAACTTTATCGATCTTGGTATGTATCAATATGGCTATGAACAGTGCGATCCTGGTCATTCATTCGGCCCGGTTGCCAGAAATCATTATCTTTTCCACTATGTCATTTCCGGAACTGGAACATTAATGGCAGATGATTCGAAAGGGATCACACAGACCTATTCCATCAAAAGTGGACAGGGTTTTCTGATTTTCCCCGGACAGATTACAACCTATTATGCTGATGAAAAACTTCCGTGGGAATATGTCTGGATTGAGTTTGATGGATTAAAAGTAAAAGAAATCCTTCAGCTGACAGAATTGTCCCCTGACACTCCAGTCTACCGTTCTCACTCCAAAGATCTCAAAGAACAATTACTGAATGAAATGCTTTATATTGTGCACAATGCAGAAGAATCGCCTTTTCACTTGATTGGACACCTGTATCTCTTTCTTGATCATTTAATTCAGTCCTCCAAACGATCCAATTCTGCTCCTTCAAGTAAAATGAGTGATTACTATATCAAAGAGGCGATCCACTATATAGAACAAAATTTTCAAAACAATATTTCTATTGAAGAAATCGCCTCTGTCTGTGGAATTAACCGAAGTTATTTTGGGAAAATATTTAAGAAAGCACTTGGCCGTTCACCACAAGAATTTTTAATGAATTACAGAATGCTGAAAGCAACCGAACTGCTGAAATTAACTTCTCTGTCCATTGCAGAAATAGGCTCTGCTGTCGGTTATGAAAATCAGTTACACTTTTCGCGCGCATTCAAAAGAATCTATGGTATCTCACCAAGAGAATGGAGAAACAGCCAAAAAAAGGAGAGTATACATGTTTCCCAATAAACATGATACTTCTCCTTAAGTTCTTGGCACTCCCCATAGCTAAAGCAAGGGGATTCTTGTTTCTACCACTACTGCATTGACTGATACCTTACAGTATTGCAATCTCTTTTATACATTGACTAATTTTTGAACGTTTCATTTCTTTCCTCTCCTCCCTCCAGAGGGTTCACCGTCTATTCCATGCTTTTCCTCAAAATATCGACAATTTCTTCATGCGAAAGAATCTTATATCCCCCGTCCATCACAAATGTTCCTTCTGCAATTCCCTCTATCATCTCTTCTGTCATACCAAGTTCCCGCAGATTCATGACAAGCCCAATTTCACGCATCCAGCTTTCCATGCTTGCCAGACCTTCCTTTGCAATCTGCTCTTTACTCTTTCCTTCTGTCTGTACTCCCCAGACATTCTCGGCAAACCGCACAAATTTCTGCAAACCATATGGACAAATATAACGGTAGTATGCCATTGAGACTGCAGCCAGTGTCATTCCATGTGTGGCGTCTGTATATGCGCCGACTGACTGCCCTATCATATGAACCATCCAATCGGTTGTCTTTCCCTGTTCCACCATAGTATTCAATGCCCATGTTGCCGTCCACATAATATTGCTGCGCGCCTCATAATCCATTGGATCTGCAACCGCAATTCTTGAAGAATGGATCAAGGACTTCATCAGCCCCTCCATGACATAGTCTGAAGTATTGTCATCCTCCCCGGAAAAATATTGTTCGGTAATGTGATTAAAAATATCATAGATTCCTGCTACCATCTGATATTTTGGCAATGTATAGGTAAATACCGGATTTAAAATGGAGAATTTCGGGAAAACATTCTCCCCAAATACATGGCCGATCTTCCGTTTCCTCTCCGGATTTGTAATGACAGAACCACCATTCATCTCTGATCCAGTTCCTACCATCGTCAGCACACATCCAACCGGGATGATTCGATTATCTACCTCTTCCATCCTCTCATAATATTTTTCCCATGGATCTTCCTCACAATATGCAGATACCGAGACGGCCTTTGCATAATCACACACCGATCCTCCCCCTACTGCAAGAATCAGATCCACCTCGTTTTCTCTCGCGATCTTACATCCCTCATACAATTTTTCTACTGTCGGATTCGGCATTACTCCTGGGTCCTCAAATACTGTTTTCCCTGCTTCTTTTAACAGTTTCATTATCTGATCATAGATGCCGTTTTTCTTAATCGAGTCTCTTCCATAACTCAGCTGCACCTTTGGTCCGTATTTTTCTAATTCTTCTTTCAAAAAGTAAGGGATTGTTCCCCAAAATAAAGTTTTGTCGGATTACAATATTGAAAATTTCCCAACATAATTTTTCCTTCCTTTCCACTTTTTGCAAAGCATGCTCTGTTCCCGACACTTGAGCGTACTTCCAGCATCCGTAAGTTCAGCGAAAAAGAACTGGAAGCACTTCGGATGATCGAATGCCTGAAAAAATCTGGGCTGAAGATCAAAGAAATCAAGTTATTTATGGAATGGTGTGCCCAAGGAAGTTCCACTTATGAAAAGCGCTTAGAACTATTTCTACATCAGCGCAAAGTGGTAGAAGAAAAAATTGAAAAACTGGAAAAAGTACTCGACATGATCCAGTTCAAATGCTGGTATTACGAGCAGGCGCTCGCAGATGGAAATGAAGATCGACTAAAAACATATACAGAAACTCCTCAAGATTAAAATCCTGAGGAGTAATAAATGCTTTCTGTCTATTGGCTGATATCTCCATCCCCCGCTGTCCAACTCTCTCTGTTTGGTTCCACAGCAAAAGAATAAGAGTCCTCTTTATCCTTTTTTCTAAATGGAATCTTTTGCATAACTCCAATAATCTGTCCGGATAAAATAACGGTCAAAAGCGAATAAATAATCTTACTTACTGGAATGTAGGTAAGAGAGATAAGCAATACCACCAGATCACTGATCAAATAAATCCATTGGATATCCAACGGAAGTACTCGATCCAAACTCATTGCAAGCGCATCATCTCCAGTCGAGCTCCACCTACTCGAACGCATAATCCTACGCTTACACCTACAAATATTGCTCCTACAACTGCTGCCAGAAGTGGTTTTGTGGCAATGTCAGGGAATAATGGATCAAACTGTTCGAAGATCCCATAAAAAACAGAAAATCCAATAGAAGAAATAAAAGAATATACAAGAAAAAGTTTTCCCAATAATTTCCATCCCAAAAGGTAACATAATACCGTCAGTATAAATCCTGAAACCGATGGCGAAATCCCAAACCAATATTCTAAAAGAAGTGTTAACCCTAAAATTCCGCCCTCTGTCACATTGGACATTGAATGGATATTGTAAAGTCCAAATGCCAATATCGCACTTCCCAATAGTAAAAGTAATACGGATGATAATTTCATTTGCTTCCAAACTGAACGCATTTTAAAAAATCCTTTCTATTAACCTATCATGAAATCTATACACTCATTATAAACTCTGGTATAATACTAGAGTCAAGGAGATCAATAGAAAATATGAAAAATTTTTTTAAAATTGGTGAAATTTCTAAATTATATGGTATCGGTGTAGATTCTATACGTTATTATGAAGAAATTGGAATTATCAAACCTCAGCGTTCTGAATCTGGATATCGCTATTATAGTATTCACGACATATGGAGATTAAATGTAATCCGAGATTTACGCTCCATTGGATTTACAATGGAACAAATCCGCGAATACTTAGACCATCATACAGTTTTGTCTTCAATTTCTATGCTGGAAGACGAAAAAAACGCGATTGCAAAGCAAATACAGTATCTGCAAAAGCTGCAAAAAAATGTAGAGCACAGATTGCATAACATTCATTCCGCATTATCTCTTCCCTTAGGTGAAATCTGCTTAATGAATATTCCCCCTCGCCGTTGCCACCTTCTTCCCGAAGGATATAAAAATGAAGAAGAAATGGATGTTCTGATCAAACAGCTTATCAATCTAAATCAAAATCGCTTATACATTATCGGAAGTAATCAAATTGGAACTATGATTTCTCTGCCCTCTCTCGTAAATAAAAAAGTGCTTTCCTATCAATCTGTTTTTCTTATCGATGAAGAAGGCGAGGATATTCTTGCCGGCGGTCATTACCTTTGCGTCACTTATCGCGGGGATTATAAACAGAGCTCCTACTGGGGACAAGAACTCATCCAATATGCACACACTCACAACTTCAAAGTGCTTGGTAACTTATTGGAAATTCTTTGGATCGACATTCACACAACTTCTGATGAATCAGAATATATTACACAATTACAGCTGCCTATCGAATAAAATACTAAGACTGATAAGCGGTGGTAAAATCATATCAACCACTGTTTACCAGTCTTTTTTATCTCATATACAGTTTCCTCACTAAGCTAAGGGATGATGGCAAAAAAATATTGTTTCATTTTTTTCTTTTGTTCTGGAAATTTCTGCTTACAAATATCTGTATGATATTTACAACGTGAATAAAATGGACACATATCTTCTCTTTTTTCCACTTTGATTTCATTGGCCTCTTGTAAAGATTGTTGCAAATCTTCTTTGTCCCCATTTGGAATTCTCATTTTAGGAACCGATTGGAGCAAATATTCTGTATAAGGATGTTTTGGATTGGTATACACTTCTTCAACGGAACCAATCTCACAGATTCTTCCCAAGTACATGATTGCAACTCGATCCGCAATATAGCGCACAACTCCCAAATCATGTGAAATGAACAATAAACTCAAATTACGATTTTTCTGGATTTCCTTTAATAAATTCAAAATCTGTGCTTGTACAGAAACATCCAGTGCAGATACTGGTTCATCGCATGCAATAAATGCCGGTTCCAATGCTAAGGCCCTTGCAATCCCAATTCGCTGACGTTGTCCCCCTGAAAATTGATAAGGATATCGCTTCATATGCGTTTCGTTAAGCCCCACAATTTCCAATAGTTCTTTTACTTTTTTTCTTGCTTCCTTTTTATTTGTATACACTTTATTTGCCAAAAGCGGTTCCATTAGGATTTCTTCCACTTTCATCTTTGGATCTAAAGATGCATAAGGATCCTGAAAGACCATCTGCATATTTTTACGCATTTCCTTTTTTTACTTCTTTTTTAGAAAAAAATATTTTCTCCCTCAAAAAGTATATTTCCATCTGTCGGCTTTTCTAATCCTAGAATAATTCGTCCCAATGTTGTTTTTCCACATCCCGATTCTCCCACAAGAGCTAACGTTTCATTGTTGTAAATTTCTAAATCAACATGATGTAATACATGATTTTCCTTTTTTGCACTAAACAGTCCTTTTGCCACAAAAGTTTTACTTATATTTTGTGCTATGATTAATGAATTTCCCATAAATTATCTACCCTCTTCAAATAAAAAGCATTTGACTTTTGTCCCATCATTTTGCTCATACAATTTTGGCTCTACTTTGGTACATCGTTCTGTTTTATGCGGACATCGCTCCGCAAATCGACATCCCTCCGGAATATTTTCGATAGACGGAACCGTTCCTTTAATTGCCATCAATTGATCTATCTTTTTCTCTGGATCAGGAGAAGCCTGAATAAGTGCCTGCGTATACGGATGTTTCGGAGATTGGAAAAATGTCCTCACATCTGCTTCCTCTACAATCTGGCCGCAATACATCACATATACATAATCACAATTTTCACAAATCACTGCTAAATCATGCGAAATCAAGATGATCGATACTCCTCTTCTTTCACGCAAGGATCGCAGCAATTGTAAAATCTGAGCTTGAATTGTAACATCTAACGCGGTTGTCGCTCATCCGCAATAATCAGGGATGGATCTGCTGCAATCGCCATAGCAATCATAATTCTTTGATTTAACCCTCCGGAAAGCTGATGTGGATATTGATCATACCTCATTTCTGCATCTGGTATTCCAACAGATTTCATGAGGGAAATAGTTTGTTTTTTCCTATCCTCTTTTGACAAATTTGTATGAATCTTCAAACTTTCTTCAATTTGTTTTCCTACTTTATGCAGTGGATGCAGGGCGCGCACTGGTTCTTGAAAGATCATAGAAATATCTTTTCCTCGCACTTTCCGTAATTCTTTTTCTTTTAGTGCCGTTAGTTCCTCACCAGAAAATAGAATCTGTCCTTCTTTTATTGCAATGTTCACCGGCATCAACTGCATGATTGCTAAACTTGTCATGCTTTTCCCACAGCCAGATTCTCCTACAATCCCTACAATCTGTTGCTTTTTTACTTCTATATTTACTTTGTCTACAATCGAATACCCTGATTTTTTATCGCCAATCGTGACATCTTTTACTTGTAATACTATATCTTCCATCATATCCCCCTATCTTTCTGAACGTTTGGAATCCAACATATCTCTCAGGCTATCTCCGAAAAAATTGAGACACAAAGAAAGCAAAAGAATATAGATTGCTGGTGCCAGAGAAATCCATGGGGCATCAAACAGATACGTGCGTCCTTTAGATACCATAACTCCGAGACTTGTCTGCGGCGGCTGTGCACCAAATCCAAGGAAACTCAATCCTGCCTCTGAAAGAATTGCAACCGGGATAGACATTGTGTAAAGCACAAGCAGCAAAGAGCGAATATTGGGTAAAATATGTTTGATCATAATTTTCCATTTGCTCACTCCCATGGAACGCGCTGCTTCTATATATGTACTATTTTTTAGAGACAATGTTTGCGCTCTCACCGTTCTCGCTGTTCCAGCCCATCCAACTAAGATCAGTGCTAAAAATAAATTTTTTGTACTTGCTCCTAAATTGTAAACAATCGCCATCGCAAGAATCATAAACGGATAAGACAATACAATATCAACAATTCTCATAATCAATGTATCTACCCATTTTAATGTAGTCATTCCAGCTATCATTCCCAAAAATGTTCCAATGATCAAATTGATTGTTGTTGGTGCAAATCCAATAAATAGAGAGATTCTTGATGCATACAAAATTCTGCTGAAAATATCACGGCTCAATTCATCTGTTCCAAAAATGTGTTCCATAGAAGGAGCCGCCTTCGGTTTCATATACTGTGTTTCATTGATTCCATACGGTGCAATGAAATCTGCAAAAACAGCAAGAAAAATAAACAGCAAGATCATAAGAAAACTTATAAATCCTACTGGATCCTCTTTGACATACTTTTTTATTTTTCGTCCGGTATTTTTCATCATATTTTTCATGCTATCCTCCTAATCATAATGCACTCTTGGATCTGCCAGCGCATAAATAATATCCGCAATAAGATTTCCAATAATAATTAAAAATGTACTGAGAATAATCGTTCCTTGTAACAATGGTATATCACGATTGCTCAAAGCAGAGATTGATAATGTTCCAATTCCCGGAATACTAAAAATATTCTCAGTGATCAATGCCCCTCCCAGCAATGATGTAAATTGCATCATCATAATTGTGATCACTGGAAGAATCGACATTTTTAGTGCATGAAAAATAACAATTCCCATACGCGATTTTCCCTTTGCCTTCGCTGTTGTTATATAATCTGCCTGAATCACATCAATCAAATTTGTACGTATTAAACGCGAAATCTCTCCTGCCATGCTCCATCCCAACACAATGGATGGTAAAATTAAATGTGCCGGTGTTGTAAATCCACTAATTGGCAGCCATTTTAATTTATAGGCAATTAAATACTGTAAAATAATTCCAATGGAAAATGTCGGCATTGATATTCCCATGAGCGACACTCCCATAAATAATTTATCCAGACATGTATTTTTCTTTAAAGCACTTATAATTCCTATCGGTATTCCTAAAATCCATGCAAATGCGATTGCCGATAATGCCAGCTTTATCGTATTAGGGAATGCATTTTTAATCAGATTGAATACTGGCTGATTCATTACAAAAGAGGTTCCCAAATCTCCATGTAATAAATCTTTTATATACAAACCAAATCGTACCAAAATCGGATCGTTCAAATGTATTTCTTCTTCCACTCGAGCCACCGTTTCGTTATTAATCTTATTTTGCATCATCGCGGTTACTGCATTTCCTGGAATGTAATTCATCAAGACAAACGTAATCAGTATGACCCCTAAAATAATAGGAACAGATACTGCGATTCGTTTTGCAATATATTTACGCATAAGTTTTTCTCCTTATATGTATAAAAGGTATCAAATCTGATACCTTTTATACATTGCTATTTATTTATTGTAAGAATCATCGATTTCTACATTATGTGTTGAGCAGCAAACCCATCCCTGCCAGCCAAGCTGAAAGTTCTTCAATCTTGGGCTAATGATGCATGTACGTTTTTCAGCTGCGATCGGTAAGTATAATGCCTGTTCTGTTACGATTTCTGATTCTAATGCCTGAAGGGCTGCAATTCTTTCTTTTGGATCAAGTTTTGCATTTGCTTCTTTGATCTTATCGCTTAACGCTTTATCTTTGATGTTATATCCATTCGAAGCGCTATTTTCCACTGTAAATGTTGTGAAGAATGCTCCTGGATCCGGAACATCTGCTGTTACAGGTCCCAGTGAAATAGAATACCCTTCTCCACTTGCAATGGTATCCCAGTAAGATGTCATATCCATGTTTTTGATTTCAGCTTTAATTCCTGCTTCTCCAAGCATAGACTGAATCATTTCATTAATAGGATGTGTATATGTACTTTCTCCATTCTGAAGAATTGTAAGTGTCACATCTGACTCATGGCCTGCTTCTTTTAATAATTTTTTTGCTTCTTCTACATCATATTTAATTGGTGTTGATCTTCAGAGTATCCCGGAATTGCCGGAGGAAGAACACCATTTAATAACGTTCCTTCACCATTATAGAAGTTCTGATTGATCAAATCACGATTGATTGCTGCCTGAACAGCTTTTCTTACATTTACATCCGCCATGAATGTATCGTTCTGATTAAAAATCATGTAATCCATGCTTGGTGGCTGATATCCGATTAAGTAATCTTTCCAAAATTCATCATTTTTGAAATGCTCAAGGTCATCTGCCTTTACACCCATGTAATCTAACTCACCATTTTCAAACATCATCCGTTCGGTAGAGGCATCAATGTTCATTAAATAGCGGACTCCATCGATTTTAGCCGGTGTATTGAAATATTCATCATTTCTTACAAGATTGATCTCCTGATCTTGTGTCCAGTCTTTAAACTTCATATACCCTGTACCAACAGTATATTCTGGATCAAATCCAAATTTATCTTTTCCTTCTTCGACAGCTTTACGGTTATAGATAGAAGCCGGAGCACCTGTCATATTTGCAAGAAAAGATGCTGATGGCGCTGAAAGTGTGATCTCTACTGTGTAATCATCGATTACTTTAACACCTTCAATCACATCTGTTTTTCCATCCAGACGATCTTGGTACCCTTTTACTTCCTGATACTGAGCTGCATTGATACAAGCTTCTTCTGGATTTACAGCTTTATCAATGGTAAATAGTACATCATCTGCTTTTAATTCTTCGCCATTGTGGAATTTTACACCTTTTCTTAAGTGGAATGTGTACGTAAGACCATCTTCACTGATATCCCATTTTTCAGCAAGACTTGGAATAATCTCTGTTTCTCCAGCTTCATTCACAGTTACATCGACAAGACGATCATAAATCTGAAGCGGAATAAAATAATCTGCATTTGTTTTTTGAATGTCTAATGTTTTTGGGTTTTGAAATAATGTAAGAACCATGGTGTTCCCATTTTTACTTACATATTCTGTTTTTGTTTCGTTTTTCGCTGCAGCATTTTCTTCTTTTTTCTCTTCGCCTTTTCCGCATCCTGCGAACATCGAAACGGATAATGCAGCAACTAAAAACAGGCTCAAAAATTTCTTTTTCATATTTTTCCTCCTCTTTTATGTTTTCCAACACCAGTCACATTCTAACACTATCCGTTTCATATGTTAAATTGTTTTTTGTTATATACTTTATTCAAATTTTCTATAAAAACTTCTCCAAAAAGAACGTTGTCCATCGCTATAGAAATGCCTATTTATACTTAATTTAGTTGGCTATTTTACTGTGCCTCTTGAAATTGTCTGTTCTGTATTATGATTAATTGCACCCACAATCGGATGTGGAACATACATTTCCTCTAAATATTCCATATCTAAATCTGTTAATTTCACATCCAAAGCTCTAACTGCATCATCAAGATATACTGTCTTGGTAGCACCGATAATCGGTGAAGAAATACCTTTCATCCACTGCCATGCAAGTGCAATTTGAGACATTTTGCAATTATATTTTTGGGAAAGCTTATATACTCTCTCTACAATCTTCCTATCCTGCTTTTCCATGCCATCATATTTCCCCATGGCTACTCTATCTGTTTTGCTACGCAGTGAATTTGTTTTCCATTCTGGCCTGCTTAAATGCCCAGCCGCCAACGGACTATATGGTGTAAGAGAAACTCCCATCTGTCTACAAATAGGAATCAGTTCTCTTTCATCCTCTCGATAGAGCAAATTATAGTGATTCTCCATTACAGAAAATTGTGTCCAGCCACGTTCTTTTGCTATAAGCTGCATATTGTAAAACTGGTAACCATACATTGCAGATGCAGCAATTGCTCTTACTTTTCCAGCTTTCACCAAATCATGCAGAGCCTCCATTGTTTTCTCAATCGGTGTATCATAATCAAATCTATGAATAATATACAAATCCAGATAATCTGTGCCCAACCTCTGCAAAGTGCCTTCGATTTCCCGCATGATTGCTTTTTGCGATAAACGTCCTTCATTAAAATATACTTTTGAAGCGATAACTACCTGATCCCTTGCAATATTTTTCTTGATTGCCTTACCAAGATATTCCTCGCTTGTCCCTGCCGAATATCCATTTGCTGTATCAAAGAAATTAATTCCAAGTTCCAACGCATGTTGGATTACTTTTTCACTTTCGTTTTCATCAATTGTCCAATCATGCATCGTTCCGACCTTCCCAAAACTCATGCAGCCTAAGCAAATTTTCAATACGCTGATATCTGTATTTCCTAATTTGACATATTCCATTTTTTATGCCCTCCCTTCGCAAATAAACATTCTATCTTTCCATAGATATCCATCTTTCTTTACTGCTTTTCATTATGCTAATTTGCTGTAATCTTCATTAGTAACCGGCTCACACCATTCATTTGAAGTAATTTCATGTTACATCTCTCCAAACTTATAATGTTTCTACCCATTCAACAATTTGTTGTCTAGTTGCATTGTTAAATACCTTTCCTTCTGCAATCATGCTCTTATCATTCATCTCTATACTGCTTCTGGATTTTTTTATCCATCCAATTAAGGTCAGCACTTGTATATGGAACCTCTGGTGTAATCTCAAACAAATCTGCTTTTGCACTATCAGCAATCATTTCTGCTACCTTTTTCGTTGTTCCACTTGCACTAAAATATGCCACTAATCTTTTTCCCATAGTTATTTGCCCCCTTTCTAAAAATAGATGTGCAAGATATCTTCTGATCCTGCACATCTATTCTATAATCTATCATCTTATCATGTCCAATACTTATATCGTATTCACATTTATGCCTAAAAAGCATTGATTTCTTCTATCATCTTATTTACTGCTTGTGAATAAGGAATATGTCTTCTCCATGCAATCACTACGCTCGCAGTAATCTCTGGATAAAGTCTCCTTTGCACAAGTATCTCTTCCCTCCAATATTTTACAGCACCCTCAATGGAAATTGGATACCCAAGTCCATTTGCCGCCATCACACCGGCATTTGTTCCAAGATTGCTTATAAATGAAATATCAAGACTGGAAAAATCTTTTCCAAACCAATTGGCAAGTTCGCTCTGAACCCCCACCCTTTCTGGTAAAATAAGCGGCTTATCCAAAATATCATTCTTTTCTATGTACTTCTTATTAGCAAGCGGATCATTAGGGCGCATTCCTACTACCCAATGATCGCAGTCTTTTATTCTAATATAATCAAGCCCTTCTGTATCCACTGGTTCCATGAACAATGCAATATCTACAAGCCCTTTATTCATCATCTCATATATAGTGTCCGCTGTTGCGGTATGAATCGCAATCTGGACAAGCGGATATTTTTCTTTATATTGCTTACATATTTTCGCCAATGTTTCTACTGCTGTAAACTCTCCGCACCCAAAAGTAACTGTTCCTTCTATCACTTCTTCAGTTCCTCTCAGTTCTTCCAACATTCGCTCTTCAAGATTAAGGATTTCCAATGCTCTTCGCTTTAACAAAATTCCTCCATCTGTAAGCGTTCATCTGCTAATTCTTTCAGAGTATCCTCAAATGCTCTATTTCCATATGATACCACCAATATAGCTTTTGCATGATTCCCTTTAAATTTATTCATTCTCTCTAGTGCAATACCTGGCACTCGGCCTCCATAAGATGGGATGCCAATCACACAAACATCATCTGCATCAAATACTTGATCGACCATGTCTTCTTTTTTGCTAAGATCAATTTCCTGATAACTGCCAACTTCATTCGCCACCAAATTTGCAATCTCTTTTGTACTGTTTGCCGGACTAAAATAAATAGAATATACACTCATTTTTATAACCTCTTTTCGCCTTCTTTGCTACATCTTTTCAACATTGCTCTACTTGTTGCCAAAATAGTATCACTGGCTTTACTGTCGTATCATCAAAATCAATATAATAGTAATTCCTCCCATCCCCCACTTTCTATTAAAGCTAACAGGATCTCTTGGCGGACTTGATCTCCTAGTATCGTCATAATCGGTCTAGCAAGATTATAAGTTTCAATAAAATTTTTCTTCTCCAAGCTAAAATCCTTATCCATACACCCTCCTATGGTTAATCTTCGTCAACCATTATAGTTCATAAAAACTTCTACTTCAATATTGGTGTCGTAAATCAAGTTCATTATTTTGCTAAAAAAACTCCCCAGAACCAAAGTCCTGAGGAGTTATAAAATCTTTTTGAAATTGTACGTTCTGAAACGTATAATTAACGTTTGCTGAACTGTGGTGCTCTACGAGCTGCTTTGAGACCGTATTTCTTACGTTCTTTCATACGTGGGTCACGTGTTAAGTATCCTGCTTTTTTCAGAACTGGTCTGTAATCTGGATCTGCCTGAAGTAAAGCTCTTGCGATACCGTGACGGATAGCTCCAGCCTGTCCTGTGTATCCACCACCGCGTACGTTTACTAATACGTCGAATTTGTCAAGTGTCTCTGTTGCCACTAATGGCTGACGAACAACAACTTTTAATGTCTCTAATCCTAAATATTCGTCGATGTCTCTTTTATTGATTGTAATGTTACCTGTTCCCGGTACTAAATATACTCTTGCGATTGATTTTTTTCTTCTTCCTGTTCCGTAGAATTTTGCTTTAGCCACTGTAATTTCCTCCTTTCAACCTTTCCTTAAAATGTTAATACTTCTGGTTTCTGAGCCTGATGATCATGCTCTGGTCCAGCGTATACATGAAGCTTTTTGATCATTGATCTTCCTAAAGGTCCTTTTGGAAGCATTCCTTTTACAGCAAGTTCGATTACTTTCTCTGGTTTCTTATCCATCATTTCTCTTAATGTAGTTTCTTTCATTCCACCTACATAATCAGAGTGATTGTAGTAGATTTTCTGATCTAATTTTTTACCTGTAACTGCGATCTTCTCTGCATTTACAACGATTACGTATCTCCTGTGTCGATGTGCGGTGTATAAACTGGTTTATTTTTTCCTCTTAATACTTTTGCGATTTCTGATGTTAAACGTCCTAATGTCTTGTCTGTTGCGTCAACTACATACCATTTTCTTTCAATCTTATCTGGATTAGCCATGTAAGTTTTCATTGGTCGACCTCCTAATATATTCTCTCATTAAATCAATATTGTTTATTATGAAATCAGCTCACTCCGGGGCTTTGGTGTAAACTGTTTCTTCTCATGTCATACTTTATGTATTATATTATGAATACGTCTTTCTGTCAACTGTTTTATCGTATTTTTCTACTGTTTTCCAACATTTTTCTTCTCTCTCCCAGCTATATTCCTCCTAGTCCTGATCCACAAATTTTTATATTCTTCCTGAAATCACCTATGTTCCCTCTGAAATATCACACGCAATTTCTTTCATCCGATTTTAAAATCCCACATTCTGTGGTATACTCCCATCTTTGACAGTTAGGAAGAGCAAAAATCGCTGTATCCCTTGTGGTTACTGGGCTGCAGCGATTTTTGCTGTTGTTACGGACTATAGTATTTTATTCTTTCCCTTTACTTTTTTTCTGAATATTTCTCATTTTACTTTTTGTTATGAACTGATAATCTGTTCGGAAACCACACACGTCATGAAGATCATCCGTAATTCTTTCTCGTTTGTATAAAGGAATGAATCCCTGTTCCTGTATTTCGGCGAAATTCATTTCTTTTAGAATATCTAATAATTCTTCACATGTATATTTAGCATCCAGTTTTTTCTCAAGGAAGCGGTATATTGTCAATGCAAGAAAACAGATTAGAAAATGTGCTTTGATCCGGTTTTCATCCTGTAAATAGACAGGTCTTGCAGAAAAATCCGTTTTCATAATCCGGAAACATTCTTCTATCTGCCATCTTCCTTCACTTACTTTCAAAATATCACCAACTTCGTCATCTAAAAGATCTGTGCATACTGCGTAAAATCCATCATACTGGGTTTCTTCAGAAATCTTAATTTCATCTAGATGCTGCTTTACATCAGCAGCTTCGCCTTCCTCTGTTACAGCCATAGTTCCGATGAAACGTGCTGGATCATTTGGATTTTTTCGGTTCTTTTTTGTGCTCCCTGAATCCAGCATCTTTTGTGCCCGTTCAATCTGTTTGTCTCGAATAGATTTTTGATAAAGGGCATATTTAGGAGAATAGGTAATGATCAGGCGTTGATGTAGCTTCTTTGTGGTGTAGGGTTCGTCTTTATAATAAAGTCCTTTATCATCTTCGGGTAGTTTTATGATATCAACAGGGGTTCCATCTGATACTCTTTTAAATCCCTGTAAATTTAATGCCCATTCTTTTTCTTCTTTCTTCAGCTTCTTGATGGACTGGGTTACGATATAAGCCCGTTCCCCCATGTGATTGTATTCCCGGATTGATTCAGAGCCAAGACCGGCATCACTGCAATAAATAAATTTCTGACAGCCAAAATCTCCAAGGACTTTCTTTTCTAACGGTTTGAGAGAGGTCTGCTCGTTCGCATTTCTCGGAAAAAGAGAAAAAGCAAGGGGAATCCCGTCTCCATCCATAAACAATCCCATTTGGATGATCGGGTTTGGCCTGTGTTCTTTACTTTTCCCGTATTTTTTATTTCCATCTTCCTGTTCAATTTCAAAGTAATAATTCGAGCAGTCATAATAAAGGACCTTATCATTTCTTTTTCCAAGGAAGTGTATCAATACTGTCTGTGCTTCTTTTTCTTTTTTATATTTTTCAGTTTCTATTTTCACTTCATTTTTCGCCCATGCAACGACATCATCTCTTGTAGGACCATGTTCAGGCAAAAGTTGTTCTAAGGTTCCCAGCTTGCGGACGATAGCTGAAGTAGTGCTGCCATTTGATTTTGTATAAGATTTACAGATATAAAAGGACTCTGCATTTTTTGATTTTGTTATATGAAGATTCATCTGTCATCCCTCCTATCCCTTATTATACCATACAATAACACAAAATAACAGCTATAAAAACGGAAAATTTGACATAAAAAAAGCAGGTTTTATGCGACCTGTGAGTACTTTTTTCGATATTCAACTGTCAAACTCCCGTGCGATTGAAGAAAATAGTAAATATATAGACATTGCCTATAAATTAACAATTATTATAGAAAAATACTATAAGTACTATAGAAATAATCAATTTGCTTATATGAGTAGAATGTGATATATTGTACCCGGTTTTAAGGTATTATTTTTTAAGGAGGAAAGTATTATGAACAAAGCAAAACGTTTTCTTGCAGCGCTTTTAGTATTTGTAATGGCATTTGCTCTTGCAGCATGCGGAAGTGAGAAAAAAGAAGCTGGCGATGCAAAACAAGAAGAAACGAAAAAAGAAGACTCAAAAAAATTAGAAGGAACTTTAAAAGTCATGGCAACGAGCGAAAATTATCAGCCGTTATTTGATAAGTTCGCAGAAGAAGTAGGACCGAAGGCAGAATTTATTTCTATGTCTTCAGGAGAAGTTCTTTCTAAATTAAAAGCGGAGGGTGGTACACCGGCTGCAGATCTTTGGTTCGGAGGCGGCATTGATGCGTTTATGGATGCAAAGGCGAATCAGTTTTTAGAGAAAGTTGACTTTGACGCTGCAAAAGATCTTACAGCAGATTATAAAGATAGTGAAAACTACTGGTTCTCTAAAGGAATCACAGTCGTTGGATTTATTGTAAACAATGATATTTTGAAAGAAAAAGGATTAGAAGCTCCAAAATCTTGGGAAGATCTTACAAAACCAGAATACAAAGGAGAAATCCTTATGTCTAATCCTGCAATTTCTGGCACAAACTATGCTGTAGTGAATGCGCTTCTTCAGACAAAAGGTGATGCCGGATGGGATTATTTCAGTAAATTGAATGAAAACATTACATATTACTCTAAGAGAGGATCTGATCCAAGTACAAAAGTAGCAGCTGGTGAAGTTGCAATCGGTATTACATATGTTGATAAAACATTAGATGAATTAAAAGAAACAGCAGATGTTAGTATTATATATCCGGAAGACGGAATGCCATATGTACCGGAAGGGGTAGCTGCCTTTGCAAATGCTGAGAATACAGAAGCTGCAAAAGCATTTATCGAGTGGTTCTTCTCAAATGGAGAAAATATGAAACTGTTAGCTGAAATCGAACAGAAGAATATGTGCCTTCTTATTAATCCAAACATTGAAGGTTTAGAGTTAGACTTTGATCAGAAGCAACTTATGAAAGAAGATTTATCACTCTTTGGTTCAGAAAGAGAAACAATTTTAGAGAAGTGGAATGCTTTAATTGGGGATAAGAGTGGAGAATAAAAAAAGCAGGGCATCACAAAGTGGTGCCCGTTTTTATGATATTTTAGATAAGATCATACTGGTAATTCTGGTGGGAATTGTATTTCTGTTTATTTTGTATCCACTTCTCTGCATTATCAAACAGAGTGTTTTAGGTGAGGAAGGCTTCAGTTTGGCTGCATACGAAAGCATTTTGGGAAAAAATATGAGTTTATTAAAAAACAGTGTTTTTGTAGCAATTCTTTCTGCTCTCTTATCTACAGTTCTCTCTATAGCAGTTGCCTTTAGCGTTCGATTTACTTATAGGAAACTCAAAGGATTTTTAATGGGAATCTTACTGATCAGTATGGTATCTCCACCGTTTATCGCATCACTGGCTTATATTCAGTTATTCGGAAGAAACGGTCTGATTTCCAAAGGACTTTTAGGGCTTTCCTTAAATCCCTACGGATGGGTAGGTGTTGTGATCATGCAGAGTCTGTTTTTTACATCACTTAATGCATTGATTTTGATTGGCATGTTGGAACGAATTGATCTTTCTTTGTTGCAGGCATCTGCGGATTTGGGAGCGACGAGAGGAAAAACTCTCTGTAAGGTTGTCCTTCCCCTGATTCGTCCATCACTTTTAATCTGCTTTTTGTTATCCTTTATTCATTCGATGGCAGATTTTGGGACGCCAATCGTAATTGGGGGACGATTCGAGACGGTGGCAACTGAAATCTATATGCAGATTATCGCATACTCAAACTTGCAGAAGAGTTCAGCATTGAACGTACTTTTGTTGATTCCGGCAGTGGTCGGATTTGCATTGTATCGCTATCTGATGCGAAAAAATGATAAGATTTTTGCCGGAAACAATAATAAGGCATCTGGTGCAGAAGAAGATTTTAAATTAAAAGGAATTAGTGGAATCGTGGTGTATGCGACTTCGGCGCTTTTCTTTGTAACTATGATTTTGGAATATGGTTCAATTTTCCTCAATAGTTTCAGTAAAAATATGCGAGGAACTTTGAAGTTTACAACAGATTATTTGAATGCTCTTTTGGAGCGTAACATGGATACATTTATCCGAAGTATAGTGTATGCTCTGATTGTGGCGCTTGTGGGGACATTTATTGGAATGTTTCTGTCGTACTATATTGAAAGAAGAAGAATTCGATTTGGAAATTTCTTGGACTTTATTGTAACAATGCCGTATATGCTTCCGGGAAGTTGCTTTGGGATCGGATATATTTTGGCTTTTAATCATGAACCATTAAAGCTGACAGGAACAGCCTTAATCGTAATTGCCAATATGATATTTAAGCAAATGTCAATTACAACAAAGGCAGTTACCGCATCGCTTGCACAAATTAATCTAAATATGGATGATGCGGCGAGGGATTTGGGCGCAAATAAGCTACGGGTGTTTTGGGATGTTCTGTTCCCGAACTTAAAGCCGGCATTTGTAACTGGATTTGTCAACAATTTTACAAGCGCGATGATTACAGCAGGATCGGTGATCTTCTTAATCACGCCGGGACAGAAGATTGCTGTCTTTACATTGTTTGACAGCATCAATACAGGAAAATACGGAGAAGCATCCATGATCGCAACATTTATTATATTAATTACGGTATTGATCAATGTGGTGTTCTATGTTGGATTCTCAGGAGAAAGGGGTAGAAAGAAACGTGTATCTGGAATTGAAAAATCTAAATAAAAGTTTTGGTGAAAAAGAAGTTGTAAAGAATCTGTCTCTTTCTCTTGGCAAAGGAAAACTTCTCTGTCTTCTTGGTTCATCAGGTTGTGGAAAAACAACGACTTTAAAAATGATTGGTGGATTTTTGAAGCCAAACAGCGGAGAAATTTGGGTGGATGGACAAAATATTACCTATTTAGAACCGGAGGAAAGACCGGTATCTACAGTGTTTCAATCGTACGCACTATTTCCGCATTTGACGGTATTGGAAAATGTAATGTATGGCTTGAAGTTTCAAAAAATTAAGAAAAAAGAAGCAAAAGAGATGGGAATGGAGTATTTGGAAACAGTAGGACTTTCTGAGTATGCAAATGCGAAAATCCATGAAATTTCAGGAGGACAACAACAGAGAGTTGCTTTGGCGCGTTCGTTGATTACCAAACCTAAAATTCTATTGCTAGATGAACCGTTAAGTAATTTGGATGCGAAACTTCGTATTAAAATGCGTCAGGAGATTAAGCAGATTCAAAGTAAGTTTGATATTACTATGGTATTTGTAACACATGATCAGGAAGAAGCAATGGTTTTGGGAGATTCCATTGCAATTATGGATCAGGGGAATTTGATTCAAATAGGAAATCCGGAAGAAGTTTATACAAATCCAACAAGTGAGTTTTCGAGAAATTTTCTAGGAATTTCCAATCATTTTCATGATGCTGACGGGCAGGAAATTTTCTGTAGACCGGAGGATTTGATATTTGTGGAAAAAGGAAAAATCCGAGGGACCATTTTAAGAGAAGAATTTTTAGGATTTTATCGACAATATTATATTCTTCTAGAGGATGGAAGTGAAATTGTTCTTCGCACGGATCGAAATGTCTTAAAATCAGTAGGAGAAAAAGTGATATTGGACAGGAAAATATCTTGACTAACATATGCAATAGTGTTATGATCCCGTCTTTGACAGTTAGGAAGAGCAAAAATCGCTGTATCCCTTGTGGTTACTGGGCTGCAGCGATTTTTGCTGTTGTTAC
>ENA-OPYY01000247-OPYY01000247.1-human-gut-metagenome-genome-assembly--contig:-NODE-247-length-21689-cov-1.036268_pt1 | contig 21689 bp, 25 predicted proteins | sample MGYA00242472_ERZ504481 | MGnify/ENA primary metagenome ERZ504481 (study PRJEB26092, sample SAMD00036265) | human gut metagenome | host: Homo sapiens | study: EMG produced TPA metagenomics assembly of...
TATCCTTTTTTCTCCCGCCAATGCACTGGCCGCTGTAATCCATCCTGCATTTCTGCCTGACGCTCCATAACCACTACATGAATTGGTAAAGAACGTACATCCGCTGCTAATTCTTGTGTACAGGCAGCCATATACTTTGCCGCACTTCCGAATCCCGGACTGTGGTCTGTCACTGCAATATCATTGTCTGTTGTTTTTGGAATCCCCATAACTTTTACGTCAAGATTACGTTTCTGACATGTTTTATGCAACTTTCCACAAGTGTCCATTGTTCCGTTTCCACCATTAAACAATACATATTTAATGTTTTCTTCTTCCAGAATATCTGCCATTTTTTCATAATGTTCCTGTTCAATAGGATCTCTGGATGTTCCAATTGCAGTACCCGGAGTCTGTAATAAAAGTTTTAATTTTTCTTCCGGTATATTTTCCAATTCCAGAAAGTCTTTTTTTAAGAATCCGCCTGTACCATTGTTTGCGCCATAAATATGTCCAATTTTATCTGATTTTTTTGCTTCTTTTATTGCACCATACAAGGAACCATTCATTACTGCGGTAGGACCGCCTCCATGTACAATCAATAAGTTTTCTGCCATATCTTTTTCCTCCAAATTTGCCAAAACCGAAATAGAAAATACCTTGCAGCAATACATGCTGCAAGGTATCCTAAATTTCAACAGCTCAATATTTTACAGTCATGTCTGGCAATTTTTTCTTTTTTTACTGTGTCAATTATTTTCCTGCTTCTGTCATAATGTCAAACAATACATAATCATCAACCGGAGCTTCTTCTGTAACTTTTCCACTTTCTAAGAAGTTTTTCTGCTGAATTTCATAGTATCCTTTGATACTTCCATCTTCAACACCTTTTAACAGTTCTTCAGAAGTAATCCAATCACCATCTGTTGTCTGTCCCATTGCTGTTTCTACATCTGTCTTTGTTTCATTTGCTACATATCCTGCAACTTCTTCAAAGTTTTCTTCTTTTGCACCAAAATCCATTGCTTTGTAAAGTGCTTTTGTAAATCTTACTAATAAATCTTTGTTCTTTTCAGCATATTCAGGCATACATACCCAGCTTGCAGGGTCTGCTGCGATATCGGAAAAGTCTGCATTACTTACGAATACCTGTGCATCATCACCTAATTCATCTGTGATAACTTTTGTATTTGGTGACCATGGAGCACAAGCATCAATAGAACCGGAAATCATAGCACTTGGCATATTTGTAACTTCCATATTATATGCTTCGATATCATCCAGTGTAAGACCAACTGAATTTAATGCACGTACTAAAATTGTTTCAGATGATGTACCGGAAGCATAAGCTACTTTTTTGCCTTTTAAATCTTCCAGAGAGTTTACGCCATGAGATTTTAATCCCATTACACAGTCCGCATCACCTAACTGCTGGAAGCAGAATACATCAACATTTCCCTGAATTGCAAGAGAATGAGCACCAGGTCCGATATAAGCTACATCCATAGAACCTGATTCCATAGCAGCGATTTCTGTTGGGCCATCATCAAATTTTGTCATTTTTACTTCGATACCCTGTTCTTCAAAGTATCCTTTTTCTTTTGCAGTTGTTACTACCCATAAGGAAGCGTAGTTTGGCATATAAGCTACGTTTACTACATCAAGCTCTTTTTTCTCTTCTTTTCCGTCTGTAGCTTCTGTTTTTGATTCTTCTTTTTTTGGTTCTTCAGAGCTTCCTCCACAGCCTGCTAACAGAGACATTGCTGTTACTCCTACTAAAAGCATGGATAATAATTTCTTCTTCATTTTAAGTTCCTCCTAAAAATATAGTTTTTATTCTCACCGGGCTCTTTCTTGCCCCATTGTAAGTTCTAAATTATTTTCTCACTTCCAAATATTCCTGATATACCTGTCCCCAAATATGATTTTTCAGTTCAATAAAGCGGTCGCTCATCTTTGTTTCCTGATCTCTTGGATACGGAATATCAATATCCACAACTTCTTTAATACGTCCCGGACGAGCGCTCATAATTACAACTCTTGTTGCAAGAACAATAGCTTCTTCAATATCATGTGTAACAAAGAAACATGTTTTATTTTCTTCCTGCCATGCTTTTAAAAGTTCTGACTGAAGCTGTGTTCTTGTCTGTGCATCCAAAGCTCCGAAAGGTTCATCCATAAGAAGTACTTCCGGATTCATTGCATAGTCTGCTATCGCAACACGCTGTTTCATACCACCGGACAATTCCTTTGGATAAGAGTCAGCGAATTTTTCCAATTCAACCATTTTCAAATATTTCATTGCAATGGTATCACATTCTTCTTTAGAAAGTCCTTTTAATTTTAAACCGAATTCAACATTTTTCTTTACTGTCAGCCATGGGAACAATGCGTACTGCTGGAAAACAACACCTCTGTCTGTTCCTGTTCCGTTGATTGGTTTTCCGTCTACTAAAATCTGTCCGCTGGTAGGCTCTAAAAGTCCCGCAATAATATTTAATAATGTAGATTTACCACATCCAGATGGCCCGATTACGCAGATAAATTCATTTTCTTTAATATCAAAATCCACACCGTTTAAAGCAACAACTTCACCTTTTCGTGTGTTGTATTTCTTTTCAACGCCCTGAATACTTACTTTTATATTTCCCTCTTTTCCTGCCATGATGTTAACTTCCTTTCAAAGTATTTAAGAACTTTCTCAGCCAGCATACCGATAACACCGATAATAATGATATAGAGAAGCATTGGTGTTGTTTCATAGGAGTTTGCCAAAGATTTAATTCTCATACCAAGACCTGCAATAGCTCCTGTAGATTCTGCTGCAATCAATGTTGTAAGCGCTGTTGAGATACCAAGTCTTACCGCTGTAATGATAAATGGTGTTGTTGCCGGGAAAATGACCTTTACGAACAGGTTCACATCGTTTGCACCTAACACTCTTGCTGCCTTAATCAGAGTTTCATCTACGTTGATAACACCCTGGAAAATTGTAACTGTCATAATTAAGAAAGTTGCAAGACAGATAACAATAATCTGTGGTGTACGACCTACACCTACACCGATAACTACCAGCGGTACGTAAGCCAGTGGTGGAATGTTTCTGATAAACTGAATCCATGGCTCTAAGATAAATCTTACCGGACGATACCATGCCATCAAAAACGCTACCGGAACGGAAATTACAAAGCCAAGTAAAAATCCCCAGAATACAGAAATCAAACTGCTTGCAATATCTTCTAAAAGAATTCCTCTCTCTACCATGAGCCCAATGGATTGTAATACCTTAACCGCATTTGGAAAACATCTGGCAGTCTGTGGAGTAATTGATAAGATTGTCCACACCAGCATTGCTACTACAAATGAAATCAGTAGCCATATCCCTTTTGGTATTTTGCCTATGATGTCGGCTCCACCTTTACTTTTTTTTCCCCATTTTAATCCTCCTGTTTCTCTTTGTTTCAGCATTTCGTACTAAAACTTATTTCTTATTCGTTATTGTATGGTTATTATCCCCTATATGGGGTTAAAAATCAATACGATTTTACGCAAACGTTTGAGCTATTTGTATATTTTTTAACAAGCATTTCGCATTAAATTAGGAACTTTATTGCACAAACACAAAACAAGGCGTTTGGGTATTCATCACTTTTACCCAAAACGCCTTGTTTTAAAGGAAATCTATTTACATTTTTTTGTAACGTTCAATCATCTCTTCTAAGGATACCTGCTCAACAAGCGGAGCTTTTCCGAAAGAACCGAATTCTACAATTAAAGTTCCGATTGCTTCTTTTACACCTTTTTCAATCACTTCTACTAAAGCTGCTGTATCATCATCTTTTATTGTACCATACATAACTGTGTCCATAATCGGAGGAAGGAATGCTCTTGGGTCAAACTGGTCTTTCTTTTCCTCCAATAGCTGGTATACGCCTCCAATGGAAGCGCTGTCACGTTTGGAAGGATTGTTTTTAAAGAATTCCTTCATATTTCTTGTAACAGCTAAACGAATATCTGTATCTACGTTGATTTTTCCGATACCGCAAGGAATTGCTGCCTTTAACTCGTCAATGGAAATACCGTAAGCATTCTGGATATTTCCGCCCAAAGCATTAATTTCATCTACAATGTATTTTGGCACAGTGGATGAACCGTGAGATACCAGAACACCGAAAAGATTTTCGTGCATCATACATTCTTTAATTGCAATCGCAATCTCTTTTCTTAATTTTACATCTTTTCCTTTTGATGCTCCGTGCATAGTTCCGTAAGAAATTGCCAGTGCGTCACAGCCTGTCTTTTTGAAGAACTCCACTGCTTTTAATGGATTTGTGTAAGTAGATGTAGAAGAAAATACATGGTCTTCCACTCCTGCAAGCACACCCAGCTCACCTTCTACCGATACACCTCTTGCATGGGCATATTTAACGACTTCTCTTGTAAGCTCAACGTTTTCATCAAAAGGAAGGGAAGAACCGTCAATCATAACAGAAGTATATCCACCTTCAATCGCCGCTTTACAGGAGTCAAAATTTTTACCGTGGTCTAAGTGAAGAACTACCGGAATAGGTGAGTCTTCCGCAAATTTTTTCACAGCATTTGCGATATTTTTTGCGCCAATTTTCTTATCCTCCAAAGTAGCGTTTAAGAAATCTGTTCTTCCGCCCATAAATCCGTTTGCTAAATCTGCCCCCTGTAAAATCGCTGCTGAACGGAACATTTCATGAACTTCAATGGCTGCTTTTGCCTGAGCAACTGCATTTACGTTAAATGCTCCCTGTGCAAAATGGTATTTGTCAACAGTTTCCAATAATGGTCTTAATGGTATTAATGGCATAATTTTTCTCCTTTTATCTCTCTATTTTCTTTCCTTTTACAAAAGTATCTACAATATTATAGCCTTCGTCTACAATAAGGATATCCGCATCTTTTCCGGCTTCCAGGCTTCCGATTTTCATCATCTACGCCTAAAAGCTTTGCAGGGTTCATTGTTAAGAGCGGAAGAACGTCTTCCATTTCTGCCCCTGTAAAATCAATCAGTCGTTTCAGCGCTGTTCCTGTTGTCAAGGTACTTCCTGCACGACGCCGTTTGATTTCAATTTTGCATCTCCATCCTCAACTACAACATCATTGACACCCAGCTTATATTCTCCGTCCGGAAGTCCTGCTGCCATAATAGAGTCTGTCACCGCAACAACTTTATCATATCCTTTTGCTTTTAAAAACAGCCTTACGCTGCCCGGATGCAAATGACGTCCGTCACAAATTGCCTCACAATAAATATCAGACTCCAGAGCCGCTCCCATCATTGACGGAAAATGCTGATGAAATAATTTCATGGCATTGCAGGTATGCGTACATGCAGCCGCTCCGTTTTCAATACATTTCATAGCTGTTTCATAATCTGCTCCAGAATGTCCGATTGCAACGGTAATTCCCAATTTTTTCATTTCCGGTACAGCTTCGGGAATACCTTCTACTTCCGGTGAAACTGTAATGTAGCGAATATTTCCTTCCGCTTCTTCCTGATATTCTTTTAAAAGCTCCATATCTGCTTTTCTTAAAAGCTCTTCCGGCATAGCGCCTTTAAATTCTACGGAAAGAAACGGTCCTTCCAAATGGATACCCAAAAGATTTGCACAATTTGCGTGCTCTTTTTGATGTTTTAACGCTTCATGAATAGATTTTATTGTCTGCTCTTTTGTATCTGTTAAAATAGAACAAAGCCACGAAGTTGTCCCCTGAAGTGCAAAGAAATGACCGATTTTTTCAAAATCATCCTTCAGCGCATCATTTACGTCTACGCCGCAGCCTCCATGGGTATGCACATCAATAAATCCCGGTATTACGGATTTTCCTGAAGCATCGTAAATATTTCCTTGTCTTTCTCCCTGTCCCGGACTGCAGATTTCGCAAATTTTCCCATCTTCTATACACAAATCTTTTCTTTCCATACGGCGTTTGTCATAGTGATACACATAACCGTTGGTAATCCAGGTTTTCATAGTTTTATCCCTCCAATGCGGCTACAAACTCTGTAATTTTCAGATTGATATCCTGATGATTTGTCAGCAGAGATACCGGAAAATCAGAGGTAGCTTCTCCGTAAGCAGTTCTTCTTACCACAGCTCTGTGCCAGTTTCTGAAGCATCCCAGGCGAATTTTTCTGGCATGGGCAATTTCATAAATACCGATTGTCACGCAATATTTTGGCATATCTTCCAATGCTCCGTTAAAATCGCCAATAGCATTTGCCGTTCTTGTTTCCTTTGTAATATCTAAAACTCTTGTTTTCTGAGCCAGAAATTCTTCGTTACTTAAAGACGCGTCTGCTTCATTAAAGGCAACATGTCCGTTAATACCGATACCGCCGAAGCAAATATCCACACCGCCCAGTTTTTCAATCAACTGTGGAATATATTCTACATTTTCCGGATCAGGAAATACTCTCTGTTCTTCCGGCATAACTAATTCCGGAGCAATCTTGCTATATACTGTTCTGTTCATAAAGCCACGGAAGCTTAACGGATGGGTTTCCGGAACCCATTTTTTATCATCATCCAAATATTCGTCCATGTTAATAAACCAAACATTTTTCAGACTAATTTTTTCCTGATTTACCATTTCCACAAAATAAGGATACTGTCCTACCGGACCTACCGGACAAATAAATACCGTTTTCTTGCCTTCTGCATTGTTTTTCTTAATTTCTTCTGCCATTTCCTCTGCCATAGATTGAAATACCGCTACATTATCTTCCATTACGATTACCGGCAGTTTCGCTCCTTTGTGTAGAAGTTCCTCCTTTGTGTAAGTATAATACTCATGTTTCGTCATTTCAAACAATCCTCCCTTGTTTTTGCATTGTCAATCCTTTCATATCTAAGATTATACGATAACTATTTTTCATTTTCAACAAACCTTTCTTAAATATTGCGTTTTTTTCTACTCAATTTATGCAAACGTTATCCTAAATTCCATTGTTTTTATTCGTCATTTCAGTTATAATGTATCTATAATATTGCCATTGTATTGTGAGGTTTTAATATGACACTAAAAGAAATCGCAAAAGAAGCTAATGTTTCTATCTCTACTGTTTCCAGAGTTATTAATCAAAAAAACACAAAAGCTGCCAGTCCAGAAGTACAAGAACGCATCTGGAACATCGTGAGAAAAAGTGGATATACGCCTAATTCTACTGCACGCGCTTTAAAGCTTGGGCCAACAACTCCCTCTATAGAAGTGCCTGCACGCACAATTGCCTGTATTTATGCAAGGGGAGATTCTGCAGTTTCCGATCTTTTCTTTTCCCATATTGCAAAGGCCATTGAACAAGAGGCTTTTAAAAGCAACTTTTTCATCAAACACTCTTTCACCGCATTGGATTTAGAAAATCCGGATGTAACTCTTAGAATTGCCAACTCCCCTGTAGATGGAGCTGTTATTTTAGGACGATATGATGAACGTATTTTAAAACTTTTCACCAAAAATTATAAGCATATTATCTATGCCGGATTAAATCCCATGGATGATAAATACGATCAAGTTGTATGCGATGGAAAAGAACTTACCTTTAGCGCCGTTTCTTATCTCCACGAATTAGGACACACAAAAATCGGTTACATTGGAGAACAAAATAACGAAATCCGCTATACTGCATTTAAAGGTGCTTTGGAAACGCTTGGATTACCCTTTTCACAGCGAAATGCTGCCAATGTAAAGCTTTCCCACGAAGGTGGTTATCAGGGAGCACTCCATTTAATTAAATCAAAAGCAGATATTACTGCTGTTTTTTGTGCAAACGATAATACTGCCATCGGTGCAATCCGTGCTTTTCGAGAGCAGGGATACCGCATTCCCGAAGATATTTCTGTTATTGGTGTAGATGATATTGAGACAGCACAATATCTTTCCCCTATGCTTACTACTGTCCACATACCTTTAGAAGAAATGGGGAGAATGACAGCAAAAATTCTTATTGACCGTATTACCGGCGGACATCGTATTCCTTTAAAAACTGTACTGCCTTATTACATAGCCAAAAGAGATACTTGCGGCAAAGCACCAAAAATCGAAAATAACATCAGGAGGACTTTATTATGAAAAAAGCACTTTATTTTGATTGTGTATCAGGAATCAGCGGAGATATGTCCGTAGCTGCTCTGCTTGATTTAGGTGCTGATAAAAATATGCTTTTAGACACTTTAGCCAGTTTAAACCTTTCCGGGTATAGTATTGAAATTTCAGAAGTGGAGAAATCAGGAATTGCAGCCTGTGACTTCAATGTTCTATTAGATAAAAAACACGAAAATCACGATCATGATATGGAATATCTGCATGGTGAAAAACATGAACACAATCATGCAGGGCATCATTGCGAACATGAGCATCATTCTCATGAGCATCGAAACTTGTCTGATATTCTTTCTATTTTAGAAAGCAGCAATATGACAGCCGGTGCAAAAGCCATGGCTTCTAAGATTTTGAAATTCTCGCAGAAGGAGAAGCCCTTGCTCACCGCGTTCCAAAAAGAACAAGTACATTTTCACGAAGTCGGCGCCGTAGATTCTATTGTCGATATTGCCGCCTTTGCAATCTGTATGGATTTTCTGGGATATGAAGAAGTTTTTCTGCCTGTATTAAAAGAAGGACAGGGGCACAATTCGCTGTCAGCATGGAATTCTTCCTATTCCTGTTCCAGCTACTTCTAATATTGTATGTACGCATAAGCTTCCTCTGTCTATCCTGCCTGTACAGGGAGAGCTTGTAACACCTACCGGCGCTGCAATTGCTTCTGCAATTACAACTTCTTATACTCTGCCGGAAATCTTTCAGATTAATAAAATCGGCGTAGGTGCAGGAAAAAGAGAGTATGAAGTTCCGGGGATTTTGCGAGTGATGGAAATTCAGTATTGATAAGAAGCTGTCATTTTAAGTACATATAAAGAATATCTATACATTTTGCGCTTAGGCTGCGCTCACTTTGAGCTTGCAATCTCAAAGCGTGCTCAACAAATTCGCTAAAAATGTATAGATATTCCTAAATACTCCCTAATACAACAGTTCCTATTTTTTCTCGTAAGTTAAAAATTCATACTCAATATCAAAATAGGTCTGTTCTTCGCTTCTTTCTGTCACCTTCCACTCCGGCATATCATCCAGATTAGGGAAAAAAGCATCTGCTTCATAAGCAAAATCAATTTTTGTCACATGAGCTTTATCACAATATGGCAAAAACTGTTTATAAATACTGTCTCCGCCAATAACATATAAGTCTTCTGCATCATATTTTTTTATTTCTTCTAAAACTTCTTCTACACTATGAAGAACAATGGCATCTTTAACTTTATAATTTTTATCTCGTGTAAGTACAATATTCACTCTGTTTTTCAAAGGAAGTCCGTTAGGAAATGTTTCCAATGTCTTTCTTCCTAAAATAACCACTTTTCCTGTTGTTGTGGTACGGAAAAACTTCATATCTGCAGGAATACTTACTAAAAGCTTATTGTCCTTTCCTATTCCCCAATTTCTATCTACTGCTACAATTAAATTCATTTTCCATTCCTCCTTATACTGCGATTGGTATATCTTTAATCTGCGGTCCTGCCTGATAATTTTCCACAATTAAATCATCTGTGGTAAACTGATAAAAATCTTTTACTTCCGGATTTAACCGTACTTTTGGCGCCGGAAATGTCTCTCTCTTAATCAGTTCTTGAATAACCGGCACATGTCTGTCATAAATATGAGCATCTGCAATCACATGAACCAATTCTCCCGGTATCATATCATTTACCTGTGCTACCATCATTAGCAAAATCGCATACTGACATACGTTCCAGTTATTTGCTGCCAGAATATCCTGTGAACGCTGGTTCAACACTCCGTTCAGCACTAATTTTTCACTGTCTTTTTCTTTGGTTACATTATAGGTCATACTATAACAACAAGGATCTAAAGCGCCACTGTGAAGATATTCAAACTGATATAGATTTGTCATAATTCTTCTGCTATATGGATTTTCCTTCAGCTGTTTTAAAACATAATCCATCTGGTCTGTTTCTTCACCTTTATAAAGAAATTTTCTTCCTACAACGTCTCCGTAACAAGTACCGATAGAACCATCTTCATCTGCCCATGCATCCCATATATGTCCGTTTAAATCATGGATATTATTGGATTTTCTCTGGTAAATCCAAAGAATTTCATCCATGCAGGTTTTTAAAGCTGTCTTTCTCAGTGTCAATGCCGGAAATTCTTTCCGTAAGTCGTAGCGGTTTACCACGCCAAATCTCTTAATTGTATATGCATATTCCCCTGTATCTTCCCATTTTGGTCTTACCTTTTCACCTTGGGTATCTGTGCCATTTTCCAAAATATCCTGACACATCCGGATAAATAAATCATCTGCTAAACTCATGAAATTTTCCTTTCTTTCGCATTTTATATATTGATTATACTCTATCTTTCTCTGTCTTCCAACAAAAAAACTTTCACTGCCCTACTGTTTCCCATCTTTGATAAACGCAATTAACTTTTCTACATCATCAAATTCATCATAATCTCCCATAATTCCTTCACGATGATATACAATACCATTTTTCTCATTGCGCTCTAAACAATCTAACAACATTTTTTCTCCATATCTTTTCGCAAATAACGTAAAACCATACGGCTTTATTTTTGATAATAAACCCTTTCTGCACTTTTCACTACAACGATAACAATGCGTTTGCCCTTTTTCTATGGAGCATTTTCTATTTTCACACCATTCTACGTCAGGACATTGTCCTGAATTACACCCCTGACAAATTATATTTTCGGAGCATAAACAACATGCAAGTCCGCATCTTGCAATTCCTAATTCCCGTTTCACAATATTCCTCCTATAATTGTCCCCTCTGTATAACATCACATTCTGGCATATAGATATTCTATCAGAAACCGCTTCTGCTTTCCACACATTTTCATCGGCACTTTACAAATCCGAAAAAAAGTGATACTCTTTAAAAATCTTTATGAAAGGAGTTTTTTCATGAAAAAATTTATAATTTATTGTCTCAAACCTTTGTCTTTTTTACCGGCACTTGCTGTTATGTATATGATTTTCAGCTTTTCCGGTCAAACCGGTACCAGAGTCTGGAAGTCTCAGCCATGAAATCAGTTATCAAATTATATCGGTTGCAGACAAGATTTTAAATAAAAATCTGACAGAAAATGAAAAGCAAATCTATACAGACCGAATTGAACACCCTGTAAGAAAGCTTGCTCACATGACAGAATACTGTATTCTGGCTCTTTGTGTTTCTTTTCCTCTCTATGTATATGGTGTGAGAGGTTTTCTCCTATTCCTGTTAGCGGGACTGTTTTGCGTGGGATTTGCCTGCACAGATGAATTTCACCAATCCTTTGTAGCAGGTCGAGGACCTTCAAAAAAAGATGTACTAATTGACAGTACAGGGGCTCTTATCGGAATTCTGGCAGTGCAGATTTTCTGTCATGGATTTTTACGTTCAAAAAAACACAAATAAAGGCAAAAGGGACTTCTTGCAAATTATTGCGCCAGTCCCTTTCCATTATTTTCAAAATATATTTCTTACATATTAAACAAATCCGCATGTGTTCCCGTATCAACTAATGTAAGCGTCAAAATATCATTCTCGATCAGATAAATAAGCAGCCAATCTGGTTGTATATGACATTCACGAAAATTTTTATATTTTCCTTTCAACTCATGGTCACGATATTTTTTATCAAGTTCTTCTCCACTTTGAAGTATATTTACTACTTCTTCTAATAAACTAATATTTAGTCCTCTTTTTTTGGCGAGCTTTAAACTCTTTTTAAACTTTCCCGTTAAAATTAAATCATACATCATATATCCATATCCTCTAATGCTTCAGAGAAACTTGAATATTTTTTTGTATTTGGATTTTTGCTCAAAGCTTCTGCTTCTTCCATAGCTGCAAGCACTTCTGGTTTATATTGAGGATATTTTACTTGAAATGGTAATCCTCCTTGCAAGACAACCTGTTTCAAAAAAATATTTACTGCACTGCTCAAGTCAAGTCCTAACTCATTTAATAGCTCTGTTGCTGCCTGTTTTGTATTACTATCTATTCGGATGCTGGTTGTAACATTTTTCATAATCAATGCACTCCTTTCTTTATATTAAACATATTATTACATATTAAATACATTGTCAATTATCTTGAACATTTTTTTATTACATAAAAAGCTGTTGTAAGAAACATACAACTTATATATTCCCTACAACAGCCATATTCATTTACCATCTTACAGAAACATCTCCCGAAGGAAAAATTTCTTCTTCATCTTTCTCATTAATTGCCAGCAGCTTTCCATCAGAAAGTATTTCTTTGGCAATCACTTCCCGTTTGGTTTCTCCAAAAATAATCTGGATTTTCTTCCCCGGAACAATATTTCTGCTAATGTATTCTTGTGGAATTCCTGCTTTTTCTGTTTCCAAAAGCAACTGATTCACAAGTTCACCTACCAGTTTGTTTTTATCAACTTTCTGTCCATCCGGTAAAATTGCTCCTGCTTTTTCTTTCAACTCTTTTGGAAAGCCTCCTGTGGGCTCATATAAATTCAATCCTATTCCCACAACTACAAATTCAATATCTCCTGTTTCAAAATCTGTCACTGCTTCTGTGAGAATTCCACATACTTTTTTATTTTCCAAATATAAATCGTTTACCCATTTAATTCCCAGAGAAACACCACAACAATTTTTTACAGCCTTGCAGACAGCTACAGCCGCTGCTGCTGTAATTTCCAAGCTTTTCTGAGCTGTTTTTTCGGAATATAGAAGAACACTCAAATACAACCCACTATCTTTGGGCGAATAAAATTTTCTTCCCTTTCTTCCTTTTCCCTCTGTTTGTAGCTGAGCTATCACCACAGAGCCATGGGGAAGCTTTTTTTCCACCGCCAACTGTTTCATTCGCTGATTTGTAGACGCAATTTCTTTCCATACCTCTACCAGCACCTCTGTATTTTTAAGTTGTAACCGAACCGCTTCTTCCGACAAAATATTATTGTCTTCTTCCAGCAGATATCCTTTGTTGGTTACTGCTGTAATGGAATATCCCTCCTGCTGCAGGCTTTTCATTCCTTTCCATACAGCAGTTCTGGAAACATCCAACATCTTTGCCAGCTCATTTCCTGACAGATATTTCCCTCTATTCTGTTCTAAAAGTCCCAGAAGTCTTGATTTTGTAGACATCACATTCCCTATCTTTCTTCACGGAAATAATTTACACCACAGGATTTGGGCTGAGAATTCTCCTTTGAAGAACGCATAGAAGTAATAATCAGCACTAAAATTGTCATGATAAACGGTATCATATCGAAAACAGAGCTTGGGATAACCTGTGGCACATAGTATTTCAATACACTAAATCCACCGAATACCACTGCTGCAATAATTGCTTTATTTGGGTCCCACATAGCAAAAATAACAAGAGCAACTGCAATCCATCCCAAACCATTTACACAGCTTGTTACCCATACACCATTACAGATAATCATGGAACAGTATGCACCTCCTATGGCACAGATACCACCGCCCAGCATCAGATTAATGTATTTCAATTTTGTTACCGGAATTCCTGCTGCATCTGCTGCTGCCGGATTTTCTCCAATAGCACGGATATTTAAACCTGCTTTTGTTTTATGAAGATAAATAGCAGCTAAAATAGCAACCACAATTCCGATATAAACAAAAATATTATAGTTAAAAAACATTTTTCCAATAACCGGAATATCTGTAAGTACCGGAATTTCTACTTTGCCAAGGCTTTCCAAAATGTTTTCCGGAAGCTTTAAAGATGTTGCTTCCACTTTTTTCTCTTACAAAATCTCCTACAAAATTACTAAATCCAAATTCCAAAAACAGTAAGGGTAAGACCTGTAACATTCTGATCTGCCATGAAAGTTACTGTAAGAACTGCATAAATCAGAGCAGAAAGCATTCCTGCTACAAAAGCTGCCACAAGAGCGAAAAAACAAGTTGTCTGTCCAATAACCTACTACAAATCCGGCTACAGCTCCTATAGACATCATTCCTTCTACACCCAGATTTAAGTGTCCTGCTTTTTCATTGATAATTTCACCTACAATACCGAATAAAATAGGAGTTCCTGCCAATACCGCGGCCACAAAAAAAGTTTACAAAAAATCCATTATGCTTTTCCTCCCTTCTTACGTGTGACAAATTTATAGCGTACAAAAAATTCACATCCAAGTACAAAGAAAAGTATAATTCCCTGAAGAACGTCTGCTGAATATGCAGATAACCCGTGAGCAGACTGCATAACCGTGCTTCCTTTTTCCAGCACTGCAAATAAGAAGGATACCACTAAAATACCCACCGGATTTAACTGTGCCAGCCACGCTACAATAATAGCTGTAAAGCCTACACCACCGGCTACGGAAGTTGTCAGTGTCAAATCCGAACCACTTGCCTGTACCATACCGGCAATACCACAAATGCCTCCGGAAAACGCCATGGTACGAAGTACGATTTTCTTATAATTCATACCTGCATAATTAGCAGTTGCACGGCTTTCTCCGACTACACTGATTTCATATCCCTGTTTTGTATATTTCAGATAAATATAAACAATTACAACTAAAATCAATCCAATCAGCCAGCCCGCATGAACACCGAAAATCTTATCAAGCTGCGCTGCTTCTCCGAATTTCGCAATTTTCGGAAATCCTGAAGAATTCGGGTCCTGCCACGGGCCGTCACGCAAAAAGGAGATTAAATACAATGCAATATAATTCAGCATCAGAGTAAATAATGTTTCATTTGTATTAAATTTGGCTTTGAAAAATGCAGGGATAAGTCCCCATAATGCACCACCCAGCATGCCTGCAAGGAACATGCAAATCATCAAAAGCCAGTGTGGAAAATCCCAGCAAAACAGAGCAAAATAGGTAGCAAAAATTGCTCCCATAATAATCTGTCCTTCTGCACCGATATTCCAGAAACGCATTTTAAACGCCAAAGTAATACCCAATGCCGGAATTAAGAGCGGTACCATAAGCTTAATGGTAGCCTGAAATGCCATGGTACTGCGGAACGCTCCCGAAACAATGGTTCCGTATACGGAAAACGGATTATATCCAATAAAAAGGATGAACAAGCCGCCTGCTACAATAGCCAATATTACAGAAAGCAGACGAAGGCGCATAATCTGATTGTGAGTTCTCTCGCTTCTTTTTTCAATACGAATGAGAGGCTCTTTTTTCTTCATATTTTCCATTTTATGCATCCCCCTTCTTCTTACCAGCCATCATAAGGCCCAGTTCTTCTTTTGTTGTGCTCTTGGCATCTACAACACCAATTGCTTCTCCATGACACATAACCATAATTCTGTCAGAAATCTGTAAAAGAACGTCTAAGTCTTCACCAATAAACAGCACTGCAACACCTTTTTTCTTCTGCTCATTTAACAAATCATAAATAGTATAAGAAGAATTGATATCTAAACCACGTACTGGATATGCTGTTACCAATACAGAAGGATTGGACTCAATTTCTCTTCCCAGAAGAACTTTTTGCACATTACCACCAGACATAAGACGAACCGGTGTATCTACACTTGGTGTTACTACACCTAGTTTTTCTACTAAGTCTTCTGCCATCTTTCTTGCCGGCTTTCTGTCTATGAAAATTCCCTTTGTTTTATCGTAAGTTTTTAATAAAATATTGTCTACCATTCCCATAGAAGCTACAAGTCCCATACCAAGACGGTCTTCTGGAACAAAGCCCAGACTGATACCCAGATTTGCAATTTCTCTCGGTGTTTTTCCTACAATATTTTCCTTGTTATGTAAAATTGCTCCTGCCTGCACCGGAATAAGTCCTGCAATACTCTCGCAAAGTTCTTTCTGTCCGCTTCCTGCCACACCGGCAACTCCCAGTATTTCCCCAGCTTTAATTTCCAGATTTAAGTCCTTTACAGCCATGTTTCCATCTGCTGCCTTTACAGACAAATCTACAATTTTCAGTCGTGTAAATACATTTTCACACTGCGGTCTTTGAATTTCCAGAGTTACCGGACGTCCTACCATCAGCTCTGTCAGCTGTTTTTCGTTGGTTTCACTGGTATTTACCGTTTCCACACTCTGTCCTTTTCTTAAAATTGTAACTCTGTCACTGATTTCCATAACCTCATTCAGCTTATGAGTGATAATAATAATGGCGCTTCCCTGTTCTTTCATTTTTCGCAAAATGCGGAACAGCTTCTTTGTTTCCTGTGGTGTAAGTACAGCAGTAGGCTCATCTAAAATCAAAATATCTGCATTTCTATACAGAACTTTTAAAATTTCAACTGTCTGTTTTTCACTGACTGACATATTATATATTTTTTTCTCCGGCTCTACTTCAAGTCCGTATTTTTCTGTCAGTTTTGTCAATTTTTCCTTTAATTCTTTTGGCTTTACTCTTTTCCCTTCCATTCCCATGGCAACATTATCCATGGCTGAAAAAACATCCACCAGCTTAAAATGCTGATGTATCATACCAATCCCCAATTTTCCCGCATCTATTGGGGAATTGATGGTTACTTCTTTGCCGTTGATTTTAATAGTTCCCTCGTCCGGATGATAAATACCGGAAATCATATTCATCAACGTTGTTTTTCCTGAACCATTTTCTCCAAGCAATGCCAGAATTTCTCCTCTGCGAACTTCAAGATTGATGTGGTCATTGGCAACCACACTTCCAAAGGTTTTGGTAATCCCCTGAAGCTCGATGGCTTTCTCCTTCTTATCCAAAGCCAACTTGTTCACCTCTCATTTCCTTTCTTTTGTCTGTCAAAACACTGGATATTGTATCATAGTTTATTTCTATTTTCCATATTCATCTTCAAAAAGATTGCACTGTTGATATTGTTTCATTTAATGCCTATAACAGGACTGTTTTCTACAAGCATTTTATCATCATTCCACAGTCTAAAATTGCCTGCATAACAGAAAAAGAGACTGTTCCACGAAACAACAATCTCCTTTTCTGCCATAATATTCTGTTTTATCCTAAAATTTTCTTTAAATCTTCTTCCGGTGTGCTGATTGGTGAAATATGGAAATTCTCCACCAAATACTGCAATACATTTTGAGACAGAAATGCAGGTAATGTAGGTCCTAAATAAATATTCTGAATTCCCAGATGTAATAATGTCAGCAAAATACATACCGCTTTTTGTTCATACCATGATAAAACCATGGAAAGAGGTAATTCATTCACACTACAATTAAATGCTCCTGCCAAAGCAATCGCTACCTGAATAGCGCTGTATGCGTCATTGCACTGTCCCATATCCATCATTCTTGGCAATCCCTCAATTTCTCCTAAATCAAGGTCATTAAAACGATATTTGCCGCATGCCAAAGTAAGAATAACAGAGTCCTTTGGTGTCTGTTTTACAAATTCTGTGTAATAATTTCTTCCTGTTCTGGCACCGTCACAACCTCCTACTAAAAAGAAATGACTGATTTTACCTGCTCTTACTGCATCAATAACTTTGTCTGCTACCCCTAAAACTGTACCGTGTCCAAATCCCGTAACAACATATTCTCCGCCATTAATTCCTGTCATGCGTTGTTCCTTTTCATATCCACCTAATTCCAACGCTTTTTCTATTACCGGTGTAAAATCCTTCTTTTCATCAATATGAACCACATTAGGATAAGAAACAACTTCGGTGGTAAAGACACGATCTGCATAGCTTTCTTTTACCGGCATCAGGCAGTTTGTTGTAAACAACAGTGCTCCCGGTATATTAGCAAATTCTTTCTGCTGATTTTGCCATGCTGTTCCAAAATTCCCTTTCAAATGGCTATATTTCTTTAACTCAGGGTAAGCGTGCGCCGGAAGCATTTCCCCATGCGTATACACGTTAATACCTTTATCCTTTGTCTGCTCTAAAAGAAGCTCTAAATCTCTTAAATCATGCCCTGTCACCACAATAAACGGTCCTTTTTCAATGGAAAGAGGCACTTTTACAGGAATTGGTGTTCCATAAGCGGTTGTATTGGCTTTATCGAGAAGAGCCATACATTTTAAATTCACCTCACCTACTTCCATAACAACAGGAAGCAGATGGCTCATATCTAGATCTTCACTGATTATTCTTAATGCTTTATAGAAAAATTTATTTACCTGTTCATCTGTATATCCCAGAACCATTGCATGATAAGCATAAGCTGCCATTCCACGAATACCAAACAAAATCAAGGCTTTTAAAGAACGAATATCTTCCTGTGTTTCCCATAAATTGTTCATGTCATATTCTTTTATCTGATCACAAGAATTTCCACCGCCACACATCTTACACAGACTTTCTCGTTCTTTTCTGATATTTCTAATCATTTCCTTAACTGTCTCATCATTAAAATTCACATTTGTAACGGTCGTGAATAAACCTTCTATTACAATCTTATCTGTACTCTCTGTTCTTTTATTTTTCTCGCATACTTTTGCTAAAGCAATTAATTCGCTTGTAAGTTCATCCTGAAGCTTGGCAGTTACAGAATTTTTTCCGCAAACACCTCTATTTCCTGTACACCCTGCACACCCTGCGGTCTGTTCACATTGAAAGCAAAACATTTTTTTATCCATCTTTCTATCTCCTTTGTTTTGACTTCTACCTCTTTACAGGCTTATCATACAAGAGAAAAAGAACTATGCACGTTGCACACGCAACATATTTGCGAAAATTATTCAAAATTTTTTAACAGACGAAACGTATTTTTATCAAAATCAATGTATCCTTCAGATTTCATAATGTTCAGCTCTCTTGTCAGGGCGCTGCGGTCTGCACAGAGATATTCTGCCAGCTGCACACGTCCCAGCGGAATATCAAAATACAGACTTTGCTGCTTGGAAGCCTCTTGTAGTAAATATGTAGAAATCTTTTCCCGCAGTGTCTTCTTTGACAAAATATCTACTTTATCCATTAGTGCAACATTTTTCTCTGCAATTACCGTAACCATATTTTCAATCAGTCTGTGATGAAATTTACAGGACATATTACAAGTTCGCAAAATACGGGAAAAGGCAGAAATAATATGGTAGACGATGTATCTGTCACGAAAGAAACCGTAGCGTTTTTTACAATGCCACAAGAAAAGCTCTCACCGAACAAATCTCCTTGCTGCATAGATACCAGCAAAGTTTTATTTCCCCATAAATCCTCTTTAATCATATCCACTTTTCCTGAAAGTAAAATCCCCACTGCTTCCACATTTTCTTCCAAAGTAATAATATATTGATTTTTCTTATATTCTTTCAGATAAGCGCCTATGCAGCCAAGCATTGCTGTCATTTCTGACTCTTGTATTCCGTAAAATAATTTCATGGTTTTCAATTCTGAAAGATACTCTTTGCATAATTTTTGCATATTCTACCTCAAATACTTTTTATTTCCCGGTTTTCCATATATCCGGCACATATCCTACTGCCTGACAGACAAATTGCAGTTCACCTTTACTCATACCCTTTTCTTTCATATTATCTCTTTTCTTTTCCAACACAATAATTGCCATAGACTGCTGCCACAACACTGTATAAAATTCCGGCAACCGGCCAAATCACCCAAGTAATGCCCCATTTCATTGTAACAAAACTACTAAAAAGATATACGGCTGTGACAATCGGCCAATAAATATTCCCGATACTTTTTTCTCGCTGCTTTGCAATCCGTGTATAATCTCCTTCTTCCAGCAAAACTTGATATCCCTCCCAGATAATCGATGTTCTGACGATAAAAAATACTCCTACGGATACCAGCATCAGTAAAATCCCTACCGCCATTACCGTTAGAAAACCATCATCTCCGTAAAAAAGCTGTACAAGAAAAATCGGAATACAGGAAATAATGCAAAGCACTACGCCCATTGAAAATTCCATTATATGTGACTTTTCATATTTTTTCATTTTGTCACGAACCATACCGTCAATTCCATATTCTGTGTCCAATGGTTCTTTTTCTAAAAATTCATAGGGAGCGCCCTTGTGTCCATTAATAATAAAAATAACAACTGCTGACGCCACGATGCAAAACATTATAATCAATCCAAGCATTGCGCCTTGGTCTTCTGTAAGAGGAATTTTTTTCATTTCTCCTGCCACACCCAAATAAATCAATAAAATGGGGGATAAAATGCAAAGCATAACTCCTGCTGCAATGGAAACCGAACTTTTCTTACGATGCTCTAAATACTCATTTGCCGTCTCCAGAGATACTTTTATTAAAGCTTCCCCCTTATCGTTTTCTATGGGTTCAGCTTCTTCTGAAGGATTTACTGCGCAAGGCAATTCTTCCATATCGTCACGAAGCAAATAATCCGTACTTACAAAAAATACTTCTGAAAGTTTTAAAATTCTGTTCATATCCGGAACAGACTGTGCGCCTTCCCACTTTGATATGGACTGACGGCTGACACCTATTTTTTCTGCAAGCTCTTCTTGTGACCATCCTGCTTTTTTTCTTAAATTTACAATTTTATCTGCTAATATCATATTCTTCCTCCTTTACAGTCCTTCTTTCTTATCTTAACAGACTTTTGATAGGAAAAATATACAAAGTTTTGCAGTTGCATACCACCAACTGTGCTTTACAATTACGCAACTGCCTGTATTTTAGCAAAAAAATTGTATTTTTAATCTGCATCTTCTTCCAAAGCTTCAATAAAAAAGCTCACCGGACGAAATCCATCATTGCAGGAAATCATTGCAGATTTTTTATTCTTCATCCAGCCATTATAAAAATTTTCTCCTCCGTGTGCCAGTATCATGACAAAAGGAGAGATACTGTCCCATGCGCTATCACAAAAATCATCCGGTTTTTTCCAGCCGTTGGCGATAAAAACCTGCCCTTCCTTCATGTCACAGGCATTAGAAATGGGATTCTCATATTGTTCCATCAAGTCTTTGTAACAAGAAATTCTCTTTACTGTAATTCTGCATTTTTTCATTTAGATTTCTCCTCGTATTGATGTTTTCTTTATAGATTTCTTGCTCTATTTTATCATCAATTCATAAATTTTTGTGACCTGACTATAAAATTAAGTTAAAAGCTGAAGAAATTATCAGTTATACATCTAATTTCGATTAAAGTTGCATAACCCATAAATGCTTTGTAATATGCACAAGCGCATACTGAATGCTGTCAACATACTTAGGCTAAAAGATCTACTTAATAATAGCACTTTATAACATTATCTACTTGCTAAAAACTTCCTTTTCAAGAAATCACTTCCTTTCCCTATCCAATTGATATGTTCAAGAAAAATTACATTTAGCTCATGTTTTCTTATATCCTGCTTTTCCAGCCACACATTGAATAAACGTTCTGCAAGAAATCCAAACGCTCTTTTTTCATATACACTGCGTCCGGTCAGATCAATCCGCTTTTCCAGCTTGGAAAGAATAGCAAAAAGCCAGGTGCAATAGGTATCAAAAAGATTTTTTCTTCATGACAAACATATTCAGTATATAAAGTTTCTTCCGGTTCATGACTTTGGAAAATGCTTCCGCATACGGGGGATACATTTCTTTTACCACCCGCTCCGCCTCATCCAGATCCGACCGGCAGTGGGCATGCTCGTACTGGCTGCGTACCCGTTTCTATATAAATAATTTCTTCTTTTTCGGCAGCAGCACATCTATATTT
>ENA-OPYY01000248-OPYY01000248.1-human-gut-metagenome-genome-assembly--contig:-NODE-248-length-21683-cov-1.157868_pt1 | contig 21683 bp, 18 predicted proteins | sample MGYA00242472_ERZ504481 | MGnify/ENA primary metagenome ERZ504481 (study PRJEB26092, sample SAMD00036265) | human gut metagenome | host: Homo sapiens | study: EMG produced TPA metagenomics assembly of...
CGTCGTGGTACCACCTTAATTCCCTGCAAATATGCAGGCTCATGCACACATCACTTTAATGCGTATCACCTATAACGTGGCTCTACTCCGGCGTACCTACTTGTTTCAGCTTACTTCTCCGGGATGATTTCACCTTTTGGCTTCCTTGACAGCTTCCACCAGCACTGCCTCTCTGTAAATTCCACCAAGGGCTACTTATTCCCATCAACGAATTTTACTCTTTTTCTTAAAATCTATAATAAGCACTTCTTTTACGTTCGTCAAGTATTTTGACAAAATATTTCTCCTGCTTTTTAAAGATGAAAAATAGAATTCCTCTGCTTTTCCTGAAATTTTACCTGAAATGGTATTGAAATGTTTTGATTACCTGCAAACCCCATAAGCACTAAAGATTTGCAGGTATTTCAGATTTGATTTTACTTCTAAATATTACATCTTAGAAATGAATTCATCCAGTGATTGAGCCGTTAATGCTGTCTGCATCCAAGCTTTAAGCCTTTCTATATCCTGTTGCTGATGCAGAGTTTCCAGAAGACTATTGGGTAATCGTCCAAGTCTGCTTAAAGTCATCTCAAGCATCTCCTTTGCCATTTTTAGTTGTCCTTCTTCTTCCCCCTGTTTTTGTCCTTCTCTACATTCATCTTCCAGCAATAGTTCTAAAAGCATAAATCTTTCCTCCATTTCTCTGCTCTCCCTGATATGGGTGACTGATTTCTGCACTTGCCTTACATAATCATCTTGAAAATCCTTCTGACTTTCTTTTAAGTCTGCATGTACAAATTTCAGAAAAGAAACCAATTCCTTTAGTACGTCTTTTGAATTCTCTCCACGAGTATTTAAAAACACAATGCAACGTCCATCCTTTAGAATTTCCACATGGTCAACTTTTATAGGAAGAACACGTTCCAAAAAGCCTTTGCAGTTTTCTTCATCTGACATCACTGCTGCAAACATAAAATTATTTTTAATTGTAAGGTTCTTTAATAATGTATCCATACTTTTTCCTCCATCTTACAGAGGAATTCTATAACATATAGTATAGCAAAGAAAAAAACAAGTTTCCAGACATTTTCCTTCTTGGACAGGGCATAAAAAAGTTCTCTATTTATTTCCCCTTTCTTCACAGAATGTTCATTGACTTTTTCTTTCTAAAAAGAGTAAACTATTAGTTACATACTCTATATTTCATCACATAACATACTTTAAAATCCGCAATCATCAGCCTAATATCTTTTACAGCTCCCTCTTTAATTCCTTTCAGCTTTATTTCTTCCATTAACGTATAGCTATCTTCTCAGATACACACTCAGTATTCCAACAGCAAATGATTAGTCCTATTTTCGCAGTTTTTCGAGTATAGTGATGTTTTGAAAGCCTTGTTTGAGTGCATCTGCATAAGATACAACAAAAAAAGCCACAATACCGCTCCCCACAGCATCATGGCTTTCTGACTTTTTCTCTATCTGTTTTCTTTTTTCTTCATAATCCAGAAGTAATATGGTATCAGTGGTATCAGCGCTGCAATCCATGCCGCCGGGTCTGCCATACATACTCCTGCAAAGCTGGTATTTCCTGCCACCAGAAAAACAATTCCGGCTCTGGCAACCAACTCAAACACGCCTCCCATCATAGGCACAAGTCCATATCCCATACCCTGCAATGCGTTTCGGTAAAGGAAAATACTTCCCAGAAATGGGTATGCCCACACCACCGTATTAAAGTAAATTCCCGCTGCCTTCAATACTTCTGTCTCCGATGCTTTCACGAAAATCAATATCAGATACTCTCCAAAGAAATGAACCAGCACCATCATAATCAAGCTGGTAACTAAAATCATTGCCTGTGTGAGATATACGCCCTTTCTCACTCTGTCCATCTTGCCTGCGCCACGGTTCTGCCCTACATAAGTAGCAATGGTAGCGCCAAAGGACACGAATACGGTACAAATGATATTCTGAATTTTTCCTGCTGCGGAAAATCCCGCCATGCTCACTGCACCGTATACGTTAATAGCTCCCTGCACAATAATGGTTCCGATAGCAGTAATGGAAAATTGTAATGCCATGGGAATTCCAAGTCCAAGTAGCTTGTTGATTGTGCTCATGGAAAAATGAAAATCTTCCTTTTTTAACTTCAAAACATCGAATTTTTTAAGAATATACAGGAAACAAAAAAGCGCAGATATTCCCTGTGCAATTACCGTAGCATAACCGCAGCCTTCCACACCCATGTGGAATACCACAATAAATACAATGTCAAGCACTACATTAATCACCGCAGATATAATCAAAAAATACAAGGGTGACTTACTGTCTCCCAACGCTCTTAGCACACCGGCAAGGGCATTGTAAGCACAGGTAACTGCCAGACCGGCGTAAATAATTGCCATATAGCTGCTGATATCTCCCATAAGATGCTCCGGTGAATTCATCAGGCGCAAAATCGGCTCATTGGCAATTAAAAGCCCTCCTGTCATCACTACAACAAAGCCCACACAGATGTAGACGGACATAGCGATATAATGTCTCATTCTATCCAGCTTTCCGGCTCCAAACCATTGGGCAACCCATATAGAAAATCCACTGGTAAGCCCGTTTAACCAGCCTGTAACCAAAAAGATTAAAGAACCGGTACTTCCAATAGCTGCAAGAGCATCTACGCCCAAAAACTGTCCTGCAATAATGGAGTCCGCAATATTATAAAACTGCTGAAAAATATTTCCTAAACACATTGGAATCATAAATCTGATAATCAGCTTTATGGGACTTCCCGATGTCATGTCATTTGTCATCCTTCTTCCCCTTTCCTTCTTCATTCTTATTTCACGATTTTTTATTTTATCACGCTTTTTTTTATAATTCCAGAGATGTTTTTCACATATTTTCCCTTTATTTACATATCCTATTGTTAAGATTGAAAAGTATTTTTATGTATCGGAGGTGTTTTTATGCTTTTTTTATTATTCCTTCTCCTTATTCTTTTTACTCTTTGTATCCTTTGCCTCCCCATGGCAAAGACAAGCTTTGACAAAGAGCTTTCAGACAAGGAGCAAGAAGCATTTCTTCAAGCTTACAAAGACAAGAACTCCAAGCCTTCTTCCTGAAGAGTAATCTCCACACAGTAATTGGTTTCTTTCCATAAATCTTTTGGCAAATGAATGACAATCGTAGATATTTCCTCACAGTTTAACGTATTTTGCGGTTCTAAAGCTCTTTCATTCTTTAAAACTTTAGCACTTACAGAATGATTGGCAATGTTTGGAAGCTCAATATATTCTCTTTTCTTCAATACGTGCACATAGAGCTTATGCTCCTTTCTGGTAAGCTCTGCCCAGTCCAGCTCATAAGGGTAATATGGCATTGCCTTTGTTCCGAAAATCCCTTCGCCGTTTTCCTTTGCGTATTTACCCACTTCATTTAAAACGTCCAGACTTCCCTTTGGCACTGCTCCTGTTCCGTCAGGACCGATATTCAGCAAATAATTTCCCCCTCTGCTTACTACTTTTAAGAGCAGACGGATAACCTCATCCGGACTTTTTAAAGTTTTCGTCTCCTATTTTATACCCCCCATGTGTCGTTTAAGGTAGCGGGAAGCTCCCCAGTCTCCTTCATAGGAAAGACGTGGAAGGAAGTTGTCGCTGGTTGTCATATATTCTCCTAAATCATTTCCTATTCTTCCACTTACAATACAATCCGGCTGAAGGGATTTTACCGTATCAAACAATTCACGGCTCTGCTCCTTTGTTGTACTAAGCGGTGTGTCAAACCAAATCAGAGCAATTTTTCCGTAATTTGTAAGAAGCTCTTTAAGCTGTGGTTTTACTTTATGGTCTAAATAATATTGATAATCCTTGTGACTGTTGTCTCTTCCCACGGCAGGCTGTTTGCAATACCCTGTGCGATTGCCTGCTCATCTTCTACTATCATTAGTCTGTACATATTTTCACCCTCTGTATATTATGCGAAACAAATGGTATCTCCTTTATCTGCACAAATCAACAGGCTTCCTATTCCCAGGCAGCTATCCACCTGAAGTAAATCCTGAGGTCCTGTCAAATCACGGTATCGGAATATTAACTGATATTCGTGATTATCTGTGCGGATATACAAGCCCTGCGCCTGTTTCTCATCCAGCATACAATCCCGTACAGGATTATAAACCTGCTGCATACGCACCTCTGCCTTTTGCTTCTGTCTGCCTGCCAGCACCGCAAGCATGGCTGTTGTTCCTTCTCCCTTTCTATCTGCCCAGATACTTTCGTTTTTCTCACACAGATTGTAATGGCGGGAAAGCTTGCTCTCAACCTTTTTAACGGATGTGTCTTTCTGAGGAAATACCAGTTCCATTTTTGCTTTCTCTCCATTATATACAATTCTGTTGTCTTCGTAAACAAGCTGTCCCTGATTATTGAAGTGGAAAATTCTGCTATATGTATGTGTTTCTCCTGTATACGCCATATCTGCAACCACATAAACCCCCGGTTCTAATACGACTATTTTTCTATTCAGAAGCACCTGCGCTCCCCCTTGCAGATATCCTGTATGTGCACCCTCCAATACCAGATATCCGTTCTTTTCCTTTGGTGCAAATCGAAGCTCAGGCACAGCGTTTTGGCTGCCCCATGCGTCTGTATATTCCATAAAGTCCTGTCCGTCTACTAAAATCGTGTTGTGTGCATAAGCGCTTTTCAGCCAAATCCTGTTTTCTTCGTGATAAGTATACTGATATCTTCCTGCATCCACCAGTACGTCCTCGCCTTCACTGACCACATCAAGATGCAGCTTATCGTTATGTCCGTGTCCTCCTCCCAAGCAGCCGTTTCGGAAGTGAAGATATTCTCCGTCACACTCCCAACTGCTTCGCACATAATAATTTCCGCTTTCCTCCAGCATAAAATTCTTCTTCTTTGGCGTCTGTCCCTTGATATTGTCGTAAATATCTGCTCCGTTTTGACGTAAATCCCAGATACTCTCATAGTCCGGGTATTCCCCTGCACAGCCCTTTAAATCCTCTGCTTCTTTGCAGCCTTCCTTTGCCAGAATAATAGCAGAAGCAGCCAGCATATCCTCCAGACAAGTTTCGTCACTGTCTCCGGTAAGAGGCTGACAGCCATCCGGTTTTTTCCATGCCACATTTGCCATTGCCATACGGCGGGTAACTTCTAAAAGCTTTTCGGGAATTTCCCTTTCCCATACCTGTAAAATATGAACGCTCTCTAAAAAGCAGTGCAGAACTTCATTGTGATACATACAGGACTGCTCCCAATGTACGCCGTCTGAAAATACCTGAATTTGCCCTTCCTGCTCCAGACGGTTTAAAGCCGTTTCCACATATTCCTCCTGATTAAGCGCCAGACCGATAAACAGCAAACCGTGGTTTTCAATAACACCCCAGTTGCTGGAAATCTGAAAGCCCCTTCTGGCATGAAGAAGATATTCTCCATGTTCCTCTAAGCTTTTTGTAAACATTTCCATAAAAGCGTCATCAATCAGCGGACTGTTTTCAAAATATAAGATGCTCTTTGTCCAGTTTTCCCCACGAATACCTGCCTCAATTTCTCTCCATGTAACCTTTTTACTCTCCTCTGTCAGAGGTACGCCTGTAATCCAGTCTGTTATCATATCTACAAAGGCTTTGGCATACTTTTCCTCTCCTGTCATGACATAAGCCTGTCCCAAGCAGATAAAATAACGATGACGGTTCATCTGATAAATAAACTCCGGATTCATCTGTTGGCATATACGTCCAGTTAATGGGATATGTAAACGTCTCCTTTTCATAGGTACGCTCCATGTCCCACGGTAAGTCAAAAATAAACTCTAAGCGCACAGCCTCATCTGCAATACGCATAATCTGACTGCTGTTTTCCGGACGATATTCTCTTGCCGCCTTTGCACACCACGCAAGTTCCCCCTGCTGATATCTGTTTTTCTGTCTTTCAAAATATTCTTTTTTATTCATAATTTTCCACTCCTTCTAGCTCTAATCTGCTGTTTTCTAAAAGAGTAACGCTCCTTCGTATCCCACAATAACGCAGCTCTATGGTCTGAGTTTTCCCCGAAAAAAGAGAAATTTTTGTAAGTTTTCCACATTTCCATGCAAAATCCACCTTCAGCCTTCCTTCCAGACACAAGCCTGTCACCTTCCCTGTCTCCATTCCCTCAGGGATAATCCGAAGAGGCTCTACCACATCACCTCTTCGGGATGCCAATGCCTCCAATACTGCCTCTGCCATTCCGAAATTTCCGTCAATCTGAAACGGGGGATGAATATCCCACAGGTTTTCATCCACACTGTTTCTGAGAAATTGTCTCATCTGCTCATCAAATTTTTTCTTGTCCTTTAAGCGGGCATAAAAGCACATAATCCACGCTTTACTCCAGCCCGTATGACCGCCTCCGTGCTCCAAACGATATTCCAGAGTTCTTTTCGCCGCCTCGAAAAGCGCAGGCGTATCCTCTGAAATTTCTCTTCCCGGATGCAGCCCATATAAATGAGAAACATGACGGTGTCCCTTTTCTACTTCCTCGTATTCCTCCTGCCATTCCAAAATCCTGCCAGACTTCCCAATCTTGGTAGGCGGCAAATGTTCTAATATCTCCTGCGCCATTTTTTCTGTCTCATATTCCGGCGAACCTGTATTATATCTTCTGCATCCTTCCAGATAATTCTCCGCAAGCTCACGAATAATCTGATGGTCCATGGCAACGCCCATAGCCACACTGGCTTCCTGACCATCTAAAAGGCGATAGGTATTTTCCGGTGATACCGTAGGGCCGCTTATCCACATTTTATCAGATTTCCGATAAAGATAGTCATAGAAAAATAAAATACATTCTTTCATAACAGGCAGCACACGCTCCCTGATTTCCTTCGGATTTTCCTCAAACTCACTGTGATGATAAAGCTGGTTTGCCATCCATGCGCCACCCATAGGCAGAGAAATGCAGGAAGCCACAACCCTGTAATGTCCGTGTCTCCCCACAAATTTGTATTGTGATGCGCTACAAAACCTCTGCAAGCATACACTTTCTTGGCTGTTTTTCGTCCATTTGGAAGCATCTTTTCTATCAAGTTGAAGAACGACTCATAGCATACGCCCAGTCCTGCTCTATCTGCATCCAGTAATTCATCTGGAGGTTAATATTGATGGTATATCCGCTTTCCCACGGAGGAGTAAAGCTGCCGTTCCATATCCCCTGAAGATTTGCAGGCAGCGCACAGCCATAGGAGCTACTGATAAGAAGATATCTTGCGTAGGAAAACATAAGCCAAGTTAAATAGCCCTGAACCTTTGGTTCTTCACAGCGTTTTAAAAACTCGTCCGCCGGAATTTGAGCCAGCTCCTCTGCCCCTTCTATCTCCAGTCTCATATTATTATAGAGTCTTCCGTATTCCTCAATATGCGCCTTCTTAATCTCCTCAAATCCCGCTTTTGCTGCTTCTTTTAAAAGCCTGCCACACGCATCTAAAGATTTTTTATCCTCATAATCCGTACGCACGCAAAAGAAAATTTCCACATAAGAGGCTCTTTCTACAAGAAGATATCCACCTTCTACACAGACTCTTCCATCTGTTTTCCCCACTCTGCACCTTACATCATAACACACTCCGTCTCCGCTGTGTCCGTTTAAAGAAATTTCTCTGTCCTCTACTTCGGCATTTTCTTCAAACGGTCTGCGGTTTAATCCCAAGGAAAAGCTCATGCCCTGTTCTTTGTCTGTTTCCATCCGCAGAGCAGTGACCTGATACTTAACAGAAGAAAAAATCTCTCTTACTGTCTTGCAGTTGTCAAAGCAGATTTTCACTCCTGCTTCTCCTTTTTCTAAGTCAATTCCTCTAAAATACTCCTTTACTTTTCCAAAAGGCTCAAAATTAAGAATTGCCTCTGCCGCCGGATGATAAGGATTGGTATATCTGGGATTTCCCACAAACCATCTGCCACATAAGGTCTGTGCCTTGCTTGCCTCTCCTTTTTCTAAAAGCTCTCTCACCTTTTCCAGCTTTTCCTTGCCTGCTTCTACGGCTCGCTCTCTTTTTCCTCCGTACCACAGACTTTCTTCATTTAAAACAATCCGTTCCTGCTGTACACCGCCCAAAAGCACTGCTCCTTGTTGTCCGTTTCCCACAGGAAGCCCCTGTTCCCAGCTTTTTGCCTCGTGCGTTAAATAAAAACCTTTTCCCATTTCTGTCTCCTATTTTTTATAAAAGCTTATACTATCCCTTATTTTATAACTATTGTAACCCTGCCCTATTTTTAATGATATAGGTAATTTTCAACATTCATGGGTGATACTTGCCTGTGAAATAAAAACTGCCGTAGAAATATATCTCAGATACAATGACCTGACTGTATTTTCTACGACAGTTTCTTATTCCTTTATTTTATATTTTTCTTTCTTCTGTACAAAGCTGTTATTGTTCCTAAGGATATAACACCAATGCACATCCAAAGCATGAGCTGTGCCTCATCCCCTGTTTTTACGCCACCGTTTGAGCCATTGCTCTGATTTCCGCTCTGATTATTTCCCTGTGAATTTGAAGGTGTATCTACCACTACTCCAAATCCTCCCAGACTTTTTACAGAAACAGATACCATATCGTCTGCACTCTTACCATTCAGCTTTTCTACTTTTCCGTCTATGTAATGCAATACAGTAAGCTGCTGTCCGTTATATTTTTCTCCTACCGGAATAGACAGCACTGCTTCCTTAGGAAGCTCTAAGTTCTTTCCATTCTGTCGGATAACAACATCATATAAACGGAATACAGATTTTGCAGAAGGAATTTCCTTTCTCATTGCTTTCACTGCTTCACTGTCTTTATCAAGAGGTGTTACCAAAAGCTCCATATCCTGCTCAAGACCTTTTCCTTTTAAAGAAACTCCATACTTTTTATTTACCAATGTAATTTCTTTCTGCTCATCCGGATTTGGATTTGGCTCAGGATTTGGTTCCGGTTGTGGCTCAGGCTGTGAAGTCTTTTTCTGCTCTATGGTAAGAAGATACGTTTTGATGTCTTCTCCTCTTACTGTTTTTTTAGAAACAATTTCAATTTTTGTTCCGTCTTCCACAGGAATAGCCTGTCCGCTTTCATAAACCTTATCTGCTGACTTTATTACTGTTTCCGCATAGCGATTATAAGATTTCGGATTTAATGTAATTTCTTTTACCTTTTCTCCCACTGAAAGCGTATATTCATAAGTATCTCTTGCATATTCCGGTGACAATTTACCGTCTGTAATTCCCAGTGTAGATAATTCGGCATTTTCTGTTACGTCTTTTCCCAGATTTTCCGTATATTCTACTGTAATTACGTCCTTATCTTTTAACTTGCCGTTTTCTACTGTAAAATCCGCAAAACCGGTTTTCGTAAATTCATCATTTAAAGTTCCTACCCAACCGCTGCCCGGTCCACGGTCAAATTCACCAAGTCCGTCAATTTCTTCAATGTATTCTCCGTTTCGGATAGAAATGCTTAAACCATTTTCTTTGCAGGCACGCTCAATGACGCTCATCATAGAGTCCGTCTGATAAATCGTTGCCTGTGTCTGAATCATCATACCCTTTATTTCGTTTTCTTCCAGAAGGGACAACAGTTTTTCTTCCTTCTTTAAGCCATCCATAATCGTTAAAGTAACTTTACCGACTTCTTCACCCAGCGTTTTTAATTTCTCAATGCGTTCAATAGCTTTCTGTAACTTCTCTGCATTATGTACAAGCTGCTGTTCATCTTCTGTAAGGCTTTCATACAACGCCTGAATGGAAAGCACAACTTCTGCATCTTCCAATGTTAAATCTTTTATCGCCGGAAGGTTTTCAATAAGCTGAATAACTTCTTCTACTTCTGTTTTTTGATTTTCTTCTGTTAAATCCCAGTAAGTCTTTTCTCCTGCTTTTACCTGTGTATAAGCCGTAAATGCCTGCAATACCTGAACACTTGACATTTCATTTAACTTCTTATTACTTTTATCATGGCAAAAACCCTTTTCTTTTTCAGTTTCACAATAATAGTTGTCCATAAGACAGGTAATCATATTACTATAAGGAGTTCCAAAATCGGAATTTAAAGGATTGATGCCTAAAATCGTCAAAGTAAGCAATACCTGCGCTGTACTTTCAGACGTTCCAAAGTCATAAGAGTCAGTCATAGATTTTTTCAAATATTCTAATCCTGCTTCCACTGCCTGATGAACTTTTACATTTGTATTTCTGTACGGAGCCAGCGCCTGACAAGCACATAGCTGTCATATCCACACTGACAGTCTGATTATCCATAAGTCCGAAACCGCCGTTTTCTTCATTTTTGGAATTTCAAAAGTGCAGTTATGATACTCTCCCTGTTCCATTTTGCATCTGTGGGAATTTCCATTCCCTTTGCATCCGCTGCCAGCAGCGCCCATGCCAGCTCATTTCCACCCATATCTAAGCTCGGATGATTATAAATCATTTCTGCCAGATTTACACCATTTACATCTGTAATATCCTTGTTCATAATTAACAAAGATAATGCCACACGCTCTATATCTGTAGGTTTCTGTTTTTTACTCCATTTTTTCACTGTATCTGCCACAGACTGATAATAAGCATCTAATTTATCTTGGGAAATCGTTTCTCCCCCACGTAAACGTGCATAGACAATCCAGTCATTTTTATTATACTGATAATTTTCTTCCGGATATCTGGATGCCAAATGTTCTTTTGCTCCTTGTAATCCTTCCTTTACCAACGCTTCAACATCTACCTGTGGTGTGTCTCCACCTGATACAGTAATTGTTAATTTTATCGGTTCTACTTTATTGGTTTTGTCAACTGGTGTCCCAGTTACAATTACAGTACCCTCTTTTAAAGATTGCACATAATACTTATCACTGGTAAGAAAAGAGCCTTTATCCGGTGCGTTATCCCATTCTGGATTTCCTTTTTTCCAATATCCCTGTTCTTTACGGACAATCTTTACAATTCCCTCTTTATCATAAGACCATTTTAACTGTGGGTCAGTTACACTCCAGCCTTCTTTAGAAAGTCCTCCCTCAAAAGTCAAGTCAAGAAGCTGTTCTGCGAGTTTTTCATCTGGAAATTACTTTCACCTATTGCTATCTTTGTCAATGGATTTTTGTACTTATAAGTAACCTCTGAAGTTCCTGTTACTGTACTTGTTTTCTTAGTCTTAGGATCTGTCTGTTCGATTTTCGCTGTATAAGTAACTGTACCTGCTTTATATGGTACATATCCCTTTACCATACTGTCTACATAGTTGGCAATAGAAGGATCACTACTTGTTACTGTCCAGTTACTTGCATAGCTGGCATTCTCCGGTGATACAATAACTCCACTGTAATCCGGCAGAAATGCATAGTTATCCGGATCATTGGCATTTCTGGAATGAATTTCTTTTTCTCCTGAAACAGCCGGCTTCACACTTTCAACAGGTACATAGGAAGAAGTTGCTTCTACCTCTGCTTTTATTTCAGGTTTTGCTTTTACTGCAACAATCATAGATGCTGTACCTGGTTTTTTAAACTTAAACTCACTGGATGAATTTAAGTTATAAATCAACTTTTCATCACTTGGCTCATAAGTAAAACGAGAGCTATGTACCGGTATAAATTTTTCACTTCCCTGATATTTTGCCTGTACCTGAATATTTTTCCATTCGGAACCTTCTACTTTTATTTTACCGTTAGTTACATCCTGTCCATCAATAAAAAGCTTGATTTGTTCAATACCTGCGATTTTGCAATTACCTTTACCCAAGCAACCGTTTCTGTAGATGCATCTGCTTTTCTTTCTGTTGCTGATACAATGGCAGAACCCTCTGCATCTACTCGAAGCTCTCCTTTATCTGCCCCTATTGATAAGGCCCTGTCCGGCTTTACATCTGTTATGTTCCATGACACTGTACTCGTAGTCGGTAATTCTTTTAAGTGAAATGTTCCTGCCAGATTAAAAGCACCTACCTCATCCGGTGATACATATAAAGTCTGATTTTCAATTGTCTCTGTTACACCATCTGCAAAAGCAAACTCTATTTCATATTTATTTCCGGAAAATTTGGTTTGTTGGGATTATATTCCTGATTCTCCCCAAAATAAGGATATCCTGTACTATTTTGTCCCCATGCGATGCCAAACTCACCCTTATTCTTGTTTAAAAGCTCTACAAATTCCTCGTCTTCATATCATCTTCTGACTTTGCAGAAGAATTTATTAAGGCTTCTGCCGGAAATTGTACAGGATTTTCCGCACTGTCAGACCAATAAGAATTTATTAAATTGCCTCCTTTGTATTCTTTAAATAACGTAGCGATTTTCCCTTCACTAATAGAATAACTATTAATCAATCTGCCGCCTGTAAGACGTTTTGCAAATCCACAGGCTCCATCGCCTTTCACGTCTGTATAACAGTTAATAATTGCACCTTTTAAATCATATCCTGCCGGCCCGCTTTCTGCCCATGAAGCTAAAGTACCGGTAAAATGTGTATTTTGTAAAATCCCTTGTTCTCCAACACTCTGAAACAACCATGTAGTATCTTCAAAAGTAACCGTATGTCCATTTCCATCAAAGGTAGCGTTAAATTCAAAAAACGCCTTATATTTTTTGTCTAATGTAATATCATTATCAAGAACATAGTAAACGTCTGTCTTTTCAGCGTCTATTTTCTCCAAATCTGCCTGCTTTTTAATATGAACAACCTGGTTTCATCTTTTGGCGGAGCAACCGGTTCTGTTACTTTTTTCTTTTCTAATTGTTCTTTTGCCGCATTTAAGGCTTTCAAAGCTTCCTCAATTTCTGTCTGCTTTACATCTGATTTCTGCAAAACTTGTTCTGCTACATCTAATGCTTCAGAAAATGCTTTCCAACTTTTTTCAGTATATCTGTCCTGCTCTAGTCGCTTTCCTTCATTTACAGCATTTTGTAGAGCTGTTTTATCTATCTGTTCAGGTTCTGGATTTCCTCCACTCTGTCTTAAAACAGGTAACCCTTGATTACTTCCATCTGACGGAGAAGTCCATGTAAATCCTGTGTCCGGAATATCTTTATTTAATAATTGCGCTGCAGACTTTAATTCCTCTAATGTTTTTTTGAAACTATTTCCGTCTTCAGGCTTTTTTCCCCAAGATACAGGTCCCGAAGCTGACGAAGCTTTATCTGTCGCATAATAACTGTTAGATAAAATACTTTCTTCCGTTTCTCGAATTCCAACAAGTCCGCCTGCCATCATAGCGTCAATACTTCCACCGAAATATGTATTCTTAATTGCTCCTGAGTGCAGGGTTCCTATAAGACCTCCTACTTCTCCTACCCACCCAGTTAATTTTATTTTAGCCGTAGAATAGCAGTTCTGAATGGTTCCGCTTAAAGTAATCGCCATACTTCCAAAAGTTTTGTCACTTACAATAACATTTTCACTGGTTACTCCAAGGTTCTGAATCGTTCCTGTCACTTCATTTGCCAGAGGCTTATCTGCAAGAGTAATGGTGTGACCATTTCCATCTAAAGTTCCTGCAATGCGTTCAAAAGTTTGACCTTCTGTAAACACAATATCCTCTGTCAACGTATAAGTTGTTCCCGCTTCAATAACTGTGGGAATTTCCGTTTCAGAAATTTCAGCTTCCTGCCCCGTCCCACTTAAAATTTCTCCTGCTTCTACAACCGGAGTCTCCATGTCGCCTGTGGCATGTACCGATACAGGCATTCCGGTAATAAGCAATGCCATTACCAGAAGCAGACTGAGAACACGGTTTGCATTTCTTCTTTTTTTCATTTTCTTTCTCCTTTACATATTTTTTCTTACAGAGCATTTTTTATGAGACAGTCGCATAAAAGAGGATTTCAAAATATTTATACATTTTTAGTTTTCCCTTAATGTAACAAACTCACAAAAAAAGGTCTCTTTACACACCGGTAAAGAAACCTTATCTATCTTCACTATGAAATTTTATCCTGCACATCTTTTTCTACACAAATAAAACTCCCTCAACCCGGAAATCTATTTCTCTGATGGCAGATTTTCTGACTTAGCCGAAAAGCATTACAGTAGAGGTGACTGTATCGGATTTGCACCGATTTCCCTTTTAACCTTGGAGCAAGCTCCAACGACCATCATGGATATGCAGTTTACACTCCTTTATAGTACACAATTCAAAAAAGAATATCAAGCCTTTTTCTTCCTTTTTAATACAACAAACAGCGTTCCTCCGACTACAAACATCACAGACAGCATTGCAAACGGTGTTTCATCTCCTGTTTTGACCTTATCCACACCGGAAGAAACTGCCTTATCCAATACCGTACCAAAGCTGTTTAAAGACTCTACTTCTACGGATACAAATCCGTTTTTTACCTTTCCTTTTAATTTTTTTACTTTTTCATTGTCACAGGAAAGCACCACACTTCTTTGCCGTTATATTTTTCCGATATAGGAAGCTGAAGCTCTGCCTTATGAGGAAGGGCAATCTCTTTTCCGTCTTTTAAAAGCTGAATTTCAAGAGGATTGTCAAGCTGCTGTTTCTTGGAAATTTCCTTTTCCATAAGCTTCACATCTGCATGTTTTTTATCCAGCTTCTCCACAGATAACTGCATATCTGATGTCAAACCTTCCCCTGTTAATTTGACACCATGCTCTTTATTTACCAGCATATCAGTTTCCTGAATTTCCGGTGTACTTGGTTCTTCCTGATTTTCCGGCTTCTGCGGCTCCTGTGGTATTTCCGGTGTTACCGGCGGCACAAGCTGAAGCTCTGCCATGGAAGCTGCTCCGTTTGTTCCTGCCATAGCAAAAGTCAAAACTGCTCCGTTTTCTGTTTTTTCACAAGTAACGTTTTCATCCAACTGAATACTGTCTGCTATTTCTTCTTCAAATGTAAGCTGAATATTTCCTTTATTTTTCATTGTGGGGTCGGAAACAGAAACTTTCACTGTTCCCTGTTCTGTTTCCTGAAGCATAACAGACGCAGCCTTATCGCTTGTTATTCCGTCTACACTTCCGCCCTGCTCCTGCCAGAAGTTTATGCCTGTGATTTTTAAGGTCTCATGGCGCACTGCCTGAACCTCACTGCTGTTTTCCAATATGGTTACCTTGGGCGCTTGGGCGTAATTTTCTGTTTCTTCTGCACTTGTTTCAGGAAGCAATACATAACTATACGATGCGTTTTCCGGGTTCTGTCCGTGGTCTACCCACATTTCCAGATAATTCTCTGTGCTTTCCCCCTCAAAAGTTCCTACATCCTTCCAACTGCCTGTGGTTTGACCTCTGCGAACCTGAATTTCTGTATTTTCTTCAGGGAAATAATATCCTGTTCCCACAGACTGATTGCCTTCTAAATGTGCCCAATTTACCTGTTCAAAGCTTGTGCCTGATACGTCTGCTGTACGTTCAACCAACTCTTTTACATTCGCTTCTTTCACAGGTATTTCTGTTTTTTCTCCGTTGACAAGAAGCTGATTGCTTCCGTCTTTTCTTAACTTCTTATTCTCAATGGTAGTTTCCACCGGAAGTTCCATATTTTTATTGGTAATTCCTGCTCCAAGGCAGACCATTTCGTCATCAAACATAAACCATGACTTCTTGCCTTTTAAATCCGGCGCATAAGAAACCGGTGCATCTCCTGCAATTCCCTGCGTTTCTCCTGAAAATGACATACCGCTGACGCCATAATTTCCTATGGAAGTTCCTCCTACCCAGCTCTCCTTGGAACAGAAATCTCCGCCCTGTGCAAAACCTGAGCCATCCGGTTTCCCTGTACCGATATTTACCGGAACTACGGTCGTTCCCGGCAGTCTTAACGGATTTACTGTATTCCAATAATTCTCTGTATACTGCTTGTCCTCATCATAAATATAGGTCATCCCGTTATTCTGATGCCATCCAAAACGATTTTCATCATTCATAATTTCTGTGTTCTGAATACGTTCCGAATACATAGACAATGCAAAAAGATAGTCTTCTGTTCTGTGAACTACACGGTCCATAAGGGGATAAGATTTATGTACCGGCGCTATGTTACTTTGGATGGAGGTATCTTCCAAAATTTCCTTGGCTTTCTTTTTAATTGCCATATTTTCCGCACCAACAAGACTGTCAATAAATCCTTCATCTTCTTCCAGCCAAGCTTTCAGCGCAGAAAGCGTTGTCTCTTTTGCCTCTTGACTAAAGGAGTCTACAATTTGCAGAATAATCATCATTGCCTCACGTCCTGCTGCCTGATTGCTGCTTGCCGGTCTGGATACAGAACGCCCTTTCAGACAATCCAGCATCATTCCCTGATACATGCCGTTTCCAAAGCCTTCCACAATATAGCTTTCCAGATTGTCCTGAACCTGTTCCGGATATTTCCAAGGTGTTCCAGCAAGGAGAGACGGAATTTTAGCGCCGCCCTTCATAAACTCAATCCCATAAGCGCCTAAATACGGCACTTTCATATGGTCGAGATAAGAACCGTCCGGATAAAAACCGCTGTTGTATCCATTCGCTGCAATTTGAGCGCTGTCTTCTACATTTTGAATAACAAAGGTCTGTGAAGATGCCAGCATCCCCAAATACACCAGCTCATTATCTTCTCTCAATGCTCCCAGTCCCACTGCCGTTGTGGAACAGTCAATAATATTCGCTCCCTGCGCCTCACGATATCCCTGCCCATGGGTGCTTGCCGTATTGATAACTCCTTCATGGAACGGGTCAGGCTGGAAAAAGTAAAGTGTTTCTGTGTACGCCATAACCTGTTCTTCTGTCAGTCCGTCATAAATCAATATTAAAGCGGGAATTAAATCCTTGGGAATACCGATTTCCCATGTCCACCAGTTATCCGTCTGGCTTTTTGCCGTATAACAAGAGCCGCACAGGAAATCTAAAATATTGGTAATATCCTTTAACATATCCTGATTTTGATAGAGAGCTCCGCCTTCTGCTGCGTAAGCCTTACACATAGAAAGCACCTTTTTAAAAGAAACACGAAATTCCACTGCATCGTCTTCATAAGGAATATTCTTATTTCCTTTTGCTCCCTCATCCTCTGCCCAAGGAATACCGGCACATGCTTCCTGTCCCTTATAAACATAAGCGTTCCAAAGCGCTTCTGCCTCCTGATTGATTTCTTCTAAGACTTCCGCTCCGCCTTCTTCTGATACTAAATCTTTGCCAATTAAAGACTCTTTCCATGCCTGACGAATTTTTCCGTAATCTTCTGCCGTTGCAGAGGGCAGTTTTGAAGGAGACTGATATAAAATTTCTACCTTCCACTGTGCTGTTTTTCCTTGGTCATCCTGTGCCACCACTACGACATTGCTTTATTCTCTCCTGTAATCACTGCGTTTCCGTTTTCATCCGCTTCAACCTTCAATAAATGTTCCGCACTTGCATCTCCTGCCTTACGTGTTCCGTCTGTTTCCCCCTCCTTTAACTCTCTCTTAATTTTAGAATATCCCGCATTTCGTAAGAAAGTCCCGTCTTTCTTTAAAAATTTTTTACTCCATGTAACATTCTCGGAGAAGCTTTCCGGTTTGTCCAACTGCAAGCTTTCACCTCTGACAATAGAAATCTCCTGATTTTCTGTTGGCATGGCTGTTTCCAAAACCTCACTACCCTGTTCTTTACTCACTGCAACAGTATTTACAGGCTCTGCCAAGACTCCCGTCACATTTCCCACACTCATAGCTGCAATTAACATTGCGCTTATGTACTTTTGATTTTTTCTTTTACCTGTCTTCATACTTCCTCCTTCTTTCAAAAGTTCTCCATTCTTCTTCCTATAAGTTACCATTCTTCCTTTGCTTTATAAATACAATATTTGAATTTTTCTGTTACTATTTATAGATTATATGTTTTTTAGTATTATTTTTTCAATATTCTGTTATTTTCTTTTACTTTTTCATTCAATATAAATACAATATAATATTCATTTGTCATTTGAATTTCCAAATAATGTTTGTTATGATGTAATTATTGATAATATTATTAGACAGGTGAGACTATGGATACAGAAAATTTTCCTTTTGATACAAACTTTTCCTTTCTGAGCTCAAAAAGAAGGATTACCTACTCATTTTTAAGTATTATGTAAAAAGACATATTCCAGAGTTCAAAACAATAAAATACCGATGTTTTATTATCGGCAATATTCTCAACTTTATATTATCTACTATACTCTATATTGCTTTTGATATTAACTGGATGAAATGGTTTTTTATTGTTTTTATCCTAGTTTGCATTTACACACTACTATGTATTACAACGCATACAGCCTCTTATTTCGATTTATATTGGGAAGACCAAAATAACCTTAAGAAAAAAAGGTTACTATATCCATTCTTTACAGTTCACTGAAGAAAAAATCATTATAGAGCACTATAAAAATTTCGAACCGGTAATTTCTACATATAATTATCAGGATATAAACACGCTGGATATAAGTCCTTATGGTATTATTATAAAAAATTCTGTAATTATATATGTATCATATTGTGCATTCCCAGATTATAAAGTTTTTAAAAATTTTTGTAATTGGTATAGGAGAAAATATTTATGCAAGAAATAAACACGGAGATTTGTTTTGAATTTAAAAAATATCGCCGTCTGATTATATGGTGGTATAAGCGCCAAAAAAAGGTCTGGAATGCCCGTATCAAAGTATTCATAGGATTTATTTTTTACCATAGGAACTTTTTATAGCATATTGGTATATGGGTTCACGTGATGTTTTATTAGAAAACACTGCAGGCGTTCTTCTTATTCTCACACTTGCATTTCTCATCATAGTTGAGACATACTCCATACTAATCGGAATTCCATATAAACCTGCAAAAGTATACTGGCAAATTTTCAGACGAAAAAAAGAAATGGGAACGTACATAAAAAGTATTTCTTTTTTTTCAGATTGTATGAATATAGAATATAGTCTTCTAAATATTCCTTTTCAGGAAACTATTTTATACAATCAGCCAACAGATATCAAAGTATCCCCTTTTGGCATTATTATTGAAATGGAAGGTGAACGCAATTTAATCTTCTTGCCTAAAGAACTTTTTTCAGATAATGAGCAATACATGACTTGTAAAAAATATATTGAGCAAAATTTTGACTGTTAAGTTGGAGCTTAATCTCTAAGCGTACATATCATATATAGATTTTTGTAGATTATACAACTAAATTTAACAAAAGGAAACGAAATATGGAAAAGCAATACGAATTTGAAGTTAAAGAAAACCTAAATGAATACCTAAAAATATTTTGGGAACATTATAAAAATCATCAAATATTTCTTCGGAAGAAGATAATATTTGCACTAATTTCCTTGGTTGCGTTTATTCTTTTTCTCTTTATAACCTATATAGATTTTGGAAAAATAATCTTTTCAGATAGTATATTCTTGTTAGAAATTGTCATTTTATTTTGTTGTATTGGATATGTTGTTCCATCCGTAGCTGTTTTTCTCGAAATAAAGCAAATATATCAGCAATATTGGACAGCCCGTAAAATTTTATATAAAACCGGTACATACACACAGAACATTTGCTTTTTACCAAATGGATTAAAAATATCAGGATATAGAAAAGAAAAACCAGTAGCTCAACATATAGATTATACAGACGTGGCACAAATACGCTTTTATAGAAATGGAATAATCATACAACCACAGAAATCTCAGGATTACATTTACATTACAAAAAAACAACTGAAAGAAAAAAGTGCTCTTAACGTAATTAAAAATTGGTACAAGGAGTATACAAAGAATGGTAAAAATCAACTATAACTATGATAAAAAAGAGTTTACCCAATTATTCAGAAAATGGTATAAACGAACCTTAAAAGGAAATTGTATAAGAATATATTTTTTATTGCTCTTTTTAATATTAGGATATATTACTTACAAAGCCGGAAATGAATTACTTTATACATCTCAGGGAAAAATACAAAAATCTATTTTGATAGTAATGAGCATTCCCTATTTAATTGTATTTCTACTGTTTTTATTATTTCTATTTTATAATTACATCATCGCTTACAGATGCTGGAAAAGAACAAATTTTATGAAAGAAATTTTAGGTACTTACATAGAGTCAATATCCTTTTATGATACTTATGTTGTATTCGAAGAAACTGTTTTGCATGAAAAAATCCAAAAAAACTTCAATTATTCCGACATCCAAAAAGTGACTATTTGTAAAAACGGTATAATTTTCTTCTTAGAAAAAGCGCCTCTTTTTATCTGCCAAAAGAGCTTTTCTGTTCCAAAAGAATATGATACTGTATGTAAATGGATGAAAGACAGAACAGCTTAATTATACTAACAAAGGCTGTTGCTTTAAACATTATTCAAGCATATTTACTTAATACAACAGCCTTTCTAAGTTATATATCTTTCTACAAATCATCAAAAATAAAAGAAAGTGCATAATATGTATTTTCTTTTAAATAATATGTAACCGTTACCGTAGAATTCACACTTGCTTCCTCCGGTATTGAAGTCTCTGTTGTATCAAATACCAAGCTTTCTCCGCTATAATCACCTTCACGAACATGGATTTTCATGGTTTTGTCAGTAATTTCCTCTATTTCTCCAGAAGAAACATATACAATAATTTCCTTCTCATCGTTATCAGTAGAAATTTTTGTTACAATATTTTTTCCATTTTCCTCATAATAAGTAATCAAAACCGTTATTCCTGTTTTAATTCTGCATTCCCTGTCTTCTGAATAACCTGATGTCGGAATAACTTCTTTTTCTGCATTTGTAATATCAAATTTTACTCCATGGTCAAGACCTTCTTCCGAATAATTTCTTCCTTCAGGATTTTCTAAATCCACAGTAATTGTATTTCCTTCCACATCTAAGACATAGCCTTCTACTGTTTTCTCCTGTCTAACAGCATCTTCTTCCCCTTGGTTTTCCGCATGACTTTCTTCATCATTTTGTTCCATAGAATTGGCAGCAGGCTCGTTTTCTGTTTCATGTTCCACAGAATTCCCCTGTAACACTTCCTCGTTTAATTTTTCTTTTTCAATCGTATTCTTATTACTCTGAATTGTTTCTTCTGTTTTTGCAGGTGTACAGCCTCCCAGTAAAGAAGTCATCATCAGCAAATTTAATGCCAGCAGTTAATGATTTTTTCACCATTTTATCCCCCTCATTTTTATAACAATTTTATCATAATTATAATACCACGTACGCTAAAAAGGAAGCACTTACAAAAATATTTGTTTTTCCATTCATAACTCTATTTACAACCTTGCACCTTTCTGTAAACATGAGATATAATTGCCTTAACTTTTAGCAAGCGCTATGCACAGAAAGAGGAAATTATGCGAAAAAATCTAAAGAAATTATTTACATTCATTGTTTATGCTTTTTTTATCATTGGTATTCACTACTATGTAGAAGTTGGAAGTATTTTACCAGCTATGACACTTTATTTTATTTATGTATTAGGTGGATGCAGTATCATCAATTTTTTTGCCGGAAGAATTTTTCAAAAACTGAATGGCATTAAAACATTCTTAGGAAGAATTTTTTATGCTCTTTTAGTCTGTTTTGTAGTGTTTTTTGCATGCTACCTTTTATATAATCATTTCGGTCACACATGGCACCTTAGTACAGCATTTCGTTCAGACACATATATCATAGTTTCATTATCAACATTGGGATTTTTCTTAGGTGAACTATATCAATACAAGAAAGAAAAGA
>ENA-OPYY01000249-OPYY01000249.1-human-gut-metagenome-genome-assembly--contig:-NODE-249-length-21653-cov-3.182895_pt1 | contig 21653 bp, 19 predicted proteins | sample MGYA00242472_ERZ504481 | MGnify/ENA primary metagenome ERZ504481 (study PRJEB26092, sample SAMD00036265) | human gut metagenome | host: Homo sapiens | study: EMG produced TPA metagenomics assembly of...
CTGGGCATTCCTTACCCAAGCTGGCAAAACAAGGTACAGGAGTTTGGATAATGTCCGCTTGGTTGGTGCGGCGATGGAGAAGGAAGAAGTTCGTCCGGGCGTTATGACTGTGAATGACCCGTTGGGAGAACTCCTTGACATTATCAGTTTCAATGAATATGTGGGTTGGTATGACGGCGATTCGGAAAAATGTGACCGTGTGAACTGGGTGTTCGATGCCCGGAAACCGGTCTTTATCAGCGAACTTGGAGGAGGTGCTTTGTATGGACGGCACGGTTCCAGGAAAGAACGGTTTACGGAGGAGTATCAGGAAGATTTGTATATCCGCCACGTGAATATGTTGAAGCGTATTCCGGGACTGGCCGGTACTACACCGTGGATACTGAAGGATTTCCGCTCTCCGAGGCGTCATGTACCCGAAATACAAGATGATTTTAATCGCAAAGGGCTGGTGTCTGATAAAGGACAGAAGAAAAAAGCTTTCTTTGTTTTGCAGAAATGGTACAGAGAATTGGAAGAGAGTTATAAATAGGATTTGTCCGATACATATTGAAAAAAGAGGCTGTCTCCATAATGAAAATTTGGAGACAGCCTCTTTTTATTTTTTATATTTCATCCGTTTATAGCGGAATGTATTCCACGAAAGCCTCCATCGCTTCATAGGAAGCAAGTCCGAGGCTGTCATACAAGGCGGCTGTTCCGCGGTTGCGGTCTTCACTGCGTTGCCAGAACAGACGTTCGTCATTGCCCAGGAACGGTGCACTTTCCATTTGTGACTGATGCTTCAGGATAGAGTTACGCTTGGCACGCAGTTCCTCCGGGCTGATGGGCACAGCCATTTCGATGTTTTCGATTTCCCATTCGGCCCATGCACCGCGGTACATCCAGATGCGGCATTCCTTCAACCATTTGGCACCTTCTTCTTTTTCCAGGTCGATGGCGGCAAATACGGCGTCCGTACAAACACGGTGTGTTCCGTGCGGGTCGGCCAGGTCACCGGCAACGAAAATCTGATGGGGTTTCACTTCACGCAACAAGTTGCGTACGATTTCCACGTCTGCTTCGCTGATAGGATTCTTCTGTATCTTGCCCGTTTCGTAGAACGGCAGGTCGAGGAAGTGGCAGTGATCCAAAGGTATGTTATTGTATGTACATGCGGTACGTGCTTCGCCACGACGAATCAGTCCCTTGATGGTCAGGATGTCGCGTGTATCCATGTCACCGTCTTTCTTCTCCTTCAAGTATTTACGGATTTCAGTATATTTGTCATTGATGACCTGGTCTTCGCTGTTGTTGAAGATTTGGTTGAACCCGTTGATGAAGTGCAGGAAGCGGATAACTTCTTCATCGCCTACGGCAATGTTACCGGAAGTTTCGTAAGCCACATGCACGTCATGTTTCTGCTCTACCAGACGACGGATGGTGCCTCCCATGGAGATAACGTCATCATCGGGATGCGGAGAAAATACGACCACACGTTTCGGATAGGGTTTTGCACGCTCAGGACGATAGGTGTCGTCAGCATTCGGCTTGCCGCCCGGCCATCCGGTGATGGTATGTTGCAGGTCATTGAATATCTTGATGTTCACGTTATAGGCTGAGCCGAACAATGCCAGCAGTTCACTCAGACCGTTCTCGTTGTAGTCCTTGTTGGTCAGTTTCAGAATGGGTTTTCCGGTGAGTTGGCACAACCAGACGATGGCACTGCGGATGAGCTTGTCGTTCCATTCGCAGGAAGTTACCAGCCAGGGGCGTTGGATACGCGTCAAATTGGCGGCGGCAGACAAGTCGATAGCTACATGTGCATTGTTGTGAGTCTGCAGATAAGATGCAGGGATAGTATCAGTTACCGGACCTTCAACGCATTCTTTCACCTTTTGCGCTTTCTCCTCACCCCATGCCAGCAGATATATTTTCTTTGCCGAGAGGATGGTGGCTACTCCCATGGTGATGGAGCTGATGGGGGTATTTTCAATGCTACCGAACATCTTGGAAGCTTCATTGCGGGAGTCGTTGTCCAGCAATATCAGACGAGTGGTAGAGTTCAGGCGTGAACCCGGTTCATTGAAACCGATATTACCTACACGGCCAATGCCCAGCAAAGCGATGTCTAAGCCACCGAAACTTTCAATGCGCTGCTCGTAAAGACGGCAATATTCAAAGATGGCGTCTTTGGCGATGGTGCTGTCGGGGGTGAAAACATTCTGTTTGTCAATGTCCACATGGTCTATCAGCATTTCCTTCAATGCGTTGAAGTTGCTGTTGATGGCATTGGGAGCTAATGGATAATATTCGTAGAGGTTGAATATGACTACGTTGCGGAAACTTAATCCCTCTTCCTGGTGCATACGTACCAAGTCTGCATATACATTGCGCGGAGAGTTACCGCCTGCCAGTGCCAAAACACAGAAACGTCCCGCCTTTTGCTTGTCACGGATTAACTGTGCAATGTCAAGGGCAATCTGGTTGGCGCCTTCTTCTGCAGACTCATAAATATCTGTCGGGATTTTTTCCAGTCGGGTCAATACCGACCGTTCAAATGCATTCTCAGGTCTATAGTACCTGGGGGAGACTCTGTTGAGAGTGATTTGAGAGCTTAGATTGGTTTTCATAAAATTTATTATTAATAAATGATTAAGTATTGAACTGTTCTTTCAATCAACAAATATACGAAAAACAATGTTCATCCGCATATTGCTGAAGATTAATTAAGAAATACTGGTCGTCCCATATCTCATATGGGGGTTGTACGGAAAGTGTCTTCGGTACATTCCATAAAGTCACGGCCAACCGCCACCGTGAGTATGGATTTTACGTTGGGTCAACATAGGATTTAGGGGTTAGAATTATTAAATTAATCATGTTGTCGCTTTGACATTGTTTCGAAGGACAAAAATAGGTACTTTTTGGAGAAGATGTACTCCTTCTTTTGGGTATTTTCATTAAATACTCTAAAAAAGAGGATTTGGTGCATTTTGTATAATGTCTCGTTCGTTTGGGGTATAAGTGAGGATAATCATATAAAAATAGACCATTCATCGCACTTTTTGTCGTTTGGGTTTGTTATATTTGTGTGTGTTTATAAACTCTAAAATATCAATGTATGAAAAGCTGGAAAGTAGAAGCAGCCATCATAGCCGTGGGGCTGCTTTTGTTGGGAATCATGGTAAAAGGCGGTATCAACAATTTTGTGAATAAGGATCGTGTGGTCAGTGTGAAAGGGCTGGCCGAAATGGAAGTGCCTGCTGACAAGGTAGTCTGGCCTCTTGTCTACAAAGACATAGGTAATGACCCTGCACTGCTTTATGCCAATATGGAGAAGAAAAACGCTGCCATCGTGAGTTTCCTTGAAAACAATGGTATTGAGAAGGAAGAAATCAGTATTGCACCGCCCGAAGTGATTGACATGCAGGCCGAACGTTACGTTGACCGCAACGTGGCCTATCGTTATAATGCCACGTCTGTCATCACTGTCACTTCCAAGAATGTGGATAGGGTGCGTAAGCTCATGTCGGGGCAGGCTGAACTCTTGAAGCAGGGTATTGCCATCACGGGAGGGGATTATAAATATAATGTGTCTTATGAATTCACCGGTCTCAACGAAGTGAAGCCCAGAATGATAGAGGAGGCCACAAAGAACGCTCGTGCTGCAGCCGAGAAGTTCGCCAAGGATTCGGACAGTGAACTGGGGAAAATCCGCAATGCCTCGCAAGGGCAGTTCTCCATCAGTGACCGCGATGCCTATACTCCTTATATAAAAAGCGTACGTGTAGTGACTACTGTGAACTATTATTTGAAGAAATAACGAACTCGTCCGCATCTTTCCAAGCGGGAAACTTTAGCCTGAACTCCTGCAGGGAGGAAAGGCTGAGGGAGGCGGTGGCAGTCGCCTCTTCGTTGTCGGGCACAGTGGCAAGCACTTCCCCCTTCGGAGAGTAGACCACACTGCCTCCGCTGTGTGGAATGTCTCTGCCGTCCTTGCCGATACGGTTGACACCGCAGACATAACTGATGTTTTCCAGCGCGCGCGCTTGCAGCAGGATGTCCCAGACTTTCCGGCGGGGAATGGGCCAGTTGGCGACGTAAATCAGGAGGTCGTATTCATTGCTCGTATTGCGGCTCCAGACCGGGAAACGAAGGTCATAGCATACAAGCAGCAGTATGTTCCAGCCGCGATATCGGATGATGGGACGCCGGTTACCGGAGGTGAAATGTTCTGTCTCGTGCCCCATCCGGAAGAGGTGGCGTTTGTCGTAATAGTAAGTATTGCCTTCGGGCGTAAGGAAGAATGCGCGGTTGTAGTAGGATGGCTTTCTGCCTTCCGAGGCTGTTTCGCAGGCAATATAGCTGCCGGCAAGAGCAAGCCGGTACTCTTCGGACCATTGGCGCAGTGTTGCGATGGTTTCTCCCGTTGTGGGTTCGGCCAAGCTGGCGGTGTCCATACTGAAGCCGGTGGAGAATGTTTCCGGTAAAACAACAATCTCCGTTGTTCCACGAAGAGTTTCTAACTTCTCGCGGAGACGACGGAGATTTTCTTGTTTATTTTCCCAGACGATGTCTGTTTGCAAGATGCTTATTCGCATGGCATTAATGCTTAATACCTGATTAGATATTTCCTAAATCAAAATTTTCGGGATTTTTTCCTTTAAAGTTCTTGAAGTACAGTTTTATCTCGCGCATATCCTTTTCGATGTCTCCGGTAGGCATGACAGCCTTGGTAGAGGAGATGGTCTTGGAAGGATAATCAATCCCGATAAGCATGATGGGCACTTGTGCTTTAAGTGCTATGTAATAAAAACCTTTCTTCCAGTTGGGATTGGCTTTACGGGTTCCTTCCGGTGTAATAGCCAGGTGGAAATGCTTGCTGTTTGCAAACTTTTCGGTCATTTGGTCCACTAAGGAAGATTTACGTCCCCGGTTCACCGGAATGCCGCCAACGGCTTTGAATATCAGTCCCAGAGGAAAAAAGAACCATTCCTTTTTCATCATGAAACTGGTCTTGCGACCGATGGCACCATAAAACAATTTACCGATAAATAAGTCCCAATTGGAAGTATGGGGTGCCGCACAAATTACACATTTGTCGTAGTCGGGCACCGTCACGTTTGTCTTCCAGCCCAGCAGGCGATAATAAATGAAGCTATAAAAGGCTTTCTTCATCTTATTTCAGTTTGCCCATTGCGTCAATAATTTCGTCTACTTTTGCATTGAAGTCAGCACGAAGTTTTTTGTAGAAACCTTTTACATTTCCTGGCTCGGTGTGGCTGATGCGGCTTATGAATTCATCTTGCATTTTCAGAATTTCAGCCATCAGTTCATCGGCTTTTTGTTTGTTCTGTTCCAGGCACATATAAGCTGTTTACAAGACACTCTGTGAACAATTCACCTGCAATATAGTTTATATTCTTCTTTAGTTCTTTTCTACTTGCCATAATCTTTACGTTTAAAATGAATAATCTGAATTATTTTCGGTAAAGATAATGTTTTTCTTTGTTAGTGTAGAGCAAAAAAGGGTTTTTATGTGTTTTTAATTTAGTAGTTTTGTGGAATTATTCCACAAACTGTGGACACATTCCACAGGGAAAAATGGAGGATGCCACCATGAATAAAGAACTGCCGTCTGCTTTTCTGCTTGATATATAGTTTGTTAGACGTAATGGATGAGATGGTGATAGATTGGCATCGGATTTGCTTTAATAGAAAGAAACAGGGTTAAATTTAATATACAAACAAGCATGAGACAGTTTTTTACGAAAAAAGAATTGAAACTAAAGAAGAAGAGGTTGCTGATGATGGTTGCCTGCATGGCGGTATTGTTGGCAGGTTACGTTATTCTGACTTGGCCTAAGAAGGTGGAATCGGAAGCTCCTACCGTGATTGTGGAATCTGCGGAAAAAGGAGATGTGGAGATATATGGCGAGTACGTGGGACGTATTCGCGCTCAGCAGTTTGTAGAGGTACGTGCGCGTGTGGAAGGGTATTTGGAGAATATGCTTTTCGCAGAAGGAACATATGTCACCAAGAACCAGGTACTTTTTGTGATAAACCAGGACCAGTATAGGGCAAAGGCTGACAAAGCTCGTGCACAGTTAAAGAAGGATGAAGCGCAGGCATTGAAGGCAAAGCGCGATTTGGAGCGTATCCGCCCCCTCTATGCGCAGAACGCTGCCAGCCAGCTGGATTTGGACAATGCCCAGGCTGCTTACGAGACTGCAGAAGCCTCAGTAGCGATGAGCCAGGCCGATTTGGACCAGGCTGAATTGGAATTGGGATATACGTTGGTTCGTTCTCCGCTATCGGGACATATCAGTGAAAGAAATGTGGATTTGGGAACATTGGTCGGACCGGGAGGCAAGTCCTTGCTGGCTACGGTTGTGAAAAGTGATACGGTTCTGGTAGATTTCAGCATGACGGCATTGGATTACCTGAAAAGCAAGGAACGGAATATCGATATAGGGCGTCAGGACTCTACACGTTCCTGGCAGCCGAACATTACGATTACTTTGGCGGATAATACCGTCTATCCTTATAAGGGCTATGTGGATTTTGCCGAACCTCAGGTGGACCCTCAGACCGGAACATTCTCCGTGCGTGCCGAAATGCCGAACCCTAACAAAGTGTTGTTACCGGGGCAGTTTACAAAGGTTAAGCTATTGCTGGATGTACGTGAGGGTGCTGTCGCCGTTCCTCAAAAGGCGGTTACCATTGAGAAAGGTGGTGCATATATTTTTGTGATGCGCCGGGACTCTACGGTTGAAAAGCGTTTCATTGAACTGGGACCTGAATTTGGCAACAATTGGGTGGTTGAGCGTGGTCTGGTTGCCGGAGAACAAATTGTGACTGAAGGTTTCCACAAGCTGATTCCGGGTATGAAAGTACGTGCCCAGGCTGCCGTTCCTAAAAAGGAGGAAGAGCAGACGAGTGATTCTCTGAACAAGCAGGTTGTTTCCGAAACGAAGCAGACTACTCCGGCTGAGAATAAATCAAAGGACAACAACCCTTCAAAGTAATGATGTTATGAAAGTAAGTTTCTTTATAGACCGCCCGGTATTCTCGGCGGTGATATCGATTGTGATTGTAATTGTCGGTATCATTGGCCTGACCATGCTGCCGGTAGACCAATATCCGCAGATAACGCCTCCCGTAGTGAAAATCAGTGCTTCCTATCCGGGAGCCAGTGCATTGACTGTTTCGCAGGCGGTGGCAACCCCTATCGAGCAAGAGATAAACGGTACTCCCGGTATGCTGTACATGGAGTCCAACAGTTCTAATTCCGGAGGATTTTCGGCTACGGTCACTTTCGACGTGTCTGCCGACCCGGATTTGGCTGCCGTAGAAATACAGAACCGTGTGAAACTGGCGGAGAGCCGTTTGCCAGCCGAAGTGATTCAGAACGGTATTTCTGTGGAAAAGCAGGCTCCCAGCCAATTGATGACTATCTGTCTGACTTCCAGTGACCCGAAGTTCGACGAAATTTATTTGAGTAACTTTGCTACTATCAATGTACTCGACTTGTTGCGCCGTATCCCCGGTGTGGGACGTGTTTCCAACATCGGTAGCCGCTACTATGCCATGCAGATATGGGCGTTGCCCGACAAACTTGCCAACTTCGGACTGACGGTGCAGGATTTGCAGAATGCCCTGAAGGACCAGAACCGTGAGTCTGCTGCGGGTGTTTTGGGACAACAGCCGGTGAAGGGACTCGACATTACTATCCCTATCACTACCCAGGGACGTTTAAGTTCGGCAAAGCAGTTTGAGGACATTGTGGTCCGTGCCAATGCCAACGGTTCCATTATCCGTCTGCGCGATGTGGCGCGTGTTTCATTGGAAGCATCTTCATATAGCACGGAGAGTGGCATCAACGGTGAGAATGCTGCCGTTCTCGGTATCTATATGCTTCCCGGGGCCAATGCAATGGAAGTTGCAAAGAGCGTAAAGGCTGCTATGGAGGAAATCAGTGCAAATTTCCCTGAGGGGATGAGTTATGAGATTCCCTTCGACATGACGACTTATATTTCCGAATCCATTCACGAAGTGTACAAGACGTTGTTCGAAGCGCTGATTCTGGTGGTGCTGGTTGTATTTCTATCCTTGCAAAGTTGGCGTGCGACGGTGATACCGATTGTTGCGGTACCTATTTCCCTGATTGGTACCTTCGGTTTCATGCTTATTTTCGGTTTCTCTCTGAACATACTGACTTTGCTTGGATTGATTCTCGCCATCGGTATTGTGGTGGATGATGCCATTGTGGTGGTGGAGAATGTAGAACATCTTATGGAGACGGAGAAATTGAGCCCGTATGAAGCTACCAAAAAGGCGATGAACGGATTGGCAAGTGCCTTGATTGCCACATCATTGGTGCTCTGTGCCGTGTTTGTGCCGGTAAGTTTCTTGAGCGGAATCACCGGACAGTTATACCGTCAGTTTACCATTACTATCGCCGTTTCCGTATTGCTTTCTACGGTAGTGGCCCTGACGCTTAGTCCCGTCATGTGTTCGCTCATATTGAAGCCCGACAGTGGAAAGAAAAAGAACATAGTTTTCCGCAAAATCAATGAATGGCTGAACTTGGGCAATCACAAATACGTGGCTGTCATTAACCGGGTCATCAGGAATCCCCGCCGCTTGATGAGTGCGTTCGGCCTGGTACTGGTTGCCATTTTCATTATCCACCGGTTGGTGCCTACCAGCTTCCTGCCGGTAGAAGACCAGGGCTATTTTAAGATAGAGTTGGAGTTGCCGGAAGGTGCTACTTTGGAGCGAACCCGTGTGGTGACCGACCGTGCCGTGCAATACTTGGAGAAGAATCCCTATGTGGCCTATGTGCAGAACGTGACGGGTAGCAGCCCCCGTGTGGGTAGCAACCAGGCACGCAGTGAGCTGACGGTTATTCTGAAACCGTGGGAAGAGCGTAAGGGGATTTCCATCGATAAGATAATGGAGAATGTGGAGCAGGATTTGAAGGAATATCCCGAATGCAAGGTCTATCTTTCCACGCCTCCGGTCATTCCGGGATTGGGTACCTCGGGAGGTTTCGAAATGCAGCTTGAGGCGCGTGGAGAGGCGACGTTTGACAACTTGGTGCAGGCGGCAGATACGCTGATGTATTATGCCCAGAAGCATAAGGAGCTGACGGGGCTTTCATCATCCTTGCAGTCTGAAATACCGCAACTTTATTTTGATGTGGACCGTGATAAGGTGAAAATGCTGGGTGTGCCCCTGGCGGATGTATTCTCTACCATGAAGGCCTATACCGGTTCAGTATATGTGAATGACTTCAATATGTTCAACCGTATATATAAGGTGTATATCCAGGCCGAGGCTCCTTATCGTGAGCATAAGGACAATATCAACTTGTTCTTTGTAAAGGCAAAGGACGGAGTGATGGTGCCGCTTACTTCCTTGGGAAATGCCTCTTATACCACCGGTCCGGGCAGTATCAAGCGTTTCAATATGTTTACCACTGCCGTCATCCGCGGTTCTGCGGCACAAGGCTACAGTTCCGGCCAGGCAATGGAGATTATGGAGCAGATTGCACGTGACCACTTGCCGGACAATATCGGTCTGGAGTGGAGTGGCCTTTCCTATCAGGAAAAGAAGGCGGGAGGACAGACGGGTCTTGTGCTTACGCTGGTATTCCTTTTCGTATTCCTCTTTTTGGCTGCGCAATATGAAAGTTGGACGGTGCCTATCGCTGTATTGCTTTCACTGCCGGTTGCCGCTTTGGGTGCCTATCTGGGCGTTGTGATATGCGGATTGGAGAATGATATTTATTTCCAAATCGGCTTGGTGATGCTGGTGGGGCTTGCGGCAAAGAATGCCATTTTGATTGTGGAGTTTGCCAAGGTGCAGGTTGACAAGGGAGGAGACTTGATACAGTCTGCCATCCATGCTGTCCAACTCCGTTTCCGGCCTATCCTGATGACTTCCCTCGCCTTTGTATTGGGAATGCTTCCTATGGTGTTGGCAAGCGGACCGGGCTCGGCGAGCCGTCAGGCCATCGGTACGGGTGTTTTCTTCGGAATGATATTTGCCATTGTATTCGGTATTGTGCTTGTACCGTTCTTCTTTGTCCTGGTATACAAGACAAAAGCCAAAGTGCAGCATAAGATTAAGAAAGACTGATTTTAAAGACAACGTTTATGAAAAGAAAGAACATATATATTATTTTGTTGCTGAGTATGTTTGCCCTTACCTCATGCAAGGTGGGCAAGAGCTATGTGCGTCCGGAGATGGCATTGCCGGATAGCCTGGCACAGCAGCAGGATAGCATGAGCATAGCCGATGAACAGTGGCAGGCAGTTTATACGGACAGCACGCTGCGTGCTTTGATAGACCGTGCTCTGGAATATAACAAAGACATGCTGATTGCAGCTTCCCGTGTCAAGGAGATGGCTGCCCAAAAACGTATCAGTGTTGCCAACCTTCTGCCGCAGCTCACCGGAAAGGTGGAGGCTGAGCGCGAGGTGGAGAATTACGGTGGTCATAGCCGTGATGTAGGCAATACTTACGAAGCCAAGGCGTTGCTCTCTTGGGAACTGGACCTTTGGGGAAACTTGAGATGGAAGAAAGTGGCTGCTGTGGCCGAATATTTGCAAAGTGTGGAGGCGCAGCGTGCGTTGCGCATGACCATCGTTGCCGAAGTGGCGCAGGCTTATTATGAGCTGGTAGCCCTTGATACGGAACTGGAGATTGTGCGCCAGACACAAAAGGCGCGTGAAGAGGGAGTGCGCTTGGCGCGTATCCGTTTTGAAGGAGGGCTGACCTCGGAGACCTCTTATCAACAGGCTCAAGTGGAGTTGGCTCGTACGGCTACTCTTGTTCCGGATTTGGAACGCCGTATCTCTCTGAAAGAAAATGATATATCCTTCCTTGTGGGGGAATTCCCTACCCGTATCAAGCGTGTCAATTTTCTGCAGGAACTGGATGTGCCGGAGTTCTTACCGGTAGGTCTGCCTTCCGATTTGTTGGAACGTCGCCCCGATGTCCGTGTGGCAGAGCAGCAGTTGAGGCTGAACATGCCAGAGTGAAAGTTGCTTATACCAATATGTTCCCCCGTTTGGCCCTGACCGGACAATTTGGATTGGAAAGTGATGTGTTATCCAATTTCCTGGAATCTCCCTATTCCTTATTGAATGGGGCAGTCTTGGCACCACTTTTCGGTTGGGGAAAGAACCGTGCTGCATTGAATGCACAGAAGGCTTCTTTTGAAGCCGAAGTGCATAGCTATGAAAAGACAGTGCTGAATGCTTTTAAGGAAGCGAAGAATGCCATTGTAGATTTCAATAAGATAAAGGAGGTCTACCAACTGCGTGCCAAACTTGAACGTTCTGCCAAGGGATATGTGGATTTGGCACAGTTGCAATACATCAACGGCGTCATCAATTATATGGATGTGCTCGATGCCCAGCGTGGTTATTTCGATGCCCAAATAGGGGTGAGCAATGCCATCCGCGACGAACTTATTGCCATGGTAAATGTCTATAAGGCATTGGGGGGTGGCTGGCAAACCGAATGACGTGTGATTAAAGAAGACAGCAAGGGCGTGTATGTACCGAAATATTTGATGGTATATACACGCCCTTGTTCTATAATTGGCTTATTTCATCTAGGATTCTGTATTTAGAGTCTCCTTGTTTTCTTTCTTTTCCTTTGCCTTTTCTACTTCAAGAGCTACGTTTACAGCATTCATGCCTTTAAGGCCACGTTCGAGGTCGAACGTCACAATATTGTTTTCTGCTATATCTGTCAGCACATTGTTAATGTGGAAAAAGTATTTTTCGACCCCGGATAAGTCCTTGATGAAGCCGAAGCCTTTCGATTCATTGAAAAACTCGATACGTCCTCTGCGGATGACCGGTTCTTCCTTGTCTTTTTTGGGAGTTGATATGACGATTTCTTCCAGCTTTATTTCTTCTTTGGGAGTGTTTTCTGCCGGAGGAGTAGAGGTTACCATGCCGTTTTCGTCAACATAGGCAATCATATCTTCAAAGCTATTGGCTTTGTTGGATAGTTTTTTTTCTTCTTTCTTTTTTGTTTTCAGCTCGTCGGGCGAGTCTTTTCTTTTCATTTTCACGCTTGTCTGCGGAGATGGATTTGGCCATGTATTTTTATTTATTGAGTTATAAAAAAAGCAGGGGGCATTGCTACAACACCTCCTGCTTTTGTCAGTAGTTAAGAATATTAATATCTTCTAGAGTTGTAACCGCCTCTTCTGTCGCGATTGCCGCCATTGGAAGGTCTTTCTTCGCGGGGGCGTGCCACGTTTACCGAGATTTGTTTGTGGTCAAATTCAGCACCGTTCAATTCGTCAATGGCTTTTTGGCCTGCTGCATCGTCCGGCATTTCTACGAAACCGAAACCTCTGGATCTTCTTGTTTCTCTGTCTGTAATGATTCTTGCAGAAGAAACTTCTCCGTACTCTGAAAATAAATCGTTCAAATCAGCGTCTGTTGTGCTGAAGTTTAAACCTGAAATGTAAATGTTCATTTGAAATTTTAATTAATTGTAATTATTAAATTGGAGTATGGAGAATAATTATGGAAGAGACCGCCTAATAATAGTTGTATATTAAAAGAAGAACAATGCGATAACGACTCGTAACTCAAACTTTGCGGCAAAGATAACACAATAAATCAGTTAATTGCTTTCTTCTCCTTTTTATTTTAGGATAAAAAACGATAAATGTCATTTTATACATTATTTCGACCTCTCGTTTGCATATCTTACGAAAAAAAGCGAAATTTGCGACGCTTTTAAACGGAACTTTACTAACACCTTTAAATAATTAAGAGAAATGACTAAAAGTGCATTGCAAATTGCAAGGGCTGCCTATCAGCCCAAACTTCCGAAAGCGCTGAAAGGAACTGTTAAGGCTGCAGAAGGCGCAGCTACTCAGTCTGTTGCTGACCAGGAAGAAATCAAGAAATTGTTCCCCAACACGTACGGAATGCCTTTGATTAAGTTTGAAACTACCGATGAGGTGGTTAACTTCCCCGCAATGAACGTGGGTGTTATCCTTTCCGGTGGACAGGCTCCTGGCGGTCACAATGTGATTTCCGGTATTTTCGACGGTATCAAGAAGCTGAACAAAGACAGCAAATTGTATGGCTTTATTCTGGGTCCTGGCGGCTTGGTTGACCATAATTATATGGAACTGACTGCTGACATCATTGATGAATACCGCAATACGGGCGGCTTTGACATCATCGGTTCGGGCCGTACCAAGCTGGAAAAAGAAGAACAGTTTGAGAAAGGTTATGAAATCCTGAAGGAACTCGGCATCAAGGCATTGGTTATCATCGGTGGCGATGACTCCAACACCAATGCTTGCGTACTGGCTGAATACTATGCTGCCAAGAATTATGGTGTGCAGGTAATAGGTTGCCCCAAGACCATCGACGGTGACTTGAAGAATGATATGATTGAAACTTCTTTCGGTTTCGATACGGCTTGCAAGACTTACTCTGAAGTAATCGGCAACATCCAACGTGACTGTAACTCTGCTCGTAAATACTGGCACTTCATCAAGCTGATGGGACGTTCTGCTTCTCATATCGCTTTGGAATGTGCATTGCAGGTACAGCCCAATATGTGTATCATCTCTGAAGAGGTTGAAGCGAAGGATATGTCTTTGGACGACATCGTGACCAGCATTGCCAAGGTCGTTGCCGAACGTGCGGCCCAGGGTAACAACTTCGGTACGGTTCTTATCCCCGAAGGATTGGTTGAATTCATTCCGGCCATGAAGCGTCTGATTGCTGAGTTGAACGACTTCCTTGCTGCCAATGCAGAAGAGTTTGCTCAAATTAAGAAATCTCACCAACGCGATTATATCATCCGTAAACTCTCTCCGGAGAATGCGGCCATCTACGCAAGCTTGCCCGAAGGCGTGGCTCGCCAGTTGTCTCTGGACCGCGACCCGCACGGAAACGTACAGGTATCTCTGATTGAAACAGAAAAGTTGCTGTCCGAAATGGTTGGCACTAAGCTGGCTCAGTGGAAAGAAGAGGGCAAGTTCGTAGGCAAGTTTGCTGCACAGCACCACTTCTTCGGCTACGAAGGACGTTGCGCTGCTCCGTCAAACTTCGATGCTGACTACTGCTACTCTTTGGGTTATGCAGCATCTGCATTGATTGCTAACGGAAAGACCGGTTACATGTCTTCTGTACGCAACACTACTGCTCCTGCCGAAGAATGGATTGCAGGCGGTGTGCCCATCACTATGATGATGAACATGGAACGTCGCCACGGTGAAATGAAGCCGGTTATCCAGAAGGCTCTGGTGAAGCTGGACGGTGCTCCGTTCAAGGCATTTGCTGCTCAGCGTGACCGTTGGGCTATGGAAACAGACTACGTTTATCCAGGTCCTATCCAGTACTTCGGTCCGACAGAAGTTTGCGACCAGGCTACGAAGACTTTGCAGTTGGAGCAGGCTAAATAAGTTGATGTATCAACAAGTTGACAATAAAATGGAGGGGCGGTTCATTCCGCCCTTTCTTTTCATTTACTCATGGCAACCAAGACCTCCACAAATTCCCGGCGCAGAACTGCTGCCGTTCGTCGTTCTTCCTCTCCCTCTCCGCGGAGCAAGAAGAAAACGCAGCCGCGTACCATGCCCGTATGGTTGCGCAATCTTTTGGCGGTTTGTATCATTCTTGTTTTTTCTACCGGCTTTTACTGGTTTTTCATTCGTCCTTATGCTTATCGCTGGAAGCCTTGTTATGGTCAGAAAGGTTACGGTGTATGTATGCCTTGCAACTATGAGGTGCATGGCATAGACATATCCCACTATCAGGGAAAGATAGATTGGGAACTCCTGACACATAATAGAGAAGCCAAATTTCCCATTCACTTTATTTTTCTGAAAGCTACCGAAGGCGGCGATCATGGTGACGATACGTTTACGCAGAACTTCGGCCAGGCGCGTAAATACGGTTTTATCCGTGGTGCCTATCATTATTTTATCCCTAAGACCGATGCCCGCAAGCAAGCCGATTTCTTTATCCGTACCGTGCAGCTGGCAAAGGGAGACCTGCCTCCCGTACTCGATGTGGAGACTACCGGCAAGCAGTCACCGCAGGAACTTAAAACGGCAGTCAAGACTTGGCTGGATAGGGTAGAGGCGCATTACGGCGTAAAGCCTATTCTTTATACTTCCTATAAATTCAAGAAACGCTATCTCAGCGATTCCATTTTCAATGCTTATCCTTATTGGATAGCCCATTATTATGTAGATTCCGTGCGCTATGAGGGCAAGTGGCACTTTTGGCAGCACACGGATGTAGGCACTGTGCCCGGTATCGAAGAAGAGGTGGATTTGAACGTCTTTAATGGTACAATGGAGGAACTTTTGGAGCTTACGTTGAAAACTCCTTGTATAGAACGCTAAAGGTCAACTTTAGCTTCCTGATATTGACCTTTAGCTTTTTAGTATTGACCTTTATTATTTTTGGAATTTCACTGCTGCCCACCGGTTCTTCTCACGATGGTGGACAAAGTGCAGCCCGTTGCGTTCGGCTTCTTCGCGGATGACGGGAATGTCATCTATGTAGAAACCGCTCATCAACAATTCCGCTCCGGGATTCATGCGGGCTATGTAGTGCTTCATATCTGCCAGGAGGATATTGCGGTTGATGTTGGCGATAACCATATCAAAAGGACCTTTGCTTTCCAGAGAGGAGGCATCGCCTTGGGATACGGCAATATTGTCCACTCCATTCAATTCTATATTTTCGAGGGAGTTGCGCACACACCATTCATCTATGTCGATAGCTGTACAAGGGGAGGCTCCACGCATGCGTGCCAGTATGGCAAGGATGGAAGTCCCACAACCCATATCGAGCAATGCTTTGCCTTGCAGGTCACTATCCAGCAGTTCGCCTATGATGAGGCTTGTTGTCTCGTGGTGCCCTGTGCCGAATGCCATTTGCGGATTGATGACGATGTCATATTCTGCTTGTGGGACATCGTTGTGAAAAGTGCTGTGAATGACACAACGGTCTCCGATAACGATGGGCTGGAAGAAGTTCTTCTCCCATTCCTCGTTCCAGTCTTTGTCTTCGGCTTCTACGAAATTATATTCTATCTGTGTATCGGGCAGAGGGAAGTCTGCAAGTGCTTCTTTGAGTAGAGATTCGTTATACAGCTCTTTCTGTATGTAGGCAGTGATACCGTCGGTCTGCTCAACAAAACTTTCAAAGCCAGCTTCACCCAAGACTCCGGAAAGTACATCGTTGACTATTTCTGTGCACGGAACAGTGCGGAATGTAAATTCTAAATATTTCATCGGAATATGATTGTTTGTTAAATGCAGAAGAAGATTTTAAAGAACAAATCTATTTCTGCGTATCTTTGTTTTCACACTGCAAAGGTAATGTAAACCGAGGGCAGAATAAAATGAACTTGTTCATTTTTTATGCGGAAGTGCCGCTTGCCTCGTCAAAAGGCGGGGTATTTAGGAAGTTCCCTATAAATCTTTGGGGAAAATCTGCTGCATGGGATAAAATCCGGCGTTATCTTTGTGACGTGAAGAAATAGATAAACGTAAAATCCATAAACCAAACTAATATGAAAAAGATTGTTTTTTTATCGCTTTTTGCCTTGTGCCTCCCATGGACACTGGTGGCACAAAGTATAGATGACGACCTTTACTACACTCCTTCCAAGAATAAGGAAGAGAAAAAAGAAGAGGTGAAGCAGGAGAAGAAAGTCGCTGCTCCCGTAGAAGAGATTGTAGTAAAGTCGAATGTACCGACCACTGTCTATTCATCGCCGGGAAGCACTACTGTTGTAGTAAAAGACCGTAAGGGAAACACCCGCGATGTGGACGAATATAACCGCCGTTATGACTCCCGCGACAATGATTTCGTGATGGAGAACGATACCCTTTACATCAATGAAAAAGAAGATGACGGCCTGGACGGCGAATGGGTGAACGGTGAATTTGAAGGTTCGCAGGATGATTACGAGTATGCTACCCGTATCATCCGTTTCCGTAATCCCCGTTATGCCATCAGCATCAGCAGCCCGCTATATTGGGATGTGGTCTATGGCTTGAATTCCTGGGATTGGAACGTGTATACCGACGGATTATATGCATATGCTTTCCCTACATTCACCAACCGCTTGTGGTGGGATTGGCGCTATAACTCTTATGGTTGGGGCGGTTATCCTTACTATGGCTGGGGATGGAACAGCTGGTACGGTCCGAGCTGGAGCTTTGGCTGGGGCGGCTGGTACGGCGGTGCTGGTGGGGACATCATCATCACCATCACTATCATCCCGGATATTATCCCGGTGGCGGTGGTCATTGGGGAGGCGGCCATTGGGGAAATGCATATACCAATAGACGTTCTTATGGTCCGAGCCGTTCTTCTTATGCCGGAAACAGAGTATCGTCCTCTACTTCCCGCCGTTCTTCTACTGTAAATGGAGGGCAGACTGTACGTCGTAGTAGTACTACTTCCGGTCAAGTGAGACGTAGCAGTACCGGTACGTCAACTCGTCGGGTGGTAGGTACAAGAAGTTCGTCTACAGTTCGTTCAAGTTCTTCTGCAACTCGCTCAAGTGTAAACCGTTCGAGTGCGGCTTCTACCCGCCGTTCCACTTACACCCGTCCAAGCAGTACGCGTAGTAGCTCATATAATAGTAGCGTAGAAGGAGTTCGTAGCAGTCGTTCTTCCGGTGTACGCTCTTCTGTTGGAACTTCCACTCGTAGCAGGACTTCATCGACTTATAACAGAGGTTCAAGCGCCGCACCGGCACGCAGCTACTCCAATGACAACAATCGTAGTAGCAGTCGTTCATATTCTGCTCCAGTACGTTCATCCAGTAGCACCCGTTCTTCTTCCAGCTTCTCTTCAGGCAGTAGCTCACGTTCCAGTTACTCCAGTGGTGGTGGCGGTGGTGCCAGTCGTTCCAGTGGCGGCGGTGGTTCCAGAAGACGGTAAGTATAAGTATGTTTTAATCTAACAAGACTAAGAATTATGAAGAAGATAACCATGATAGCCCTTGCTATGTTTACAGCTGTAGGCGCAGGGGCACAGACAATATATGATGCAACGAATATTGCACAGAAGGAATTGAATGGAACCGCCCGTTTTGTCGGAATGGGCGGAGCTATGGGAGCATTGGGTGGTGATATTTCTACCATAGGAACCAATCCTGCCGGTATCGGTATTTATCGTAGCAATGATGCTATGCTTACCTTTGGCTATTCAATGACGGGTACAGAAAGCAATTATGTAGGTAATAAATTTGAAACGAACAAGAACCGCTGGAGTTTTGATAATGCCGGTTTTGTGATAGCTTCGAAGATAGGCAATCATACTCCTTTGCGGTATGTGAATTTTGGTTTTAATTACCACAAATCAAAGTCATTCTATAAGAATATGACGATGCAGGGATTGATGGGAAGCATAGATAATCAATATGTATCTCAAGTGCGGAGTATGGCGCAGCAGGCTACGGATGCAGCTTATGCGTTCTATCATCGTCCTCAATATGATTACCCGGATCAAGGAGCTTATTTGGACTATGGTCGCAAGGATATTTATCAACATAATTATGCTGGATGGCTGGGGACTATGGGGTATCAAGGTGCACTTGTTCTTGAGGATATAGAAAGTGAGGACTATAATACTTATCTTCCTTATATTCCTTCCGAAGCGGATGCTTATTTCTTGTCGCGTGAGCGTGGCGGTATTGACCAATATGATTTCAATATCTCCTTCAATATAAATGACCGTTTTTACTTTGGTGTTACTCTGGGTGCTTACGATGTGGATTACAACAAATATTCTCTCTATGATGAAATGTATGCCTACAAATGGGAGGGCGACGGGCAGATTTATGAGGAAGGCTACTCTTTGGAGAGCTTTAACCGTATACACGGTTCGGGTTTCGACTTCAAATTCGGTGCCATCTTCCGGCCGATTGAGGATTCTCCGCTTCGTATAGGTTTGGCTGTGCATACTCCTACTTATTACAAACTGACTTATACTACGGGAGCGTTGCTGACTTCGGATTTGTTTTTACCGAATGAGGCTGGGGATGAAACTCTTACTCGTACCACTGTGGATACTTATTCTGCATTAGGCGGTAGAGATATGGACCGTGATTTTAAGCTGCAAACCCCGTGGGTATTTAATGCAAGTTTGGGCTATACAGTCGGTAATAATCTGGCTTTGGGAGCTGAATATGAATATGAGGACTACTCAAGCATGAAGTTCAAATATCCTGAAGGTGACGAGATGGCATGGGAAACGGGTGAGGCTGACCTCTGTATGAAGGGGGTAAGTACGCTTCGTTTAGGAGCAGAATACAAGCCGATACCTGCTTTCTCTCTGCGTGCCGGTTACAATTACAGTACTGCAGCCTATAAAAAGGATGCTATTAAGGCATTGCCTTCCAATTCTATAAATACAGATACGGATTTTGCCAATAGCAAATCGATGAATACTTTCACTTTAGGTATCGGTTATCGCTTTTCTTCGTTTTATGCGGATTTGGCTTATAAATTCGATACTTATAAATCTGATTTCTATCCGTTTTATAATGATATAAATGGCTTGGTAACACCGCCAACAACGGAAGTTACCAACACTCGCAGTAAAGTGCTATTTACATTGGGCATGCGTTTTTAGAAGAACAATTTTCATTGCAGATAACCTTTCATTGTCAATACCTTAGGGTATAAAAGAACTCCCCGGAATGTACAAATACATTTCGGGGAGTCTTGTGTTATAGAGGAGGGATTACAGATACCATGCCACGCCAAATGAATAGGGAGATACTTCCGGTCCCTTGTCTTTCTGGAATAATCCGTATGTGGAGTAGCGCAGGTAAATGCCGATATTACCATAACCGGCTTGTGCCAGCAGGTTTATGCCGACGGGCTGCACATACATACCTTTGCCTACGGTTTTCTTCTTGCCTCCGTTGATGTGTGAGAATGACTTCACGCTGTGACGTATCTCAAATTCGGGACCGGCATTGAAGAACACTTTGTTTCTTCCCACTCTTTGCTGCCATTCCATCAATACGGGTACACGGAAGAAGAAATGGCGCAGACGGCTTTTATTGTAACTGGTGTCTTCGTTGCCTGCGGTGAAGATGCTGGTTCCGTTTTCCTTCAGCAAGGCATAGTTACCGTCGATATTGAAAGAACGGTATCCCCAGCTGACTCCCAGGTTGATTCCCCAATGCGGGTTCTTCTTGAAGTTGTGATATACGGAGAGGATGTTGAAGCCGAATTCCCATGACTTGGATAAGTCGAGTCCCATCTTGTCGCTTGCTCCGAAGGAAAGGAAGTCGTTAGCCAGCCGGCTGTAGCCAATATACAGACCGGAACAGTGCGGTTCGTAAGCATTGTATCTTCTCTTTTTGGGGATGAATGGCAGGGCGTCGAGGAAAGTGCGCTTGTCTGCATCCACTTTCTCAAGATAGACTCCTTCATAAATTTGTACTTCTTTCTTTTCTCCGTCTTCCAACTGCTCTTCGTACACCTTGATGCGCATGTCTCCTTTTCCTTTCAGGATGATGATGGAGTCTCCTTGTGTCTGTACAGTAGCTTTCTGTTCAGGGTCAGTCTGTTGTTGTGCTGCCATGCGGCCGGCCGGCACAGCAAGCAGGCAGGCCAAAATCATAATTCTGGTTTTCATATCGTATATTGTTTTTAGTGTTATTCCGATTTGTAAAGCATATCCATCATTTCCTTTTCACTGAGCAGACCCTCTATGTAAATCAAAGTGCCCATGGAGTCTTTTCCTATCTTGAAAATGATGTAGCGGTTCAGCTTCTTTCCATTGCGTTCCACCTCTTTCAGTTGGTAATAGGCACTGCGCAGCACACCGCTTTCCATTACCTCCTGCGCCTTCTTTGCGTTGTCTTGCTTGTCGTGTACAATGGCCTGCTGAATTTCCTGGCGATAGGGGGATACATTTTTGAACACAAGGCTCTTGTAGGTAGTCATGCGGTAAGATTTTAGGATGCTTCCGTTCAGCTCTACCCTGGTCACGTCCTTTTGCTCGCCATACTTGCTGAATAGGTCGGCTATTTGCAGTCTCTCTTGTGCATGTACAAAGGCTGGCAGGCAAATCAGCAGGGAAAAGAGGCACAGACTACGTATGCAAATCAGTATAGATGTTTTCATAACCTTGTTATATTAGTGTTGAAACAGTAAGTTGCTTAAATCTTCATCCGTGAAGCTGGCGTTCTGCAGGGCTTCTAGTGCTTTGGCTTCCACCAGTTTCTCGTCTGTATACCGCTGGCCGTCGATGACGACATAATTTTCGGGAACATCGGAAAGCGGAAATATAATCTTAGCTACCCCGAGAAGCAGGAGCAATCCGGCGGCAATGCCGCTGACAGCATAGAATGTGCGATAGAGACGGAAAGGCTTCCGCTGTGCGGGTACTTCCTTTGCCGATTCTGTTGTTACGGATTTTTCCTCTGTCGGTTCTGCCATTGAAGTTGCTTCCCGGTTCAGATAAGCGAATAGGGGGCGGTACGTTTGCAGGTGCTCCGGCACTTCCTCTTCGGTAAAGAAACGGCGCAGTTCACGCTCTTCTTCGCAGGAAGTTTCCCCTTCGAAATATTTATCCAGCAGTTCATCTATCTTCATGGCTCATTTCTCCTTTCTTTTCTTT
>ENA-OPYY01000250-OPYY01000250.1-human-gut-metagenome-genome-assembly--contig:-NODE-250-length-21603-cov-3.326178_pt1 | contig 21603 bp, 22 predicted proteins | sample MGYA00242472_ERZ504481 | MGnify/ENA primary metagenome ERZ504481 (study PRJEB26092, sample SAMD00036265) | human gut metagenome | host: Homo sapiens | study: EMG produced TPA metagenomics assembly of...
ATAAATTATGATACAACGGAGGCTACCGTCAGGCGGCCTCTATTGTGTATAAAAAGGAGAGTTCCATGATCACCAGTTTACAGAATAATCAGGTAAAAAATATCATTAAACTGAATCAGAAGGCGAAGGCAAGACGGGAACAGGGACTTTTTATTGCAGAAGGCAGAAAGATGTTTCTGGAGGCGCCTCTTCACTGGATTGAAAAGGTTTATGTGTCAGAGACTGTGGAAAAACAGGACACTGAGGTGATGGAAAAAGCTTCCCGGACAGAATGGGAGGCGGTAACAGATTCTGTTTTCAGACAGATGAGTGATACACAGACACCTCAGGGAGTTATGACTGTTCTTCGTAAGCCGTCTTATGAGCCTGAAGATATTCTGAAAGGGAAGAAACCTCTGATCATGGTTCTGGAGGATCTGCAGGATCCGGGAAATGCGGGAACCATTTTCCGTACAGCGGAGGGCGCTGGCGTGGATGGTATTTTTCTTACAAAAACTTGTGTGGATATTACAAATCCCAAAGTGATCCGTGCTACAATGGGATCAGTATACAGAATGCCCTTTGTGTATGTGGAAGATGTGGTATCCCTGAAAGAGATGCTCCGGGACAGGAAAATTCGGTTTTTTGCCGCTCATTTGCAGGGTAAAAATGCCTATCATGAGGAAGACTATACAGGGGGAACTGCTTTTCTCATAGGAAATGAGGGAAAGGGACTGACAGAAGAAGCGGCAGAAGCGGCAGACTGTCTGATACGGATTCCCATGTGCGGTCAGGTGGAATCTCTGAATGCAGCTATGGCTGCCGGGATACTGATGTATGAGGCGGCAAGACAGCGGAGAGGTTAAGCATACCTCTTGAAATGCTTTACGGAAGGGAGGAATTTCATGGAGTTTGTTATGGAACCATTCATGTGGCTTGGAATTGTGGCGCTTTTTCTGGTTATTGAAGCAGTTACTGTGGGACTGACAACCATCTGGTTTGCAGGTGGCGCTTTAGTTGCAGCAGTTGCCTCAGGTCTGGGGGCCAGTCAGGCAGTTCAGTGGATCCTGTTTTTGCCGTGTCGGTGATACTTCTGATTTTTACCAGACCTCTGGCGGTACGGTATATGAACAGAGGCGTAGAGCGGACTAATGTAAACAGACTGATCGGAGAAAAGGCTGTTGTTATCCAGAAAATCAGTAACCTGGACCAGACCGGACAGGTGAAGGTGGGAGATGTGGAATGGATGGCAAGAACAGAATCTGATGAAATGAAGATTCCGGAAAAGGCAGTGGTGGTGATCAAAGAGGTACAGGGTGTGAAACTTATTGTAGAGGAAGTAAAGGAGGGTTAGTTATGTCATTTCTTGTTTTTATTGTTATTGTAGGAATCATTGCGCTGCTGGTTGCGGCATCCTGCATTAAGATCGTTCCCCAGGCATATGCTATTGTTCTGGAACGTCTTGGCGCATATAAAACAACATGGAATACGGGTATCCATTTTAAAATGCCTTTTATCGAGCGTGTGGCCCGTAAGGTTAATTTAAAGGAGCAGGTAGTGGATTTTCCGCCGCAGCCCGTAATCACCAAAGATAATGTAACAATGCAGATTGACACGGTTGTGTTTTTCCAGATCACAGATCCGAAGCTTTTTGCCTACGGTGTGGAAAATCCGATCATGGCTATCGAAAATCTTTCTGCAACAACACTCCGTAATATTATCGGTGATATGGAACTGGATGAGACACTGACTTCCCGTGAAGTGATCAATACCAGAATGCGGGCGTCTCTTGATGTGGCTACAGACCCATGGGGTATTAAGGTCAACCGAGTAGAACTGAAAAACATCATTCCTCCCGCAGCAATCCAGGATGCAATGGAAAAACAGATGAAGGCAGAGCGTGAACGCCGTGAAGCGATCCTTATTGCAGAGGGCGAAAAGAGATCTACGATCCTTGTGGCGGAAGGTAAAAAACAGTCTGCGATCCTTGACGCAGAGGCAGAGAAGCAGGCGGCTATCCTTCGCGCCGAGGCACAGAAGGAGCGTATGATCCGTGAAGCTGAAGGTCAGGCTGAGGCAGTTCTTAAAGTTCAGAATGCCAATGCAGAAGGTATCCGAATGATCCGTGAAGCAGGAGCCGATCAGGCAGTTCTTACTCTGAAAAGTCTGGAAGCGTTTACAAAGGCTGCAGACGGCAGAGCAACAAAGATCATTATTCCTTCCGAAATCCAGGGACTGGCAGGTCTTGCCACATCTCTGAAGGAATTTGTTACAGATGATAAAAAAGAGCTTCTGGAGAAAATAGTTCCGGATCAGGAATGATCTGAATTTTTTACAGGAGCAATCAGATAAAAGAGGAGAGGTTATTATGAATTTAAAGGGACGGAATTTCCTGACACTGAAGGATTTTACACCGGATGAGATCCGCTATCTTATTGATCTGGCAGCAGATCTGAAAGCAAAGAAAAAGGCCGGAGAGCTTCATGAGTATTACAAAGGAAAAAATATTGCGCTTATTTTTGAAAAAACAAGTACAAGAACCAGATGTGCTTTTGAAGTAGCTGCTCATGATCTTGGTATGGGAAGCACGTATCTGGATCCTTCAGGCTCCCAGATCGGCAAAAAAGAAAGTATTGCAGACACAGCCAGAGTTCTTGGCAGAATGTACGATGGAATTGAGTACAGAGGCTTTGGACAGGAAATTGTTGAGGAGCTTGCCGCTCATGCGGGAGTACCGGTATGGAACGGTCTGACCAATGAGTATCACCCGACACAGATGCTGGCTGATATGCTTACTATCCGCGAGCACTTTGGGGAACTGAAAGGAATCCGTCTTGTATACATGGGAGATGCCCGTTATAATATGGGAAATTCTCTTATGATCGCCTGCGCGAAGCTGGGAATGCACTTTGTTGCCTGCACCACTGAAAAATATTTCCCAAATAAGGAGCTTGTAGAGCTTTGCCGCACCTATGCTGCAGAGTCAGGCGGAAGTATTACCCTTACAGAAAATGTAGAAGAGGGAACCAGAAATGCAGATGTAATTTATACAGATGTATGGGTATCCATGGGAGAGCCTGATGAGGTATGGGAAGAGCGCATTCGTGATCTGACTCCTTATAAGGTAACAAAGGAAGTTATGAAAAATGCCGGAGAGAAGGCAATTTTCCTTCACTGTCTTCCTGCTTTTCATGATCTTAAAACAAAGATCGGAAAGGAAATGGGCGAACGCTTTAATCTGACAGACATGGAGGTAACTGACGAGGTGTTTGAATCCTCACAGTCTCTTGTATTTGACGAGGCAGAGAACCGTATGCATACGATTAAAGCTGTAATGGTTGCAACTCTGGGAGAGCCGGAGAACAGATAATGTATGATCAGGAAACAATTTTAAAAGAAATCAGGACAAAATGGGCGGGCAAAACCGTCCATTTTGCAAAAGAAACAGATTCTACCAATGAATGGGCAAAAAGACTGTCTCAGGAAGGCGCGCCTCATGGAACGCTGGCTGTGGCAGAATTTCAGAGCGCGGGCAAAGGCCGTCTGGGAAGACGCTGGCAGGCGCCGGAAGGAAGTTCTGTTATGATGTCTCTTCTTCTGAAGCCTGAGTTTGAACCCGGGTACGCCTCAATGCTGACTGTAGTGATGGGGCTGAGCGTAGCTCAGGCAATGCAGAAAACCGGAATAGAGGTTTCGATTAAGTGGCCTAATGATGTGGTAATGTCCCGAAGAAAAATCTGTGGAATTCTTACAGAAATGGGATTGAACGGGACTAAGATACGGGAAGTTGTTATTGGTGTGGGGATTAACGTGAATTTAAAAGAAATACCGTCTGAGCTTCAGGACAAAGCGACTTCTCTTTATCTGGAAACCGGAAAGACATATGACCGGATTCAGATTCTGGCTCAGGTGCTGGAATGTTTTGAAGAAAATTATGAGACGTTTATCCGGACCTGCAGCCTTTCCGGAATGGTGGAAGAATATAATAAGCTTCTGGCAAACAGGAATCAGCCTGTCCGTATTCTTGATCCGAATCAGCCCTGGGAGGGAACGGCCCTGGGAATTAATGAACAGGGAGAGCTTCTGGTAAAGGACGAACAGGGTACAATACAGACCGTCCGTGCCGGCGAGGTGTCGGTAAGAGGTTTGTACAGCTATGTGTAATGTTGTTTTCAGATGCATACAGAAGAGACATATTCTGTAAATGGTACAGGGATAAGTCATTACTGCTCACACGGTACTATTCCGTCAGGTGTTTTGGCATGTATTGCCAAAATCCCCAGACATACAGGGCAAAATGTCACCATCGAGAGTGAGTTGGAATGTATTTTGACCAGGTTACTGTGAACGCTAACGAAATAAGCGAAACATCAGGAGGAATATTCAGGAATGTATCAGGATAAAATTGTGCTCTGCGGCGCCAGCGCTTATGAGCAGAAGTATTATTTTAATCAGGATTTCAGTTCTCTGCCGGATGCGGTAAAACAGGAACTGCAGATTATGTGTGTTCTTTATACAGAGGATATCGGAGGAATTCTGACACTGGAGTTTGATGAAGAGGGAAATCTTCAGTTTAAGACAGAGGCGCTTGATGCAGATGCCATGTATGATGAAATCGGAAGCGTTTTAAAGATCAAGCAGCTTCAGAGCGAAAAAAGAGAGCTTCTGGAATCTCTGGAAATGTATTACCGCGTATTTTTCCTTGGGGAAGCGCCGGAGGATGAGAAAACAGAAGATAAATCCGAAGATTCAGAGGGAAAAGCTGTGGATTCTGTGGAAAACGGAGACTGATTTATGGATATGATGTGGAAAATCGGTCAGGTTGAAATAGAAAATCCTTTTGTGCTGGCACCCATGGCAGGGGTAACGGATCTTCCGTTTCGCAGACTTTGCAAGGAACAGGGGGCAGGTCTTCTCTGTACAGAAATGGTCAGTGCAAAAGCAATTTCTTTTCATAATAAAAATACAGCGGCTCTTATGGAGATCGACCCTTCAGAGCATCCTGTGTCTCTTCAGCTTTTTGGCAGTGAACCGGAGCTGATGGCTGAGGTGGCAAAAAGTATTGAAGATCAGCCTTTTGATATTCTGGACATTAATATGGGCTGTCCGGTTCCGAGGTTGTAAATAATGGAGAGGGTTCTGCTCTTTTGAAAAATCCTGAACTGATCAGAAAAATCGTGACTGCTGTTTCCGGCGCGGTTAAAAAGCCTGTAACAGCAAAAATGAGAATCGGGTTTGAAGGATTTCCTGTAGATCCGGTAGAAATTGCAAAGATCATGGAAGATTCCGGTGCAGCCGCCATTGCAGTCCACGGAAGAACAAGACAGCAGTATTATTCCGGACATGCAGACTGGGATACAATACGCAGAATCAAGGAAGCAGTTTCGGTTCCGGTAATTGGAAACGGAGATGTGGATTCCCCGGAAAAAGCAGAAGCTTTGCTGAAAGAAACCGGATGCGACGCTGTGATGATCGGGCGGGCAGTTCGCGGAAATCCCTGGATTTTCAGAGAAATGAACCATTATTTTTCTACAGGGGAAAAGCTCGGGCGGCCATCCGCTGAGGAAATCCGGGAAGTGATACTGCGTCACGCACGCTGGCAGATCGAGAAAAAAGGAGAGTTTACAGGAATCCGGGAAATGAGAAAGCATGTGGCCTGGTATACGGCTGGCATGAGACACAGCGCCGGGCTCAGAAGAGAGTCAAATCTTATTTCCAGCTATCAGGAGCTGGAAGTGCTTCTGGACCGCATGACAGAACAGAATCTGGGAAATAATCTGCAATAAAAAACGCCGGATTTTTGCCTGAAACAGGGGAGAATCGGGCGCTTTTCCGCTTGACAACAGAGATATATTTGGGTATAATACTGAAATTGTGAATATCCTAGAATAAGACTGCCTTTTGGGCGGTATTACGTATCTGGGAGCTGATGTCCAATAGTCTACGGATATTGAAAGGGAGTAAGGTAATATGGAAGAAAAGAAAAACTTACTAACCTATGCAGGACTTAAAAAGTTAGAGGAAGAGCTGCATGATTTAAAGGTAGTAAAAAGAAAAGAAGTAGCTGAAAAAATCAAAGAAGCCAGAGAGCAGGGCGATCTTTCGGAAAATGCAGAGTATGATGCAGCGAAAGATGAACAGAGAGACATCGAAGCACGTATTGAAGAAATTGAAAAAATACTGAAGAATGCAGAAGTCGTTGTTGAGGACGAGGTGGATCTGGACCGTATCAGCGTAGGCTGTAAGGTAAAAGTCCATGACTATGACTTTGAAGAAGATATGGAATTAAAAATCGTAGGTTCCACAGAGGCAAACAGCCTGGAAGGCAAAATCTCCAATGAGTCTCCGGTAGGAAAAGCGCTGATCGGCGCTCATACAGGGGATATTGTGGAAGTTGAAATGCCTGCGGGAATCATGAAGTACAAAGTTCTGGAAATCCAGCGCAACGTGTAGCGAGGAAGGAAAGAAAGCACGAACGAAGTGAGTATTTTCTTTCACCCGAGCGTACATCGACGAAATAGGAAGTCCGCAAGGACGTTTTCCTGCGAAGCAGGGAAATTTCGGAGATGAGAGGAAGGAAGAAAAGCACGAAGGAAGCAAACGCAGAATATTTACAAAAACAAGGAGGCACGGAAGTGGCAGAGCAGAAGAAGCAGCAGGAACAGGATCTGAACCAGTTGCTGAAGGTACGCCGGGAAAAACTGGCAGATCTGCAGGCAAACGGGAAAGATCCCTTCAAAATCGTAAAATATGATGTGACACATCATAGCCAGGAAATTAAAGATCATTTTGATGAGCTTGAAAGTCAGACAGTTACAATAGCGGGCCGTATGATGTCCAAACGTGTAATGGGAAAAGCTTCTTTTTGTCATGTACAGGATCTGGAGGGAAGCATCCAGTCTTATGTGGCAAGAGACAGCCTGGGAGAAGAAGCTTATAAAGATTTCAAAAAACTTGACGTAGGTGATGTGATCGGCATCAGAGGAGAGGTTTTCCGCACAAAAACAGGCGAGATCTCTATTCATGCTGCAGAGGTTACTCTTCTGTCCAAGAGCCTCCAGATTCTTCCGGAGAAATTCCACGGTCTGACAAACACAGATCTTCGTTATCGTCAGAGATATGTGGATCTTATCATGAATCCGGAAGTAAAGGATACATTTATCAAACGTTCCAAAATCTTAAGCGCTATCCGTACTTATCTGGCAGGCGAAGGATTTATGGAAGTGGAAACTCCTATGCTTGTTTCCAATGCAGGCGGAGCCGCTGCAAGACCTTTTGAAACACATTTCAATGCACTTGACGAGGATCTGAAGCTCCGTATTTCTCTGGAGCTTTATCTGAAACGCCTTATTGTAGGCGGACTTGAAAAAGTATATGAGATCGGACGTGTATTCCGTAATGAGGGTCTTGATACCCGTCACAATCCGGAGTTTACACTGATGGAGCTTTATCAGGCATATACAGATTATCACGGCATGATGGATCTGACAGAAAATCTTTACCGTTATGTTGCCCAGGCAGTTCTGGGAACAACAAAGATTTCCTATAACGGAATTGAGATGGATCTGGGCAAGCCGTTTGAAAGAATTACCATGCTTGATGCTGTTAAAAAGTATTCAGGTGTTGATTTCAATGAGATCCATACCCTGGAAGAAGCAAGAGCAGCAGCGGACGAGCATCATGTACAGTATGAGGAGCGCCATAAGAAGGGCGATATCCTGAATCTCTTCTTTGAGGAGTTTGTAGAGGATCATCTGATCCAGCCTACCTTTGTTATGGATCATCCGGTGGAGATTTCTCCGCTTACAAAGAAAAAACCGGAAAATCCGGATTATGTAGAGCGTTTTGAGTTCTTTATGAACGGATGGGAAATGGCAAATGCATATTCCGAGCTGAACGATCCTATTGACCAGCGCGAGCGTTTTAAAGCTCAGGAAGAGCTTCTGGCGCAGGGAGATGAGGAAGCAAACACAACAGATGAAGACTTTATGCATGCTCTGGAGCTTGGTATGCCTCCTACAGGTGGAATCGGCTTCGGAATCGACCGTATGTGCATGCTTCTTACTGACAGCCAGGCGATCAGAGACGTGCTGCTTTTCCCGACAATGAAGTCACAGGGTGCTGCTAAGAACGAAGCAAACAATGCAACACAGGTAAAAACAGAAGAAAAACCAGCAGAAAAAATTGATTTTTCTAATGTGAAGATTGAACCGCTTTTTGAAGAAACAGTTGACTTTGATACTTTTAGCAAGTCAGATTTTCGTGCAGTAAAAATTGAAGCATGTGAGGCAGTTCCAAAAAGTAAGAAGTTATTGAAGTTCACTTTGAATGACGGAACAGACCGCAAACGCACGATTTTAAGCGGTATTCACGAATATTATGAACCGGAAACACTGGTCGGAAAAACAGCGATTGCTATTGTTAATTTACCACCAAGAAAGATGATGGGAATTGATTCTGAGGGTATGCTGATTTCAGCAGTACATGAGGAAGATGGTAGAGAGGGATTAAATCTACTGATGGTAGATGATAGAATTCCAGCAGGTGCAAAGCTGTATTAAAAATCTAATATAAGATTTAAAAATATGGGCTTTTTGGTATGGAGTACGACAAGAGTACGACAAATTGAACCTCCTTAATGGGCTAAAATAAATGATTTTAAATAGTCCGATAAAAACCAAAGCAATATTTTTGTACTATGAGGACACTTTTCTAAGAGAAATTTTAGAGAAGTGTCTTTTTTGTTATGGTCAAGAATTTCAAAATGGAGGGAAAAACATGAACAACACAGCGTTAAGAGCAGAGAAAGAAATCACAAACACAATTATCTTCAGAAACGAGAAACACAAAGACTTTTATCAAACATATATGAAAAAATGCCGCCGTCAAGATGTGTATCACAAAGCCTTGATTTATTGTCTTGGAATTAGTGAAGATACAAGAATCAATATAGATCGTATTTACGATTTGAGAACAGGATATGTAAAAACAGAATGCCTTCAAGAAGGGTGGCAGACCAGTGGCAGCGTAAGGATTGTCCGTATGGCTTTTAATTTATACTGTAACGGGACGCCAAGCGTATATGACTATGAAAGTGAAGATGGAAAATTACAGGAGTATGCAGGATATACACCGGAGGAGTTATTTTGCTGTGGATATGCGAGATACTTTTGGGAGGCAATCAAAATTCGTTATCCGGAATATTGCTTTTAGAGGAGAAGAAGCATGTTAAAAGTCAGAGTTCAGGGAACAAAATCAGATATTCGATGGTTTCGGGAAAAGTTGGAGCAGCACCCTCAGATAGCGGTGCTGCAGGTATCTGACCTGTTTTCCAATAAAGGAACTACAAAATATTTTCGTATGTACGCAGAGATAGAAGAAAAGAAAGGCGGAAGATAAGTATGTGTAAAGTAATCGCAATCGCAAATCAAAAAGGTGGAGTCGGAAAGACAACAACTTGTGTCAATTTAGGGATTGGCTTAGCAAGAGAAGGAAAAAGAGTTCTTTTAATAGAAGCCGATGCACAGGGAAGTATGGCTGCAAGTTTAGGGATACAGGAGCCGGACGAGTTGGAAGTTACCTTAGTAACAATCATGGAAAAAGTAATCAATGATGAAGATGTTGAACCAAATGAGGGGATTATCTGGCATGATGAAGGCATTGCCTTTATTCCGGCAAATATTGAACTGGCAGGATTAGAAACTGCGCTGGTGAATGTGATGAGTAGAGAAATGATATTAAAACAATATCTTGATACGGTAAAGGCAGAGTATGACTATATTCTGATTGATTGTATGCCGTCACTGGGAATGATCACAATCAATGCACTGGTAGCGTCAGATTATGTGCTGATCCCGGTAGAAGCAGCGTATCTTCCGGTAAAAGGACTTCAGCAGTTGATTAAAACGATTGGGAGAGTACACAGAAAATTAAATCCTCAGCTTTCTATCATGGGAATTTTATTTACAAAGGTTGACCGAAGAACAAATTTTGCAAGAGATATAGCTGAACAAATCCGGCAGGTATACGGGACAAGAGTACATATTTTTAGGAATTGTATTCCTCTGTCTGTTCGGGCTGCAGAAACAACAGCAGAAGGAAAGAGTATTTATCTGCATGATCCGAAAGGGATAGTAGCAAAAGGATACATTTGCTTGACAGAGGAGGTGCTTGCACATGAGGAATAAGAGTGCAGAAAAAGTAAAACTTTCTTCTTTTGATGATCTGTTTGGTAAGGAAGAACCAGTAAGTGGTGAAGTAGTTACTTCTGTTCCGATTGATTTACTGCACCCATTTAAAAATCACCCGTTCCATGTGCTGGACGATGAAAAAATGGAAGAAACCGTAGAGAGCGTCAAGCAATACGGGATTTTGATGCCGGGGATTGTCCGCCCTTATCCAGATGGCGGATATGAGGTAGTAGCAGGACATCGCAGGTGGAGAGCCTGTGAACTTGCCGGGTTAGAGGAAATGCCTGTCATTATTCGGGATATAGATGATGATACTGCGACGGTGATTATGGTGGATACCAATATCCAAAGAGAGGATATTCTGCCAAGTGAAAAAGCCTTCGCTTATAAAATGAAGTATGAGGCACTGAAACATCAGGGAAGTAAAGGGGAAAAATATACTGCTGAAATGGTAGGAGAAACTGCAGGTGACAGCGGAAGAACCGTTCAGAGGTATATTCGTCTGGCAAATTTGATCAGCGGATTGTTAGACCTTGTTGATGTGAAGAAAGTTCCTATGATTGTAGGAGAAAAACTGTCTTATCTTACAAGGGAAGAACAGGAGCTTGTTTTGGAGGCAGTGAGAAATTGTGAAATCATGCCAACAGCGGCGCAGGCAGAAGCAATCAAGATGTTTAGTGAAGAGAAAAAACTGGACGGAAATGCCATATATGGACTGTTATTAAAAAAGAAAAATAGCGGGAATGGAGTGACGATTTCGGCGAAGAAAATCAGCAGTTATTTTCCACCTGCATATACAAAACAAGAGATAGAGAATGTAATTTATACCTTGCTGGAAGAATGGAAAAATGGCAGAGAGGAGGAATTGGAGCATGGAGAAGATACAATTTGATTATTATAGGGGAATGGAGGCAGAGCAGTACAGTTTTTACCGTGTTCCTAAAATTCTGTTCACTGCAGAATGCTTTAAAGAACTTTCCTGTGAAGCAAAAGTACTCTACGGTCTATTATTAGACCGTATGAGCCTCAGCATGAAAAATCATTGGCTGGACGAAGAAGAACGGGTATATATTATTTTTACCGTAGAAGAAATTGCAGAGTTATTAAACTGTGGAACGCAAAAAGCGGTAAAACTTCTGAAAGAACTGGACAGTGAAAAAGGGATTGGATTGATTGAAAAAAAGCGGTTGGGACTTGGCAGACCAAATGTAATTTATGTAAAGAATTTCTTGGTTCAGAAAAATGATGAAGAAAATAGTGATACATCAGATTTGCAGAATTGTGAAAATCACAATTCAGGAGTTGTGAAAACCACAATTCAAGAGTTTCCAAAATCACAATTCAAGAATGATGAAAATCACAATTCAGAAGATGCGGAACCCATAGACATAGAAACAGAATGGTTGGAAAAGGAGCCGTATTTGAGTGATGGGAAGGAAATTTTAGAAAATATGGAGATAAAAATGCAGGAAAATGAGGGGATTGGGGAAGAAAACTTCCAGAATTGTGAAAATCACAATTCAAGAGTTGTGAAAACCACAATTCAGGAATATCCAAAATCACAATTCAAGAATGATGAAAATCACAATTCAGGAGTTGTGAAAACCACAATTCAAGAATGTCCAAAATCACAATCTAATAATACTGATATTAACAAGACAGAGAATAATGAAACAGAGAGTAGTAGTATCCTATCAAATCTTATCTGTCCGGAAAAAGAAAAAACGATAGATGAGATTGAGCAGAGGAATACATACCGGGAAATAATTCGGGAAAACATTTCGTATGAGTGTTTCCGGAATGATACCCCACATGCAAGAGAAGAAGTTGATGAGTTGGTGGAATTGATGGTAGAAGTTATGGTAATGCCGGATCAGGGAAAAATTCGGATTGCCGGAGAAGATAAATTAGTATCACTGGTAAAAAGCCAGTTTATGAAATTGACACATGCCCATATTGAGTATGTCTGTCTTTGCCTGAATAAAAATACAACGAAAGTCGGGAACATTAAGTCCTATCTTTTAACAGCACTTTATAATTCCGTTTTGACAATCAATCATTACTATCAGGCAGAAGTAAACCATGATTTATACGGAGGAGGATGGGGAAAATGAGGCAGGAAATTTTTTGCCGTATGATTTTTGTGACAGAGGTGTTATTGTGGACAGTGATTTTTTATCCATTTTGTGTAGAAGGAGGAAACTGTGATTATTTAAAGTTATGGATACTGGTAGGGATTCCTTTTGGAATCCGTAAGATGCAGATATGGATTGTTCCACGAAAGAGAGATGTGGGAAGCACGATTGCCATGTTGGTGTTTCAAATGCTGATTGGAGGCATAATAGGGGGAGTTGTATTAGTGTGGAAACTTTTTTTATTGTTTGTTTTTATGGTATTACAACTTTATAAAGCAATAAAAAAGTTGATAAAGTAGAAGATGATAAGAGTTGAGCATGTTTGGCAGCCTGAAAATGGCTGCCTTTTTGCGTTTTGGAACTTTACGACATCATGGCGCAAGGTAAGATTTTGGAAAAGAAAGGAGGGACTATTTTGGGGAACCGGGCAGTATCACAGGAGTTAATCATCTTAGGAAATCGTATTCGGGAGTGTCGGAAGGAAAGGGAATTTTCACAGGAAATTCTTGCTGAGAAATCCGGTGTCAGTACCAATACGATCAGCCGTATTGAAGGGGGACAGATGGCAATGTCAGTGGGAATTTTGCAAAAAATTGTAAAGGCTCTTGGGGTAGATGCAAATACGCTGCTTGGAGTAAGCACAGAGGTAAATGAAACAAAGATATGGGTATCTGCATTTTCCAGCAGAGTACAGGAATTGAAGGAAAATGAGCAGGAGATTTTAAAGCATACCATGAATGCCTTGATCGAAAGTATGGAGAAAAACCGTTTAAAAATTTCTACGGATAAGAGTAGTCAGGTTCTACACACCCGTTGAGGAAAATAGTAAGCGAAACTGTTACACTAAGCGTAAGAAATCCAGTAAGTGAGAAACAGAGGGCTATGGAAGGTTCCAGTCCCGTTAAAAAAAACGGGTATGTCTGGGGCTGTTTTCTATTGCCTTAACACACATTCAATCTGGTATTTCTGGCTGCCCGTTGAAAGGTGGTCAGAATATGCTTACATTAGCGGAATTAAAACATTTCATGCCGGTTCCAGTTCTGGAAGAAAATTACCCAACTGCAAAGTATTTAAAAACACATGGCACAATATTTGTGTCAAAAAGCATTGCTACGAATGTAAAAATTTCCGTTTATCAAAATGGATATGCCCTTTATGAAATATCTGGTCTTGCAACGGTATTTCCTATTTGGGATTGTCAGAATTATCGCTATGAGATGGAACAAAATGAAATTTCAGAGCAATGGTTTGAAAAAGAGGCTTGGTATCTTCGCTTAATTTTAGAGGGTGAAGATCGTATCAATCGAAATCTGGAAACAAGGCAACAGAGAAAAAGCATTTCTTATAGTGCAGTTTCAGAAGAATGGGGAGTTTTGGGTTCTTTAGAAGCAACTGTTTTGGAAACAGCGATAAGGAAAGAAATGATACAGGAATTACTTGGATTACTGACAGAACGGCAGAAAGAAGTAGTTTTCGAGTATTTTTGGGAGCAGAAATCTCAAAGTGAAATTGCAGAAAAACTCGGTGTTTCTCATGCCGCCGTATCAAAAATCCTGACAAGAGCAGTCACACGGCTTCGTAAAAAATGTATGGAATGGAAAGAGGCTGTATAAGAGGAGGAAAAACTGAATGCGAGGGAAAAAGCCAAAAGAGAGAAAAAGCTATGTATTGAGAATGCCCGACGGTTCACTGATTGAAGTGACCAGAGAAGTATACTTAGAATGGTATCAGTCCAGACGAAAAGAAAGATACCAGATGGAAAGGCAGAAGAAACAAAGGGTGTGTAGTTTAGAGGCACTGAATGGATACGGAGATTTGGAAGAAGAAAAATATGATACAGAGGAAACGGTACTTTGTAAGTTGTATGAAGCAAAAGTACGGGAAGGAATAGCCCGGTTGGCAAAGGAAGATGCCCGTTTGATTTATTTGCTATTTTTTGAAGAAGTAACAATCAAAGATGCGGCTCAAATTATGGGGTGTAGCCGGAAGACTATTTATAATCGAAGAAAACGTATTTTGTCAGAACTGCGTTCTATTCTGCATGATTTGGGAATTGTAGGAGGTGCTTTTTAGAGCAAATAAGGGGAGACTATCCCCTTATTTATATGAGAGGTCTAATATACACCGTTACAAATCCATTATGTTGAGTATTTAGATCTTTCATAATACCGATTGGATTTCCAATTCTTGCTTCTGGGTCATAAACAAAACAAATAAGTTTTTGGCAATCTGCATGGGACTTATAGCGATCAATATCAACAATAAGTTGATCACCTATTTCTTTATCGGTTAAGCCTTTTCGAGTTTTTTTGACCTCAATGACGATTTTTTCATTTTTTAATAGAAAATCTACTCGTGCACATTTTCCGGCGTAAGAGGGAGTCCACTCTTCAGCACGAATATCATCGAAATATAATTGTAAAAGAGCATGAAGTAAGTCTTGAACATCATATTCATCATCGATAGTTAAAGTATCTCTGTGATTATATCTACTTTGTAATTGTCTTGCAATTTTGTGAAAACGTGTAAAAATCAAGTCTAAAATTTCGTCTATTTTTATATTATTTTTCTGCTCAATAGAGATATAATTTTTTTTTGATATATTCTTTTATATTTTGAAGAGTCTGCACACATATATTGGCGTTAGAAAAAGAGGATTCTGATAATTCTGAAAATACATTCATATAGTCGCTTTCGATAGAGAGAAATAATTTTAAAAAGGATAATACTTTAGTTCGCCAACTATAGTAATTTTCTTCATCTACGTAAGTATAAATGCCCATTGATTCCGTCCATTTTGTAGATAGTATTGAGTTTCCTTCTATCAATAATTCGTCTAATTCATTTAAAATAGTCTCTTTTTCCATACTTTTACCTCATTGTTTCATATTGAATTGAAATAGATTTAAAATTTTTGCATTATAAAATTAAAAAAATATATTTTTAGAGTAAGGTGTTTTTATTATTATAAAATATTTTGCTTTAAATTACGAGGCATTTCTTTAAAAAAATGAAAAAGTTTTTCTCGAATAGTTAAAAAATCCCTTTTCTAATATGCGATTAGTGAAGGGATAACACAAATCTTAAAAAAATCCCTTTTTTGTACCTTGAAAATTGAATTGCCTGACCAAAGTGATACCTGATATTGAGTGGGCATTCTGCCTGCCTTATCAGAGAAAACGCTGCGAAAGGAAAGTTGGAGTAGGAACGGATTTGGAAAGAGAACAGGCAGGACTTAGAGAAGGGAGTGAGTTGGAAAAAAGAAATAAAAGATATAGGATCAGTAAAATATAGAAAAGAGGCAGAGAAAAGTATGAAAAAAAGAGTAAAAAGAATTTTCTCAGGTGTACTTTCGGCACTTACAATCTTAACCTCTGTTGTGCAGCCGATGACAGCGTATGCAGGAGAAACAAATCCAAAATCTTATGAAATGGAATATCCTGCGCTGGAACAGGTAAAAACGCAGCTTCAGGAAGACGAGATTGTAACTGTTCAGGATTATGAAGTGGAAAAAGGCAGTGACTTTGATATAAAGACTGATTTTTCCGGCATGAAGTTTCATTCTGATAAAGTCAAAGTGAGATTTTATGAAGCGAAGAATCAGAAGGGACAGGAGTTTCATACAGACCATGCGGACACTTATCAGGCAGTATATTTTGTAGAGCCGATTCGGGAGGCACCGAGTTATCATGTGATTAGAAATATTACAGTTACCGAGTGTAAAGAAAAAGAAAATCTGTTACCGTCAAAAGAGCATGGAAAACAGGAGAAAAATTCAGAAGAGGAAGAAGCATCGCAAAAAGAGGAACAGATTTTAACAGAAGATGAATTTTCACAGGCACTTGAGGAAAGCAAAAAACAGGATACTTATGATGAAGAATCCGGGTTAGGTCTTTACGATGTGATGGTACAGGCAGGGGAACAGGAGATTGATCTTTTTCAGATGAAAGAAGGAGAAACGGTTACTTTTGTAGCAAATGCTTCCGATCAGGCAGCAAGGGCAACACAGACGGTTACAATCACAAAAGGTCCGTTATATCGTTATCAGGATTATGATTTGGGTACTTATGTGACAGAGCCTTATTTTATTTCTTATGGAAATGTCCATGCCACTGCTTATTGTATCCAGCCGTCTTTGCCGGGACCGGGAACAGGCACTTATACAATTACAAAAATTGAGGATAATCAGGCACTTGCAAAGGTCTGCTATTATGGGACAGAAGCGGCAGGAAAAGAAAGTTATTTTGCAAAACATCATAGTGATTTTTCAGAAGGAAAGCGGTTTATCCTTACGCATATAGCGGCAGCGTATGCCTATGGAAGTGCAGATGCCTTTTATGGAGCAAATGAAACAGCAAAATCTTTGGCAATGGAAATCTACAATTATTGTGTAGGAAAGCCGGAAATTCCAGAGGTTTCCATGTCTTTTTCTAACAATCATGTGAAGGCATTTCAGGAAGGGCAGGAACAGCGGACAGAGGATATTACATTTACTGCAGATTCTTTGCAGTCCATTACCATGCAGCTTCCAAAAGGAGTTGTATTTCATAACCTTACAACTGGAAAAAACAGCGCTGCCGGAGCAAAGGTAACACTTTCGGGTGGAACGAAGTTTTATTTAAGTGCGCCGCTTACACAGACAGAGGATGTGGAAGGTTCTTGGACAGCAACCATGCAGGGAAGTATTACAAAGGATTACTCTGCATATAAACTGACAACAAATGACAGTGTGCAGGATTTGGCATTTGTATTTGGAGAAGGAGTGGAACAGGAACAGTACGTTGAATTTTCTGTAGAGTGGCTGAAAAATGCGAAAATAGAACTTGTTAAAAAAGATCAGGGCAGTCAGAAGAAAATGGAAGGAGCGGTATATGGTGTATATCGTGATGAAGATTGCACAGATTTGATTGTAGAAATGCCTGCAACGGATAAAAAAGGTGCTTCCAGCGTTACCATAGAAAAGACACAGGATACCGTTTACTTAAAAGAAATCTCCGCACCACAGGGATATGTGCTGGATACAAAATCCTATGGTGTGAAATTGGAAGTAGGAAAGACGGTACAGATAGAAGTTACGGATCGGGAGCAGCTTGCTTCTTTAACCGTTTATAAAGAAGGAGAAGTTTTGACAGGCGCAGAGGTTACGGAAGAAGGGGTGACCTTTTCTTATACAAAAGAGAAACAAGAAGGTGCTGTGTATGATGTTTATGCAGAAAAAGAGATTGTCCGGGCAGATGGAACAGTTGCTTATAAAAAAGGTGCTGTGGTGAAAAAAGGACTAAAAACAGGAGAAGATGGAAGTGTTACACTTTCAGAGCTTCCTCTTGGTACTTATAAAGTAGTGGAAGTAAAAGCACCTGAAAATTTTGTATGCAAGGGAGAAGCCCAGACAGTTACCTTGTCCTATGCAGGACAGAATGAAGAAGTTGTTTTTGAAACCGTAACATTTGTAAATGACAGGCAGAAAGCAAGTGTGTCCGTAAGAAAAGAGGATAAGGACACGGAAAACCCACTGGCAGGTGGTATTTACGGATTATATACGGCAGAAGACGTCTATGGAAAGTCTGGAAAACTGCTGGTAGAAAAAGATACTTTGATTGAAAAAGTTACAACGGGAGAAAATGGAACAGCCAGTTATCAGGCAGACCTCCCCATTGGATATACTTACTATATCAAAGAATTGCAGGCACCTGCTCAGTATGTAAAAAATGAAACCGAGAAGTTTTCTTTTCATTTTCAGTATGTAGAGGGAGAAGAACAATGTTCCTTTTCTCATACGTTTCAAAATGAGAGGGTAAAGGCAGAAATTGTTTTGGAAAAAGAAGATGCTGAAACTGGAAAAACACCACAGGGAGATGCGTCTTTAAAAGGGGCTGTATATGGACTGTATGCCCGTGAAAATATCGTGCATCCAGATGGGAAAACCGGAGTTTTGTATCAAAAGGACGAACAGGTAGCGACTTTAAAAACCGATGATACAGGCAAAGCAGAAGTAAAGGACTTGTATTTAGGAAATTATTATATCAAAGAGATTACTCCTCCGGCGGGTTATCTGTTAGATGAAACGGAGCATGATGTGGTATGCGATGCTGAAGGTGATACCGTTGCTATTGTGAAGAGAAGTTGCAATGTAAAGGAACAAGTAAAGAAACAGCCATTTCAGTTAATTAAAGCCGGAAACAATGGGAACACAGATGCAGAACTCTTAAAAGGAGCAGGTTTTCAGGCATATTTGGAATCTTCTTTAAAGAAAAAGAAAATGGAAGCTATGATTTTGCTTCTGCAACTCCCGTAGTAATTGGCGAAAATGGAGCAACAGAATTATTTACAGATGAAAGAGGGTATGCTTGCAGTATTCCGCTTCCGTATGGAACGTATGTGGTCAGGGAAACAACAACACCGCCAAATTATAAACCCGTAAAAGATTTTATTGTCCGAATTACGGAGCATAAGCCGGATACACCACAGATATGGAGAGTTCTTCTGGATAAAGAGTTTGAGGCAAAGTTAAAAATCGTAAAAAAGGACGATGAAAGTAAAAAGCCTGTACTGAAAAAGGGGACAGAGTTTAAGGTATATGATTTGGACAGAAAAAAATATGTGGAACAGGTTACCACTTATCCCACAACGGTAGTGCATAAGTCTTACTTTACAGATGAAACCGGGTATTTAATTCTTCCGCAGAATTTGGACGCAGGACATTACCGTATTGAGGAAGTCACAGCACCAGATGGCTATACTCTGAATGAAAATTATTATGAGGTTTCCGTAGCTTCTGATACAGCATATCAGATGGACAGTATTTCAGGAGATGTCATTATTGAAGTGGTATATGAAAATCACCCAGTAAAAGGCGAATTGCAGATTGTAAAAAAGGGAGAAATCTTAGAAGATTTTGATAAAGACTTTTCTTATCAGGAAATCAATCTTTCCGGTGCAGTCTTTGATTTGTATGCGGCAGAGGATATTTATACTGCAGATGCTCAGAAGGACGAGCAGGGAAACCGTATATTGGAGTACGCAGAGGGGACGAAAGTTGCTACCCTGACAACAGATCAAGAAGGAAAAGCAAGTGTGTCAGATTTACCACTTGGAACGTATGAGCTGGTAGAGATCACATCACCCGAAGGATTTGTGAAAAATCCAGAGCCGCAGAAAGTGACATTCAAATATGAAGATCAGAATACTCCTGTAATTGAGCAGGAAGTCCTGTTAAAAAATGAACGTCAGAAAGCAAAAATTTCCGTAGTAAAGCGAGATTCAGAAACAAAAAAAGAAATAAAAGGTGCAGTCTTTGGATTGTATGCGAAAGAAGATATTCAGGTGGGAAATCAGATTTTAGTAAAAGCGGATACATTGATTGGAAAAGCCGAAACAGGGGAAGATGGAAAGGCAACATTTTCTTTTGATCTGCCATTTGGAAAATATTATGTGAAGGAACTGGAAGCGCCAGAGGGCTATGTATCTTCGGAGCAAGTGCTGGATGTTGAATTTTCCTATCAGGGACAGGAAATTGATGTGGTAGAACTTACATCAGAATTTTTAAATCAGCCGACAAAAGTTTCCATTACTAAAGTTGATACTGCAACAGGAGTTGAGCTTTCCGGGGCAACCCTTGTGGTGCTTGATAAAAACGGGGAAATTGTAGACAGTTGGAAATCGGTCAAAGGAGAAGCGCATGTCATTCGTGGACTCAAAGTTGGAGAAACGTATACTTTAAGAGAGGAAACTGCCCCGTATGGTTATCTGAGGGAAGAGGAAGTTTCCTTTACTGTGAAAGACACGGAGGAAATTCAGAAAGTGGAAATGAAAGATGATGTGCCGACGGGAAGTATTCTGATTAACAAAAAAGGTGAATTTTTAGAAAAGGTATCAGTCTTTGAGCAGATTGGAGGCTGGATTTCCCATGTATTTGAATACCTGTCAGGCTCATTGAAAGAAGTTACTTTTGCAGTGTATGCGAGGGAAGATATTCCGGCGGCAGATGGGGAAAGCAAGGATTATTATAAAAAAGATGAATTGGTAGCGGAGATTACCACAGATCACACAGGTGTTGCAAGAATTTCCGGTTTGCCACTTGGAAAATACTATGTAAAGGAAAAGGAAACAGCACATGGATTTGTACTGGATCAAGAAGCCAGAGAAATTGACCTGTTGTACCGTGATCAGGAAACAGCAGAAATTACATATTCCACAGACTGGCAGAATAAACGCCAGAAAGCAGAAGTGACTGTGCGGAAGAAAGAAAAAGATGCAGACCGTATGCTTCAGGGTGCAGTATTTGCCCTCTGTGTCAAGGAAGACATAAAAAATGCACAGGGAAACGTAATCATGAAGGCAGATACCGTCATTGAGGAACAGGCAACAAATGCACAGGGAATGCTGCGTTTCGAGGTAGATTTACCAGTGGGATATACTTATTATATCAAAGAAACAGCTCCGGCACCGGGCTTTTCTATGACTGGAGAGAGAAAAGAATTTACTTTTGATCCGGAAAACAGTGAGGAAGCGTGTGTATCTTATGAATTTACTTTTGAGAATGTACCGACAGTGGTAGAATTTACGAAAACTTCTCTGACAGATGGAAAAGAGGTAGAAGGTGCAAAACTTCAGGTAAAAGATGAGCAGGGAAAGGTCATTGACGAATGGGTTTCTGCAAAAGAACCACATATTATCAGAGAATTGGTGGCAGGGCATACGTATGTGCTGGAAGAAACACTTCCGGCAGATGGTTATGTAACAGCAGAAAGTATCTCTTTTACTGTTGAAGATACAGGAGAAGTCCAGAAAGTGGAAATGAAAGATGATATTACGAAAGTCGAAATTTCTAAAACGGACATTTCAGGAAAAGAGCTTCCCGGCGCAAAATTAACGATTTTGGATCAGGAAGGAAATGAAGTAGAAAGCTGGACGTCTGGTGAGAAACCTCACTATATTGAGATGCTTCCAATCGGAAAGTATACGCTTCATGAAGTGTCTGCACCGGACGGGTATCTGGTAGCAGAAGATATTATTTTTGAAGTAAAAGATACAGGGGAAATCCAGAAGGTTGTGATGAAAGATGAGAGGAAGCCTTCTGAAAATGTGGAACAGCCACAGGAATCAAAACCGACAGGAAATGCCCCTAAAACAGGAGATACCAGCCATGTAGAATTGTGGGTGCTGTTATCTGCAATGGCAGTGTTACTGGCAGGTTCTTCTTATTACTGGATTAAGAAAAGGAAAAATAACATGGGAGTTTCCCATAACTGGAAAGGCGGTCACGGAAAATCTGTGGCTGCCTCTTTTTTAAAGGAGCA
>ENA-OPYY01000251-OPYY01000251.1-human-gut-metagenome-genome-assembly--contig:-NODE-251-length-21540-cov-1.308177_pt1 | contig 21540 bp, 17 predicted proteins | sample MGYA00242472_ERZ504481 | MGnify/ENA primary metagenome ERZ504481 (study PRJEB26092, sample SAMD00036265) | human gut metagenome | host: Homo sapiens | study: EMG produced TPA metagenomics assembly of...
TTTCTTCTTTTTGTGACTTTTTACTTTTTTCACTTATTGATACATTTCTTCTCTTGTTTCCATTAAAATGACCATCCCTTCACCAAAAGCAATGACCGCTTCCTCCCCGTCAATCTGATTACTCACACAAAGGCTGTCGTAAGGAACAAGAGTGTGATCTGTCAATGGGTATTTTGCTCCACGAATATAGAGATGTCGGACTTCTCCTCCGAGTGGAAATAAAGAGAAATATTTCCCATAGGTCTCTGATTTTTTCAACCGTACTTCTCGTTCCACGACCCGGATCCGATTGTGTCCGTCAATGATCTCTGCCGGAATTCCTGCCCGTGCAGGAATCGAAAGAACCTGAATGTTCGCCATCACATGATCCAGTCTCGTTCCGGTTCCCCCGAGAATCGTGATATTTCCGTATCCATTCTCCACTGCATATCGCACGGCAATCTCTGTATCTGACGCATCCTTGACTGGATTAAACTCCCGGATTGGAATCTCTGTCCATTCTTTGTACCAGGTGATAATCTCAGGTGCAATACTGTCAAAATCTCCTACAATATAATCCGGCTTGATTTTGTGCTCATAAAAAAATTCCAGTCCCCGATCGACCGCGATCAGAAATGCAGACGATTGTTTTTTTAAAATGTCCAGTGTAAGATTTTCTTCCACTGTGCCGCCGCTGATGATCACAGCATGCTGTCTATTCATAATCTCTTAAGATCTCCATCATATTTTTTGTATTTTCTGCAGCATCTCCACGGAAAATCGCAGAACCTGCCACAATCACATTTGCCCCTGCTTCCAGTACTTCTCTTACATTCGTTGTATAGATTCCACCATCCACTTCAATATCTGCGGTTGAGTTGACACGGTCAAGCAGCGCTCTCGTCTCTCGAATCTTCTCCAAAGAAGATGGAATGAAAGACTGACCTCCAAATCCAGGATGTACACTCATGATCAATACCATATCTACCAATTCCACATATGGCTCCAGTTCTGCTACCGGTGTGTCCGGGCAGATAGAGATTGCCGCTTTTGCCCCACATGCTTTGATTTTCTCCAGTGTCGCTTTCACATCACTGCACGCCTCCAGGTGAACGGTGATAATATCTGCCCCTGCTTTCTGAAATTCTTCTACATAGCGAATTGGCTCTTCAATCATCAAATGCACATCAAAAATCTGATCCACTGCGTTTCTGATGGATGCCAGTACCGGCATTCCAAAAGAAATACTTGGCACAAACTTTCCGTCCATCACATCAAAATGAATGTACTGTGCTCCTTCCCGCTCTGTCTCTTTCATCTGTTCCCCTAATTTTGTAAAATCTGCCGCCAATATAGACGGAGCCAAAATCATTTCCATGTTAGTATCTCCTCTTCTCCTGTAATTCCTTATACATCTCTAAATAATTCTGATACCGCACTTTGTGGATCTCTCCAGCTTCCACCGCTGCCTTGACCGCACACTTCGGCTCATGAATATGGTCGCATCCTTGAAATTTGCACATTCCTTCATAATATGTAAATTCCGGAAAATAATATTTCAATTCTTCTTTTTCAAATTCATTCACATACAGCGAACTAAATCCCGGAGTATCCATAATATAGGAATCCTCATCAATCGGAATCAGTTCCGAATGTCTTGTCGTATGCTTTCCGCGGGCAATCTTCTTGCTGATTTCCCCTGTCTCCATCTTCGCCTCCGGCTGAAGAATATTGATCAAGGAAGACTTGCCCACTCCGGAAGGTCCTGCTACCGTTGTTGTCTTTCCTTTTAAAACCTCTTTTACAAGCGCAATATTTTCCTCTTTTTTTGCACTCGTAAAAAGGATCTGATAGCCACACCTTCTGTAAATTTCCTGCAATTCCTGAATCTCTTTTTCTGTTGCAATATCCTGCTTATTGAAACATAACACCGCCGGAATCCCTTTTGTCTCCATCATGATCAAAAATCTGTCTAACAGATTGAAGTGTGGCTTTGGATCCGTCACTGCAAAGACAACAAGTGCTTGATCGATATTTGCTACTGCCGGACGGATCAATTCGTTTTTCCTTGGAAAAATCTGAATAATATTTCCCGTCTTCTCTTCCTCACTCAGGCAGTCGATCTCTACATTATCTCCGACGAGTGGTTTTCTCTTCTCTTTTCTGAAACTTCCTTTTGCCTTACATTCATAAATACCGAATCCTACTACATGAACGTAGTAGAATCCGGCAATTCCTTTTACAATCTTTCCCTGCATGAATTTTCCCTTATCCATTTATTTGTCTGGCTTCCGGGCACAAATACACAGTACTGTACCGCTTTTGTTCCTCCAAACTAATGCCCGGAATTTCCTTCCTGACCAGTGGTATTTCCATCCGTGCTGCCGCTATTGTTATCTCCGCTGCCATTATGATCTGTGTTTCCATTGTTATTTCCATCGGTAGGCGGCTGTTCTGCCGGACCGTCACTGATCCAGATTTCAACCGTTGCTCCTTTTTCCAGTTCATCCCCGGTATTCGCACTGGCATAAAATACAGATCCTTTTTGATTTTCATTTGCCTCATGATAGATGACCGGTGTCAATCCGGCTGCCTGAAGTTGTGCCTTTGCATCCGCCTCTGAAAGACCGATCACTGCCGGCATTTTTGCTTTTTCTTTTCCTTTGCTGACTGTATAACCGACACTTCCTCCGACTTCAATCTTATTTCCACCTGCAATATCCTGGGAGATCACAGTCCCTGCCGGTTCATCGCTGTACTCTTCCTTCCTGTCCCCGGCATATAATCCAACTGCTTCTAAAGCTGCAATCGCATCAACTTCTGTCTTTCCTGTAATTTCCGGTACGGCCACTTTCTCAATTGGCTCTTCGCCTTTACTTACCTGCATGCCTACTTCTGTACCTTTTGCCACCTTGGTTCCCGGCTCGTAAGTTGTGGAAATAACCTCTCCCTCGGTATACATCGAACTATACTCATAGGTGACAGAAACTTTCAGTCCCAGCTTTTCCAGTTCTTTCTGTGCTTTATCCTGGTTCAGTCCCTTCACATCCGGCATGGTCACTTCTTCTTTTTTCTTCCCACTGCTTACAACAATCTTGACTCTTGTATTTTTCGCTATTTTTGTACCTGCTTTTGTTCCCTGTTCCATGACATAGCCTTTTTCATATTTATCAGACTCTCCGCCATCCACAAGTTCATATCCAAGATTTACTTTGTTCAGAGCCTCAATCGCATCTGCCTGTGTCTTACCGACAACATTTGGCACTTTTACTTTATCTTTTGAATCTTCTGTGACAAATCCCAGCCGGATCCAAAAGATTCCTGCCGCCTTTCCTGCCATCATGATCACGAAAAATGCAATCAGAACTGCAACGACAATCATCAGAATCTTGATCAGCTTGTTCATCCGCGGATTGACATCTCCATTTCTTTTCCGAGATGTTCCTCTTCCATAGTCATCCTCGTCATAATCATCGTCCTGATCATACTCATCATCGTAGTCATCGTCATAGTCATCATCATAGTCATTGTCATAATCATCATACTGCTCTTCATCATAATCATCATCGTCATAATCGTCATATCGTCTTGCAGATATATTATTCATCTGAAGTTGCTGAAGTTCTCCTTCTGATAACATGACCGTATCGGAACCCGGTACTCTTCTGATCCGCACAAAGTCTCCTTCCGGATCCACGAGCGAACGTTTCAAATCAAGTACCAGTGATGCCACATCTGGATAACGGAATTCGGGCCGTTTCTGTGTACATTTCAAGATAATCTGCTCCAAACTATACGGCAGCTCTGGCACATACTCCGCCGGAGATACGATCTCTTCCTGAAGATGCTTTACCGCAACTGCAACTGCAGTATCCCCGTCAAATGGAAGTCGACCCGTCACCATCTCATACATTGTAATACCAAGTGAATAAATGTCACTTCTTGCATCGCTTGCAGCTCCTCTTGCCTGTTCCGGCGATGTATAGTGCACCGATCCAAGTACGGTAGAACTCATAGTGTTTGAGTTCGCTGCTTTTGCAATACCAAAGTCAGTCACTTTCACTTTGCCTTCTTTGGAAATGATCACATTCTGCGGCTTAATATCTCTGTGGATAATATTCTTATTATGCGCCGCCTGAATTCCATTTGCCATCTGAATTGTAATGCTGATTGCCTCTTTTGCGGAAAGTCGTCCCTTTTTCTGGATGTACTGTTTCAGTGTAATTCCTTCCACAAGTTCCATGACCATATAATTGGCACCTTGATCTTCCCCAACATCGTACACATTTACTACATTTGGATGCATAAGACCGCCTGCCGCCTGCGCTTCACTTGTAAATTTCTGAATAAATGAATCATCCTCATGAAATTCTTTCTTTAACACTTTTATCGCAATAAAGCGATTCAATTTATGGTCTTTTCCTTTATAAACATCTGCCATTCCCCCGGCGCCGATCTTGCCGAGGATCTCATACCTGCCATTTAACATGGTTCCTTCATTTAACATATACTCACCTCATCTGCCAATGGCTCAATCACAACAACCCCTATATTATCTTTTCCGCCATTTTCATTTGCTGTTTCGATCAGATCCTCTGTAATCTCCACAACATCCCTTCCACTCTTTACAATCTGGAATATTTCTTCATCTTCTATCATATTGCTGAGTCCATCCGAGCACATCAAAATGATGTCCCCTTTTTTCAGACTGTGTTCGAAAAAATCTGGTTCCACTCCCTCTTTTGCTCCGATTGCACGCGTAATAATATTCTTATCCGGATGATTCCTTGCCTCCTCCGGCTTGATTCCCCCAAGGCGCACCATCTCTTCTACAAGGGAGTGATCTTTAGTCAACTGTGTGATTGTATGATTGATCAGATAAAGTCGACTGTCCCCCACATTTGCGAAATAAATCATGTTATGTACAATCGTGGCAACAACAGCGTCGTCCCCATTCCTTCTAACTTGCTGTCCCTTTCTGCCATCTCAATGATCTTCTCGTTTGCTTTATATATTGCCTGTCGGATAATGTCCTTGATGTTGGTCTCCGTGCTCTCCTCTATTTCACGTTCCAATATCTCAACGGTACACTTGGATGCACGATCTCCGGCATTATGTCCCCCCATACCATCAGCCACTGCAAATAAATTTGGAAGTTTTCCTACCGGTTTCGTTCTGGCATAGACATAATCCTGGTTCGTCTCCCTTTTTCTCCCCACGTCTGTCTTAGAAAATGTTTTCATGATGTTCTCCTTTACTTCCATTTGTTTCAACATAACGCTTTCTTAGTTGTCCACAGGCTCCATCAATGTCAGAACCCATTTCTCTTCTTATAGTAACATTTATTCCGCTTTTTTCAAGTTTATTTTTAAATTTCTCAGCCGCCTCCCTTGTCGGTCGCTCAAAATCACGTTCTTTGATCGGGTTGACCGGAATCAGATTGATATGGCAGTTTTTATGAGAAAGAAGTGCACTTAATTCTTTTGCATCTTCCTCGGTATCATTCACTCCATGAACAAGACTATACTCGAAAGTCATTCTTCTTCCTGTCTTCGCAAAATATATATCACACGCTTCCAGCACTTCAGAAAGTTCATATCTATTCGCCACAGGCATCAGTTTCTTTCTTTTTTCCTGTGTGGATCCATGAAGGGATAATGCCAATGTAATCTGCAAATGCTCTTCTGCCAGCTCCAGCATCTTTGGCACAATTCCACAAGTAGAAACCGTCACATTTCTCTGACTGATATGAAGTCCGTGCTCATCAGTCAGCATCTGAATAAACTTTAATAAATTTTCATAATTATCCAACGGTCCCCAGTTCCCATCACTACAACATTTGCAACACGCTCACCGGAAATTCTCTGAATCTGATAGATCTGTCCAAGCATTTCTGACGGCGTGAGATTTCGCTCAAGTCCTCCGATCGTCGAGGCACAAAACCGACATCCCATCCTGCAGCCAACCTGGGAGGAGATACAAACAGAATTGCCATGCTTATATTTCATGAGCACGCTCTCTACCACATGTCCATCACTTAATCGGAACAAAAACTTATTTGTCCCATCCATTGCAGACACCTGTCTGTCAAGCATCTCCACCTCCCGGATCTCATACTGGCGTGCAAGCTTTTCTCTGAGTGGTTTGGATAGGTTTGTCATCTCATCGAAAGACCGCACAAGCTTTACATGCAGCCATTCATAAACCTGTTTTGCGCGAAATGCTTTCTCTCCAATCGATGTCATCTCTTCCTTCAACTCTTCAAACCGGAAAGATCCGATATCCTTTTTCTCCTGTTTCATAACTACCTCTTACTTTCTCTTCCTTCTGAACTTTGCAATAAAAAATCCGTCACTGTCATGGACTCCTGGAAGAAGCTGAAGACATCCTTCTTTGACATCCTTTTGAAGTTCTCCACAGAGAAATGGTGTAATATCCTCTGCTTCAAATTCTGGACTATTGTCAAGAAACCATCTCACATTTTCCAGATTCTCTGCCGGATTGATCGTACATGTACTATATACGAGCGCTCCGCCCTCCTTCACATAATTTCTCACTACTTCAAGAATCTCCCTCTGGAGCTTTGCAAGACTTTCTGTCCCTTCCTTTGTCATCTTATATTTCAAATCTGTCTTTTTTGCCAGAACCCCTAATCCAGAACATGGAAGATCTGCGATCACAATATCCGCTATCCGCTCAGAATCTTTATCAAAAACGGTAGCGTCCTTCTGCTCTGCCCTTATATTTTGGAATCCAGTCCGGCAGATGTTTTCCTCGATGAGTCCTACTTTATATTCTGTAAGATCTCTCGCTGCTACCATCCCACTGCCATCAAGCAAATCTGCAATGTGCATAGACTTCCCTCCCGGAGCCGCACAGACATCTATCACCTGATCGCCTCTCTGTGGAGCTGCAATCTCTGCAACAAGCATAGAACTGATATCCTGCACCTGAAATGCTCCGTCCCGGAAACTCTCCAGCCCGCCAAGATGATCATATCCGCTAATTTTCTTTGCATAGGAAAGATATGGATGTGCTTCCACCTTCACACCTTCTTTCCGGAGTCTCTCTGTCAGCTCCTTTTCGGACTGTTTCCGAAGATTGCAGCGGATCACTGTCGGATGTTCCTCCAGAAATCCTTTCAGCATCTTCTCAACAGTCTCCGCACCATACTCGGAAAGCCACAGTTTTACCATCCATTCCGGTATAGAATAATGAATGGAAAGCCATGATACAGGATTTTTTTCTTTCTCCGGATAACGGATCTGATCCATATTTCTTGCAATTGTGCGCAACACCCCATTGACAAACCCCTTTAGGCTACGAAACCCTTTTTTCTCCGCCAGCTTGACTGCCTCATTGCAGACAGCAGAATCAGGAACGCCGTCCATATATTTTAATTGATAGACTGCGCTCCTAAGAATCGTCCGGATGACCGGCTTCATTTTATTTACTTTCACATTTGAGAACTGATTGATAATATAATCGATCTCAATCATTCTCTCCAGCGTTCCTTCCACAACTCTCGTGATAAAGGCACGCTCTTTTTTATCTAAATACTGGTATTTCTCCAGCACATTTCGAATGGCGATATGGCTGTACACTCCATCCCTTGTAATTTCAAGAAGAACACCGAGTATCAATTCCCTATCATCTGTCATTTTCGCCATTTCCTCTTCCTCCTGTGATCAATATGATACGGATCAGCTGTAAGATTGCTGACGCAGCACTCGCGACATACGTCAAAGCTGCTGCGCCAAGGACCCTCTTTGTACCGCTGATCTCATCCGGATAGAGCATTCCGCTCTCTCCTAAAATCCGAATTGCCCTGCCAGATGCATTAAACTCCACCGGCAGTGTAACAATCTGAAACAATACGGATAATGAAAATGCCAAAATTCCGATCTGGATCAGAAGACTGGAAGAATTTCCGGAAATAAAAAGTCCAAGAACGATCAACGGCCATGCGATAGTCGATCCAAAGTTTGCCACTGGAACAAGTGCACTTCGGATGTTAAGAGGTGCATATCCGACCGCGTGCTGGATGGCATGTCCGCACTCGTGCGCTGCCACACCAACTGCAGCAACCGATGCTGAACTATACGTACTGTCCGACAGCCGTAACACTTTATTCCTCGGATCATAGTGATCCGTCAGATGCCCGCTTACCCGCTCAATTCGTACATCAAAAATTCCTGCTCCCCTTAAAATCCTTTCTGCCGCATCTCTCCCGGTCATCCCGGAATGATTTCTCACCCGCTCATATTTGGCGTAAGTTGTCCGCACCCTTGCAGATGCAAGCATGCAGAGCAATACTCCTACAATCACAAGCAGGTATGTTGGATCAAAATACATTGGATAATATGCTCTATACATTTTCTCGCTCCTATCTGATAAAGACTTCTTCGTGTAAACTGCTGCTTTTTACAGCTGTCAGAATCATTATATACGAATTTCCCTTAGAAATACTTTATTTTATAGTTTTTTAAGAGAATCTTTATCGATTTCTCAAGTTCCTCTCTCCAAGATCTTCCTATCCTAAGATTTCTCCCGCTTTGATCTGATATCCTCTTAAAAATGCTCCTGCATCCATTCTCTTTTTCCCCGGAATCTGTAATTCCAAAACAGTCAGAAGTCCTTCTCCTGTCTGCACAGAAAACCTGTCTTTTGCGACTGCTGTGATGGTACCAGGTTCTGGATGTTTTGCTTCCTCTGACGCCATTTTCTCTTTTTCGCCGCTTTCATCCGCCTCAGTATCTGCAAGCCAGATTTTCATAACTTTCTGGTTCCAGTATGTATAGGCGCTTGGCCACGGATTCAACCCTCGAATCAGACGCTCAATCTTCTCTGCCGGCTGCTTCCAGTCAATCTCTCCCATCTGTTTTGTCAGCATCTTTGCGTAATCTGTCGTCGTTTCCCCTTGCTTTTCAGCCGGAGCTGTTCCTTCTTCCAGCCTTTTCAGTGTTTCTACACACAGCGCCGCACCCGCTTCTGCAAGCTTGTCATGCAGGCTTCCACCTGTCTCTTTTTCATCCAAAATGACTTCTTTTTTCAAGATCATATCACCAGTATCAAGTCCCTCATCCATCTGCATCGTTGTCACACCTGACACCTTCTCTCCGTCAATGACTGCCCACTGGATTGGCGCTGCCCCACGGTATTTTGGAAGCAGTGATGCATGTACGTTAATACACCCATAAGGTGTCAACTCCAGGATGCTCTTTGGAAGGATCTGTCCGAATGCAATGACAACAATGACATCTGCCTCGTACGATTTCAACACTTCCACACACGCTTTCTCACGGACTTTCACCGGCTGATACACTGGAATCTGATGGCGGATAGCCGCCTCTTTTACCGGAGTAAACTGCATCTCTTTTCCTCGTCCTTTTGGCTTATCTGGCTGCGTGACCGCAAGCACGACTTCATGACCTGCCTCTACAAGTGTCTCCAATGTCCCCACCGAGAATTCCGGTGTTCCCATAAAAATGACTCTCATCACATTTCCTCCTAGTCTTCTTCGTAATACATATCTTCCAGTTCGCCTTCTACTTTTTCTACATACAAATGCCCATCCAGATGATCGATCTCATGACAGAATGCACGGGCAAGAAGTCCTTCTCCCTCAAGTACAATTTCTTTCATATCTTCGTCAAATGCACGCACTTTGACATAATTCGGCCTTGTCACCACACCGGATTTTCCTGGCACACTTAAGCATCCTTCTTCCCCGGTCTGCTCTCCGGAAGTCTCAATGATCTCCGGATTGATCAGGAGAATCGGTCCTTCTCCCACATCGATCGTAACGATTCTCTTTAACACTCCAACCTGTGGTGCGGCAAGTCCAACTCCCATCGCATCATACATTGTATCAAACATATCATCGATCAGCACTTTTGTACGAGGGGTTACTTTTTCTACTTCCTTGCAGACTTTTGTCAGCACGTCATCTCCCATTTCACGAATCTTTCTAATTGCCATTTTCTTTCTCGTATGGTGTATTTCCTATAAAACTACGCCATACTCTCCTTTCTTTCCATTTTTATTCTTATATATTTTATCATGCTGTGATTGAGCTCACTAAAACACACTCATCGGATTCAGATCAAACTGTATCCAAAGATTTTGAAATCCACTGTTGATCTCTATATATTGTTCCAGCTGATCCTTTAGGAACACAAGTACTGCTTCCTGCTCCGATTTCAGATAAATCACTCTGCGATAAGTATCCCTGACCTTCCCGACATACGGACTTGCGGGTCCGATCAGCTGCACAGAGGTCCCTGCCCTCTCACACTTTTTGCAGCATGTTTCCGCATAAGCCTTCAGATAGTGACATGCTGTCTCAAGAAGTTCTTCCTCCTTACAGGAAACGAGAACTGCCATAAGCTGACTTGCCGGAGGGTATCCCATCAATGCGCGATAAGTCATTTCTTCCTGAAAAAACTGTTCATAATCCTGCTTTGCCGCTGCTACAATACTATAGTGTTCCGGACTGTATGTCTGGATCACAACTTCTCCGGCCTTCTCTCCTCTCCCCGCTCGGCCTGCCGCCTGCGTCAGAAGCTGAAAGGTTCTCTCTCCGGCCCGGTAATCGTCCGCATAGAGCGACAAGTCCGCCGCAAGAACTCCGACCAGTGTCACATTTCCAAAGTCATGTCCTTTTACAATCATCTGTGTTCCCACAAGAATATCTGCCTCCCCGCTTGAAAATGCAGCAAGGATCTTCTCATGTCCGTCTTTCTGTTTCGTCGTATCCATATCCATTCGAAGGACTTTCGCCTGCGGAAACTCCCGCAGAAGCAGTTCTTCGATCTGCTGGGTTCCCGCACGGAATCCTCCGACATGGCTGGATCCACATTCCGGGCAGGATGTCACCATCGGCTGTTCATACCCACAGTAATGACATACAAGTTTCCCATTCCTGTGAGAAGAAAGCGACACATCACAGTGCGGACATTTCACGACATGACCGCAGGAACGGCAAGAAATAAATCCCGCGTACCCACGGCGGTTCAAAAACAGCATAATCTGTTCCTTTTTCTTTAACCGGTCTTCCATCAGACTGCGAAGTGCATCACTGAAAATAGACCGATTCCCCTTTTCCAGCTCTTTTCGCATATCTGCCACTGTCACATGCGCCATCGCTCTTTGCTTTGCCCGTTCCGGAAGTCTGAGCAAACGAAATTCCCCAGTCACCGCTTTATAAAACGCCTCCATTGACGGCGTTGCGGAGCCAAGCACAACACTTGCCCCCTCCATCGCGGCACGCGCGATCGCAGTCTCTCTCGCATGATAACGTGGTGTCTGTTCACTCTTATACGTTCCTTCATGTTCCTCATCGATGATGATCAGTCCCAGTCTCTCAAATGGAGTAAACAGCGCCGAGCGGGGACCGATCATCACATTGATCTCTCCCCTCTTCGCCCGGATCATCTGATCATACCGCTCCCCTTTTGACAGCCTGGAATTGATGATTGACACCCGGTCGCCAAATCTCTGGTAAAACCGCATGACCGTCTGATAGGTCAAGGCAATCTCTGGAATTAGAACGATCGCCTGCTTTCCTTCCGCGATCACATGCTCGATCATTTCCATGTAGACTTCTGTCTTCCCACTCCCAGTCACACCATACACAAGATAAGTTCCCCGTTTTCCCCGGCGATACTCTTCACAAAATGTATGGATTGCCGCCTGCTGTGCCTCAGTATAGCCAAACGACTGTTGCTTTGTTCGCTTCGCAGTCACCGGATTGCGGTACACAACCTCGGCTTCTATCTGAAGAATTCTCTGCTCTTCCATCGCCCGCAGCACCGCCGCTGTAACTTTCAGCTGTCTTGTGACATACTCATACGGAAGAATAGGACGATCTAACAGCGCTGCAACAACCCTTGCTCTGGCAGTTTGATTTTTTGAGAGAAAATACGAAAGCCTTTCTTTTGCTTCCCTTCTGTCAAGAAGCAATCGAATGCTTCTCTGCTCTTTTTGTTTCTCCTGCTGCTTGATCGGAAGAACCGTCTTTAACGCCTGTATCATTGTTCCACCATAATGTTCCTTCATCCATGCCGCAAGCGCCACCAGCTTTGCCTCAATCGCAATATGATTCTGGATGATCTGTGTGATCTCTTTAATCTTCTCCGGATCGTAATTACATTTTTCAGAGAATCCAATCACATATCCCTTTGTCTCACGATTTGCTCTGCCGAACGGGATCAAAACTTCCATCCCAGTCTGCAGCCGTCCTTCCATCTCTTTTGGAATCCGGTATTGAAAGATCTTATCTAATTTTTCATGGGTAATATCTACAATGATATCTGCGTACATTTACTGCTCCCGTTCTCTTTCTTCTGCCAGAATATCCGCAATCAAGTCCCGCTCATCCATCGCATACTTGACTCCTTTGATCTCCTGGTAATCTTCATGTCCCTTTCCTGCCAGTACGATCACATCTCCCGGCTGTCCGTTGACGATTGCATAGCGGATTGCCTCCTTCCGGTCACAGATCTCCACATATGCTCCATCTGTCTTCTTCATTCCAATCTTAATATCATCAATAATTTCCTGCGGCTCCTCAAACCTTGGATTATCTGATGTAATGATCGTCAGATCTGCCAGACGACCAGACACTTCTCCCATCTCATAGCGGCGCGTCTTGGAGCGGTTTCCTCCACATCCAAACAGACATACCAGACGCTTTGGATGATATTCCTTCAAGGTGGTCAGAAGGCTCTCAAGACTCATCGCATTGTGCGCATAGTCGATCATCAACGTAAATTCATCTGAAACTTTGACCATCTCAATGCGCCCTTTCACTTTCGCTACTTTCAGCGCTTTTTGAATCTTCTCTGACGGTACATTAAAGTGTCTGCACACTGCAATGGCTGTCAGCGAATTATACACGCTGAACGTCCCTGGAATATCAATCTCCACATCAAAATCCATCAGACCTGCTACGTGATAGGCTACCCCGAGGTACCCCGGTCTTGTCACCAGTTCTGCATGTTCGGCGCGAAGATCTGCCTTCTCGGAAAATCCAAATGTTTCTATCTCACAGGTGGCCTCTCGGAATACATCTTTAAAATAGGGATCATCTACATTTGCAATCCCGATCTTACACTGTCTGAAAAGCAATCCCTTACATCTCTTATAGTCTTCAAAATCCTTATGTTCATTCGGTCCAATATGATCTTCCCCCAGGTTTGTAAAAATTCCGATTTCAAACGGAATTCCTGCCGTCCGATGCAGCATCAGCCCTTGTGAGGACACTTCCATCACAACTGCATCACACCCTGCATCGACCATCTTCCGAAAATATTGATGAATTGTAAAAGACTCCGGAGTCGTATTGACCGCCGGGATCACCTCATCCCCAATGATTGCCTCAATCGTTCCGATCAGACCTACTTTATGTCCGACCTCTTCCAGAATGGATTTGACCATATAAGTTGTTGTTGTCTTCCCCTTTGTTCCTGTAATTCCGATTACTTTCAACTGTTCTGCCGGATATCCGAAATATGCAGCCGATGCAAGTGCCAGTGCATATCTCGTATCTTCCACACGGATGACGGTCATATGCTTTGGTGCCTCCACATCCTTCTCCACAATGACTGCTGCCGCACCTTTCTTTCCTACTTCTTCAATATACTGATGTCCGTCTGATACGCTCCGCTGATGCAGACAAAGACACTGCCTTCTGTTACTTTTCTGGAATCATTTGTCAATTCCGTAATTTCTATCTCTTTTGTTCCCTGCACAACTTCATATTGTAAACGTTCTAACAATGCTGTTAATTTCATGCGGTTTCCCTCCTGACTTTCTACATACCGCTTTGCGATATGGATAACAGTTATAGAATAACACACTCGGATATAGTTGTAAAACAGTCTTCCTCTATTTCCTTTATTTTAAGAAGATTCCCAATGGGGAATTTTGTCCTCCTTTACAAATATCTGAAAAAATGATATAGTTGCGTAATAATAAAAAGGAGGGATAAGCATTATGAAAGAACTGATCACCTTTGTATTAAAACCACTGTCTTTTCTGCCGGCACTGGCAATTATGTATATAATCTATTCTTTTTCCGGTCAGACCGGGGAGGAATCAGGAAATTTAAGTTATGAAGTAAGTGTAAAAATTGTAGAAATCGGAAATCAGGTTCTGGATAAAGAACTTCAGGACTGGGAAATTTCTGAAGTTGCCGCCAGCATCGAATATCCGGTCCGCAAACTTGCACATATGAGCGAATATTTCATCCTCGCTGTCGCAGTGTCCTTCCCGTTTTACGTCTACGGTTTGCGCGGTTTTCCGCTTATGGTCGTCGCCGGACTGATCTGTGTCGGATTTGCCGCAGGGGATGAATATCATCAATCCTTCGTAGATGGGCGAGGACCTTCTGTGATTGATGTAGGCATCGACAGTATCGGTGTATTCTTCGGAATTTTAACTGTGCGGATTCGTCTTGCTTTATCTTTCTTGCACCTGCACGCATGTTGGAACGGAGACGGCGCCGCCTGGAACGAAAAAATGCCAGACGCAGCCGCACTCCCCGAAGATCTTACGGCTCCTACGAGTGCCGTTCTGCTCCGGCAACTCATTACCGATACAACTCTCCAGAACCTCGGGAATATTCCTCTTCCAGAAAGCACCGTCGCTATGATGATGTGCTCGATGATGAATACGATGATACATTCGATGACAATGATTATTATGAGGACGATTACGAAGAGGAAGATTATCGAGAAGCCATGCGCTCCTCCAGGCAACGAAGAACAAACTCTTCTTCCTCAAGAAACATCTCTTTGGAAAACGAATGGTTTGGAGACCTTTTTGAAGAGCAGCTTGGCAATGAAGTAAAAAAATTTACAGAAAAGCATTGATCTTTTGTTTTCCTTTTTCTACTATTCTTTTTCTGGCGGGAGCAGCACTCCTCTCATCACTGCATGCTCCCCATATTTTTTCCGAATCTCATCTACCGCCTTTTCAAGCTTTTCATATTTTGTATTGTGGGCATCCTTCTTTTTTCTCTGAATCTCCTGCTCCATCTGATAATCAAACAGATTCATCTGCCGCGGCGCACTCTCATCTACCAGTTTTGATGTACGGACTCCTAACAGCCGAATCGGTCTTCCATCCCACAATTCTCGGAAAAGACTGCAGGCATTCTCATACAGAATACTATCTGAACTGGTCGGCATCCTAAGCTGCTTCTGATGAGAAACACTTTGAAATGTAGCATATTTGATTTCCACATTGACCATCCCCGCCTGCTGCTTTGCTTTTCTAAGTCTTGCACCGACACTTTCCGCCAACATCAGAAGTACTTTCTGAGCCTCTTCCTCACTTACCACATCCTGAGACAGTGTCGTTGAATTGCCGATTCCTTTTGCCTGTGTCTGCTCCTTTTCCACCTTGGAATGCGTAATCCCATTTGCAAATTCCCACAGCATCCTCCCATGACTTTTCATGTGCAGCTCCAAAAGTTGTGGATTCATTCTGGCAAGATCCCCAATCGTGCGGATCTCAAGCTTCTCCAACACCTCAACGCTTGCTCTTCCCGCCATATAAAGTTCTGAAACCGGAAGTGGCCACATTTTTTCTTTCACCTCATCTGGAAACAACGTATGAACCTTATCAGGCTTCTCGAAATCCGATGCCATCTTCGCAAGAAGTTTATTCGAGGAGATTCCAATATTCACTGTAAATCCAAAGGTCTCTCGTACCCGCTCTTTGATTTCCTCTGCCGCCGTAACCGGACCGGAAAATCGATAAGCAATCCCTGTAAAATCCATATAGCATTCATCAACACTGACCTGCTCAATCTCTGGTGTATAGCCCTTCAAGAATTCCATCAGTCTCTGACTATACTGTCTGTACATCTTATGATCCGGCGGTTCAATCACCAGTGTCGCACACTTTCTGAGCGCGTTTGCTACTGGTTCCCCGGTTCTCACTCCATACTTTTTTGCAGGGATTGATTTTGCCAGAACAACCCCATGTCTGGATGCTTGATTTCCTCCTATAATAGAAGGAATCTTTCGCAGATCAATCTCTGACCCGTTTTTCAATTTTTCCACCGCAGTCCAGCTTAAGTAAGCGGAATTTACATCAATATGAAAAATAATGGATGACATGTCTGCTCCTTTCCCTAGCCTATTAAAAGTACACTTTTTCCATCTCTGATCTCTTTATCATCTGGGATTTCAAAAAAATATTCCGCGCAACAAAAAGAGAACATCTGTACTGTTTCTATCATTGCACAAATGTCCTCTTTCGTCAACGAAAAACGACTTCACATGCAGACTGCTTCCACAAATCGCTTCCGCTGATTGAATTCACTTTGTTAGGATCTTACCCACGCCTTGACTCTCGCCTTGAGTGCTCCATCTTCTACATCGATCAAGATGTATCCTCCGCTCCGATTTCTCCGGAAAGAATCAACTTCGCTGCCAGTGTCTCTACATTTTTCTGTAAAAATCTCTTAAGTGGTCTTGCACCGTACATCGGCTCATATCCGCCATCCACAACAAATTGCTTTGCAGCTTCTGTCAGTTCTATCTTCACTTGAGAATCCTGCAATCTTTTATTTAAATCCTGAATCAACAACTCAACAATCTCGTAAATATCTTTCTTCGTCAGTGGCTTAAACATAATGATTTCATCCAGACGATTTAAAAACTCCGGCCGGAAGTGTGCCCGCAGATCATTCATAACGAGAGTCTCACTCTCTTCTTTGATTTCCCCATTCTCATCAATTCCATCTAACAAATACGTAGAACCGATATTCGATGTCATGATCAAAATCGTATTTTTGAAATCAACGGTACGTCCCTGTGAGTCTGTAATCCGACCATCATCCAATACTTGAAGCAACACATTGAATACATCTGGATGTGCTTTCTCAATCTCATCGAACAGTACAACAGAATATGGTTTTCTTCTCACCGCCTCTGTCAACTGTCCTCCTTCATCATATCCGACATATCCCGGAGGTGCTCCGATCAGACGTGACACGGAATATTTTTCCATATATTCACTCATATCGATCCGAACCATATTGCTCTCATCGTCAAACAGACTTTGCGCAAGTGCCTTTGCAAGTTCTGTCTTACCAACACCGGTCGGTCCAAGGAATAAGAAAGAACCAATCGGCTTTGTAGGATCTTTGATTCCTGCTTTGGAACGGATAATTGCTTCCGTCACTTTCGTCACACCTTCGTCCTGTCCGATCACTCTTTTATGAAGTTCTTCGTCCAGATGAAGGGTCTTACTTCTCTCACTTTCATTTAACTTCGCCACCGGGATGCCCGTCCAGCGTGAGATGATCCTTGCGATCTCATCCTCTGTGACACTTTCATGCACAAGTGTCATCGATTTTCCTTTGACACGTTCTTCTTCCTCCTGAAGCTGCTTTGTCAGCTGCGGTAATCTTCCGTACTGAAGTTCTGCCGCCTTTTCCAAATCGTAAGAACGCTGTGCTTTCTGTATCTCCTGATTGACTTGCTCTATCTCCTCACGGATCTTCTGCAAACGTTCCACAGATGTTTTCTCATTGTCCCACTGCGCTTTCTTTCCGGCAAATTCATCCCGCATCTCTGCCAGTTCCTGCTGCAAATGAACAAGACGCTCTTGACTGAGTCTGTCATTTTCCTTTTCAATGCAGCCTCCTCAATCTCTAACTGCATGATCCTTCTTCGCAGTTCATCCATCTCTGTCGGCATAGAATCTAACTCTGTCTTAATTAAAGCACATGCCTCATCTACAAGGTCGATAGCCTTATCTGGCAGAAAACGGTCTGTAATATATCTGTTGGAGAGTGTTGCAGCTGCCACAAGTGCGCTATCTGTGATCTTCACACCATGAAATACTTCATAGCGTTCTTTCAATCCACGAAGAATAGAAATGGCATCTTCCACCGTCGGTTCATCTACCATAACCGGCTGAAATCTTCTCTCTAAAGCCGCGTCTTTCTCGATATACTGCCTGTATTCATCCAACGTTGTCGCACCAATACAGTGTAATTCACCTCTCGCCAGCATCGGTTTTAACATATTGCCGGCATCCATCGCACCATCCGTCTTTCCTGCACCAACAATTGTATGAAGTTCATCAATGAAAAGAATAATATTCCCAGCACTGTTCTTCACTTCTTCCAGTACCGCTTTCAGACGTTCCTCAAACTCCCCGCGATATTTGGCTCCAGCTACAAGTGCCCCCATATCCAGCGCAAAAATCTTTTTATTTTTCAGACCTTCCGGCACATCTCCTCTGACGATTCTCTGTGCAAGGCCTTCTACCGCTGCAGTCTTACCGACACCAGGTTCTCCGATCAATACCGGATTATTCTTTGTCTTTCTTGAAAGGATCCGGACCACATTCCGAATCTCTGCGTCACGCCCGATCACCGGATCTAGCTTCTGTTCTCTGGCTCGTTCTACAAGATCGCTTCCATATTTATTCAAAGTATCATACGTAGCCTCCGGATTGTCGCTTGTCACCCTCTGATTTCCTCGGACAGTAGAAAGTGCTTGAAGAAATCCTTCTCTCGTAATTCCAAATTCTCTGAAAATGGCCTTTAATTCCTTGTTTGGATACTTCAACAGAGATAAGAAAATATGCTCTACCGAAACATACTCATCTCCCATCTGTTTTGCCTCATCTTCTGCATGGATCAAAGCTTTGTTCAAATCCTGGCCAATGTAGATTTGTCCGCCCTGTACCTTTGTGCGTTTTCTTAATCCTTCTTCCACGCGATTGCTAAACAACTGCTTCTGAATCCCCATTTTCTCGATTAGATTTGCGATTAAACTGTCATTTTGTATGATAAGAGCATACAGCAGATGTTCCTGCTCTACCTCCTGATTGCCATATTCATAGGCAACTTTTTCACATCCTTGTACCGCCTGCAATGAATTCTGGGTAAATTTATTAATGTTCATCTTGTTACCTCTCTTTCTTTTTGTTCTATAATAGATATAACATATGTTGTTAGCCATGTCAATAGACGAGTGCTAACATTTTTTAATATTTTTTTTGTAATCTCATCACAGAATATTTCTTTTTTCTGTATTATAGTATTTTTATCAACTTTTAAATGTTTTATTATGAAAAAGAAACAGATGCTCTGCCTATTTTTCAGCTTTTCAAAAACTGGCAGATTTAGGATATCCAACGATTGTATCATTCAGCAGTATCAACGATTGGAACGAATATACTGTGACAAGGAGGTAACATTATGAGTTTTTTCGATTTTTTTTAAACTACCTGATATTAATCAGGAATTGCTAGCTTTTCACAATACAAAAGAAGGCGTACTATTAGATGTAAGAACCCCTGAGGAATACAAAGAAGGACATATTCCCGGAAGCAAAAATGTCCCTCTACGCTCCTTATACGAAGGAACACCTGCTGCACAGCTTCAGACACCTGTATTCGTTTACTGCCATTCAGGAGCCCGAAGTCGTCAAGCAGTTATCTTACTCAAAAAAATGGGGTATACGAATGTAAAAAAATATAGGAGGCATCGCTTCCTATACAGGAAAGGTGGAAAAATAAAATGAAAATTGTAATTGTAGGCGGTGTAGCTGGCGGTGCAACTGCTGCCGCAAGACTCCGCAGATTGGACGAACATGCAGAAATCATTGTCTTTGAGCGCTCTGGATTTATTTCCTACGCAAACTGTGGACTTCCTTATTACATTGGAGATGTAATTACAGATTCAGACCTTCTTACTTTACAGACACCAGAAAGCTTCCTTTCTCGTTTCCGCGTATCCATGAAGGTACATCACGAAGTTACCTCCCTGCATCCGGAACGTCATGCAGTATCTGTAAAGAATCTGGAAACAGGAGAAGAATTTGAAGAAACCTATGACAAGCTCATCCTTTCTCCTGGTGCCAAGCCAACCCAGCCCAAACTTCCTGGTACAGATATCGACAAACTCTTTACACTCCGAACCGTAGAAGACACCCTGCGGATCAAAACCTATATTGAGAAAAACCAACCAAAGTCTGCTGTTTTGGCAGGAGGAGGCTTCATCGGATTAGAATTAGCCGAAAATCTCCGTGAGCTTGGCATGGAGGTCACCATTGTACAGCGACCAAAGCAGCTGATGAATCCGTTTGATTCAGATATGGCTGCCTTTCTCCATAATGAAATGCGTAAACATGGGGTAAAACTGGCTCTTGGACATACAGTAGAAGGATTTCAGGAAACTACAGATGGTGTCCGTGTTCTTCTAAAAGAAGCGGAGCCTCTTTGTGCAGACATGGTAGTATTAGCTATTGGTGTTACTCCGGACACAAAACTAGCTAAAGATGCCGGTCTGGAACTTGGTATAAAAGACAGCATTTTAGTCAATGCGCATATGCAAACTTCTGCACCTGATATTTATGCTGTAGGGGATGCCGTACAAATAAAACATTTCGTCACCGGACAAGATGCTTTAATTTCTCTTGCCGGACCTGCCAACAAGCAAGGACGTATTGCAGCAGACCATATCTGTGGAAAAAACAGTTCTTATCCTGGCTCCCAAGGTAGTTCTGTGATTAAAGTATTTGATATGACTGCCGCTGTCACTGGTGTAAATGAAGCCAATGCCAGAAAAGCCGGTCTGGCTGTAGACAAAGTGATTCTCTCTCCTATGAGTCATGCCGGCTATTATCCCGGAGGGAAAGTTATGACGATGAAAGTAGTATTTGAGAAAGAAACCTACCGGATCCTTGGCGCACAAATTGTGGGATATGAAGGTGTAGACAAGCGAATCGATGTACTTGCTACTGCCATTCATGCTGGAATGAAAGCTTCAGATCTGGCAGAATTAGATCTGGCCTATGCACCTCCTTATTCTTCTGCCAAAGATCCTGTCAATCTGGCTGGATTTATGATAGAAAATATTTCTGATGGTACGTTAAAGCAATTCCATCTGGAAGATATTAAAACGCTTCCCCTGGATGGCAGCGCTATTCTTCTGGATACCCGAACCCCTGAGGAATACGAAAGAGGACATGTGGATGGATTTGTAAATATCCCTGTAGATGTTCTGCGCGAACACCTAAAAGAACTCCCAAAAGAGAAACCAATTTATGTCATGTGCCAAAGTGGTCTTAGAAGCTATATCGCCACCAGAATTCTGGAAGGAAATGGATATCGTGCTTACAACTTCTCCGGTGGATTCCGCTTCTATGATGCCGTTATGAATGATCGCTGCCTCATTGCATCCGCTGCCGCCTGCGGTATGGATCAATTATAAAACAACAAGGCTTTTTGTCCATACTCCTAAATGCATGACAAAAAGCCTCTTGTATTATATCTACTATTTCCAATAATTCGGAAACTGACTTCTCAACACCTTTGTGCAGACTCCCTCTCCTTCTCTAGCAAATTTCTCCTCATCCACTCCAGTCAGATGCCCATCTGCATACACAATCTTTCCATTAACAATCGTCATCCAGACAGGTCCTGTCACACCTGCTCTTGCAAGCAGATTTTTGGGATCATGGATTGCTCCGGTAAATTCCAGCCCTCTTGTATCAATAATAAATAAATCTGCTCCCTTTTCAATTT